>OKVK01001336.1_pt1 | contig 12880 bp, 9 predicted proteins | sample 1604771 | NCBI WGS metagenome assembly OKVK01 (sample SAMN01760906, study PRJEB22395) | human gut metagenome | reverse complement strand
AGAACAACGAAGTTGGTACTCCGTTCAAAGAATTGCAGCAAGTTTTGCCGGGTCTCAATCGCAATCAGATTCAAGATTTGATGAAGGAATTGAAAAAGGACGGAAAGGTTTTTTGCGAAGGAAAGACAAGCGCTGCAAGGTGGTTTGCTATAAACTGATGGAAGTGGACTTGCGGAAAACTTGCGTGTAACTTGCGGGAAACTTGCGTGAATTACAACTCAACACGCAAGATCCGCGTTTAAGTTGGTGGAGGGATAATTGATATGGGAAAACTGATTTCCGAGAAATATGCTGCTTGGCAAGCCGAGTGCGAAGCCCGCTTCCAGCAGCTCAAAAAGAACGAAGAAGAACTCAACCGCATTTTCATTGACATTTACGGCTTGCAGGACGAGTTGACGCCGGATGTTGCGGACAAGGATGTGACTGTGCATCGCGTGTTTGACAGCAAAGACGATGTGCCGGAATCTATGAAGGGCAGCAACTATGTCCGCACCATGCGCGACGAGATTGTCTCCCTCATCTCCTATGCCGTGGGATGTATGTTTGGACGCTACTCTCTGGACGTGGACGGGCTTGCCTACGCGGGCGGCGAATGGGACGCCAGCAAGTACAAGACCATCATCCCGGACAGCGACAACATCATCCCCATCTGCGATGACGAGTATTTTGACGATGACATTACCGGGCGTTTCGTGGAGTTTGTCCGCAAGGTCTACGGCGATGATACGCTGGAAGAAAACCTCAAGTTTGTTGCCGACGCGCTCGGCGGCAAGGGTACGCCCCGCGAGGTGATCCGCAGCTACTTCCTGAATGACTTCTATGCCGACCATCTGAAAACCTATCAGAAGCGTCCGATCTACTGGCTCTTTGACAGCGGCAAAAAGAACGGTTTCAAGGCGCTGTGCTATATGCACCGCTATCAGCGCGATCTTCTCGCCCGTCTGCGCACCGACTATGTGCATGAGCAGCAGGAGCGTTACCGCACCCAACTTGCCCAGCTCGGTGACGCCATTGATCGTGCCAGTGCATCCGAGCGCGTGAAGCTGACCAAACAGCAGAAGAAGTTCCAAGACCAAGCGACCGAACTGCAAAAGTACGAGGAAAAGGTTCACCACCTTGCCGACCAGAACATCGAGATCGACTTGGATGATGGCGTAAAGCATAACTACGAACTGTTTGCCGACGTGTTGGCGAAGATTAAGTGAGGCGGTTGAGCATGGTCAAGAGCGAATTAGATATGCTGCAATCCTTCATTGATGAACTTTCCAGCGCACTTTCTGCGTCTCCGCAGGACGAGGAATGCTTGTATGATATACTCAATAGAGCGAACGCATTATATGGTGATTATGTGCCTGAAATCGCAGAGCAGCGAGAAGAAATCATGCAGTTTCACGGGCTGCTGTCTCGAAACTGCAACGCAATTCTCGCACTGCTCAAACGAGAACTCATAAAGCAGACAGATAACTTTGAAGCTGGCATTATGCCGCTGACCTATTCCCAGCTCTCTGTCTGTCCAGCAGCACAGACGGTGTATAAAAGCGGCATCACAAAATATGCTGAAAAGAAGTTCGACAGAAATGTGCTGGATGACATGAGGCTTTCGTTAGAGCTTCTGGTGAAACAGATTCTCGGCAATGGGAAAAGTCTTGAAAACCAGACATCAGAATTAGGGACGAAACTCAGCGGCTATCACACGGAGCTTAGGAACCTCGTGATAAAAACCGTCGATTATCTTTGCAAGTATCAAAATCAGTATGTGAAGCATAACGACGCGGTGAATCCAGAGGAAATTGACTACATAATTGAGCAAACAAGCGCAACGATCAATTTCCTTATCAAAGTCAAGTAAAGGAGTAGTGGGAAAATGTTTGGGAACGGTATGCAGAAAAACGAACTCCCTTTGATTATCGTCTGCGACGATAAGGATATGGTCTATGCCAATTATCTGATTCAGCTTATCGGACAAAAAGATGATGCCGGAGACAGCATTGTCGGCGTTGAGGATGACAGTGTTTCTGCTGCGATTTACACAGTAAAAAACTACAAGGACAATCTGCCGCAGATTCCATCCACGCAGCACATCCTTTTTATTGGGCAGACAAGCGTTGCCAAGGAACAGAGCAAAACAATTCCAGATGCGTTCAATAAGCTGGGAATGCACTATGGCTGGCTTGGTAAGCGGGCTGTACTGTATGTAGATGATACTACGAGCGATTGGATGAAGCTCAAGGATAGCAAAAAGCACTACACCGAGTTCTGGCAGTTCAGCAAGGATCGCGGAATGACACATCCTGATGCACTGGCTGAATATGCAAAGAAGCTCAGCGGCGGTTTCGTAGACAAGATCATGCCTGTCGTTGTAGGTGCGCCTAAGATGCTGATTGACCGTAGCAAGACGGTAAATGCAGTCAAAGCGCAGCAGTATAAAACGCTCATCAAGGTTTTCTATGAGGATGGCTTGAAATCCTTTGTGGAGGGATAATTTATGAGTGCCTTTGAGGAAGGCTATGCCTTTTTTGAAAAACAAGCTGGTGTTCAGTATGCCGGATATGAAGGCGGCGTCTTTGTCGATCAGATTGACGCAGAAATCGCCAAACTCATCCGCGACCTGAACGCATTTGAAGGCTTCAAGACAAAGCCGGATGCCCTCAAGGGAGATATTGCTGAGTTCTGGCACGCGAATACCTTTAACATCAATGCAACCGCCCGTGATACTACGAACAGAGCTTTTGTAGATAGAAGCCATGACTTTGCCTCTGCTGACATAAGTAGCAACTTTGAAAAACTCTTCGGCTTGAAATACTATAAAACCGGGGCTGACAGCGCAAAGCAGCAAGCCAAAAGCGTTTTCGAGCGTTTCAACGAGTACAAATCAGCCGGAGGCAAAGACCCATTGAATGTGTTTCTTGAAAAGCGGGGCTTTACCGATGATTCCGTTCTCCATGACCCAATTTACTGCGGTCAGGTGCGTGTAATCCCAGCGGATCAGCTAAAAGAGGCTTGTGCTTGGCTGAGGCAGAAGATTGCAACTGAATCGACAATTCGTCCTGAGCAGATGGAGCGGTATCAAGACACGCTCAGAATGCTGTCAGACCGACTGAGGGATGGTCAAGGCACAGAGTCCATTCCTCTGACCGAGGCAGACGCAAAGGCTTTGGCTGTACTGGCTAAAGAAGGCGATATATCCGCCGAAAAATTGAAACTTCTCGGTGTCTCTGCTGATGAAGTGATTCACTTCGAGTACCTTGCCAAGCAAGCATTCAAGTCAGGACTTACCGCTGCAACAATTTCTGTTGTTCTGAATGTTGTGCCGGAGATTTACAAGGCAATCGACCATCTTATCAAGAGCGGAGAATTGGACGAGAAACAGTTTCAACGTATAGGCTTTGCCGCTCTCCAAGGTGGTAGTGAAGGGTTTGTCCGAGGCAGCGTTTCCGCTGCAATTACTATTGCTTGCAAATCCGGTATGCTTGGAGAAGCATTGAAAGGTATTTCACCCTCTATTGTTGGTATGGCAACAGTCCTTGCTATGGACACCATGAAGAATGCCTTCAAAGTTGCTGCGGGCAAGATGACACGAACCGATCTGGCACAAGAGATGGTCAAAGAACTTTTGATTTCTTCTGCTGCACTTGCAGGAGGAACGGTTGCTCAATCTTTCATTGGAATCCCAGTCGTGGGGTTCATGATTGGCAGCTTTATCGGCTCTGCTATTGGATCATTCGCCTATAACTGTGGTTATAGCGCAGTTATGAGTTTCTGCATTGATACTGGCTTTACGATGTTTGGACTTGTGAAGCAGGATTACACGCTGCCCGAAGACGTGCTTGAATACATAGGCATTGATGTTTTTCAGTATGAGAAGTTCCTTCCAAAGCAATTTCAAAAGGAAAACTTCGCGCAACTTAACTTCAATCAAAGAAAGTTTGAAGCGGATACGTTAGGAATACGCATTTTACGCAGAGGCGTGATAGGCGTTTCTGAGATAGGCTATGTATAATATTCTTAGCCAAGAAAGGAATACACGGTTATGTCCATAGAATCTATTCAATTTACACTCAGAGAACGTTTTGCCGCCCCCTTGCCGGAGTTCTATCGCCGCAGGATCGTCTTCTGGAAGGACGAGGATCGGGAGTTTGAGAAGGACGTTGACGAGCTGAATTTGGAAGGCGTCAAGATCATCAAGCTGACCGGCACAAATAATTTTGCCGTCAAGAAGCTGCTGCTTCACGATGACTTGGACAGCAACTATCTTATCTATTGCCCGATTACATACACCAGCGACGAAGACAACTGGCTTCAGGACATTGAATATTACAGCGAACCATTCCGCGCAGATTTTATCTCCATGCAGATGGACGAGCTGAATATTGCGCCGTCTGCCGCAATGCGGAAGACGGTCAAGCTCTATGCAAAGTTCTTCGACAGCAAAGAGCGTATTCAAAAGCTGCGCAGGATCGGGCGTGACTATCAGACGCCGCTCCAACTCCACATCGACATTATGGCGGTTCTCGCCGGTCTGAGCGAAGGCTCTGCGCAGGATGTCATCATCGCCGTCCTTGCCGCGGGTCTCGATAAGGAGACAAACAGCGTCTTGCAGAACATCCGCAAGTTTGGCAGCATCGAAGCCTTCTGGCAGCTTGCACGGAAGTACACCGGCTACATCGAGGAAGAGGACAAGCCGCTGGGCTGCTTTGCAGCGCACGTTCTGCTGACCGCGCTTTCTCAGACGATGAATGTCTCCGTCCTGAAAGGCTTGGAGCGTTTCGTTTCCGAGACCAACAAGGCGTACTGTTACAGCATCGTCCATGAATGGCGTTCCCGCGAGGATAACGAGGACTTGTACGAACTGTGCCGCACCGTGGAGAACGAATTGCAGCTCCCGACGCGCTTTGACAAATTTGAGCCGGAAACGCTGATTACGGGAGACATCTTCCCGTGCATCAACGAGAGCGTCCTGAAACAGCTCTTTGCCGAGATCAGCGACCATGTTGTGAAGATCGATCTCATTAGGAAGGTCTGTGAAAACAGACGGACAGCCGGATGGTACAAGCGGTTTTCAAATTATTTTGACTGCCTCTTCTTCATCGGGAAAATGCAGACCTTCTATCAGGAACACGGCGGCGGATTCCATATCGTTGAGCCGAAGAAAATCTGGAAGCTCTATACGAGTGATCTCTACCGTATGGATGCCTACTATCGCCACTTCCATTATGCCTTCGGCAACTCTCTCAAGAATGCAAATGACATTCTGGAAGACGGCTTGAAGCACTCGACGGAGTTTGTTGAGGCGCTGTATCAGAACTGGTTCCTGCGGGAATTGACCGCTTGCTGGACAAACGCAGCGGCAGATGACCTTGCTACACTTGGCTACGTCTCGGAGATCGAGAAGCAGCGGGATTTCTATAAGAGATATGTTGTTCCCGCAAGCAGCAAAAACACCCGCGCATTCGTGATCATCTCGGACGCGCTTCGCTATGAGGTTGCCTCCGAACTTTCCGAGCGCATTGTCCGCAATACAAAGGGTACCGCCGAGTTAGAGTCGATGCAGGCAATCTTCCCGTCCATCACGAAGTTTGGTATGGCAGCCCTTCTTCCGGGAAAGAGCATTTCTGTGAACGACAGTATGGATGTCCTTGTTGACGGGAATCCCACCCGTTCCACCGTGGAGCGAAACGCGATCCTGAACGCGACGCCGAAAGCCAGCGTTGCCATTCAATACAATGACCTTCTGAACATGAAGAAGGATGAGCGGCGGGAGTTGGTTGCCGGAAAAGATGTGATCTACATCTATCACAACTCCATCGACGCCATCGGAGACAAAGCCCCTACGGAGTCCAAAGTCTTTGACGCCTGTGAGACGGCAATTCAGGAGCTTTCCGGCATTCTGCGTATCATCGTGAACGAACTGAGCGGAACGAACATTTTCATCACGGCGGATCACGGCTTCCTCTATACCTATAAGCCTCTGAATGAGAGCGACAAAATTGACCGGAAAGCCTTCTCTGGCAACGTGTATGAGCTTGGAAGGCGTTATGCGCTGACTGCTCCTGACACAACTGCTGATTTCCTGCTTCCCGTCAATCTGGAACGGGAGCTGGATGGAACTCCTGTCAAGGGCTATGCCCCGCAGGACACCATCCGCATGAAGGTTCAGGGCGGCGGTGAAAACTATGTTCACGGCGGTATCAGCTTGCAGGAGCTTGTTGTGCCTGTGATTGCCTTCAAGAACCTCCGCACGAGCAATAAGAATTACGTCGAGGTGAGGAACGCGGAGCTGAAGCTCCTGAGCGAAAGCCGCAAGATTTCCAACCTGATCTTCTCGTTGGAGTTCCACCAGCGTCAGCCCGTGGGCGATAAGATTCAGCCCTGCACCTACTCCATCTACATGACGGACGATGAGGGTGTGGTGATCAGCGACCGGCAGACAGTCATCGCGGATAAGACCAGCGACAACGCGGCAGATCGCGTGTTCCGTGTCCGGTTCAACCTGAAAGCCGGAACGTATGATAAGAAGAAAGTCTACCGTCTGGTGATCGCAAACGAGATTGACGTGGAAGAGATCGAGTTCCACATCGACATCGCGTTTGCGGACGATTTTGGCTTTGACCTGTGAGGTGGCAAGAATGGATGAGCAGATGAAGACCGGAGAGACCGGCGATAAGAACGCGGTGATCGACCAAAAACTGCGGCAGTTCTTTGATGGAAAGATTGTCCGCAAAGACCTGACGAAGAAGATCAAGGAAGGCGCAAATGTGCCGGTCTATGTCCTTGAGTTTTTGCTTGGTCAGTATTGCAGCTCGGATGATCCGGAGGTCATTGAGACCGGCGTGGAGAATGTCAAGCGCATCTTGGCGGACAACTATGTCCGTCCGGACGAGGCGCAGAAGATCCTCTCCATGCTACGTCAGCGCGGGATGCACACGGTCATCGACAAGATCACTGTCAATCTGAATATGAAAAAAGATACCTATGAGGCGGAGTTCTCCAACCTTGGTATCAAGAGTATTCCCATTTCAGAGGACTATCCCGCAAAGTTTGACCGGCTGCTCTGCGGCGGTATCTGGTGCATTGTGCAGCTCGAATATGAGTTTCTGGAAGAAGAGAAAAATGCCTCTCCCATCCACATCCGCAAGCTGACACCGATCCAGATGCCCCATGTGGACATTGAGGAATTGAAGGAAGGCAGAAAGAACTTCACCGAAGAAGAGTGGCTTGAGATCATGCTGCGCTCCTGCGGTTATGAGCCGGATAAGCTGAATGACCGCGAACGCTGGCTCCTGCTTGCCCGTATGCTGCCGCTTGTCGAGAACAACTTCAACCTCTGTGAGTTAGGTCCGCGAAGCACCGGCAAATCCCATATCTACAAAGAAATCTCCCCGAACAGCATCCTTGTTTCCGGAGGTCAGACTACCGTTGCCAATTTGTTTTACAACATGGGCAGAAAAACGGTCGGCTTGGTCGGCTTGTGGGACTGCGTGGCGTTTGACGAGGTTGCCGGTATCAACTTTAAGGACAAGGACGGCATCCAGATCATGAAGGACTATATGGCGTCCGGTTCCTTCGCCCGTGGAAAGGAAGAAAAAGCCGCGACCGCATCAATGGTCTTTGTCGGCAACATCAATCAGAGCGTGGATGTGCTTCTCAAAACGTCCAGCCTCTTTGACCCGTTCCCTCCCGAAATGGGAACGGACACAGCGTTCCTCGACCGTATGCACTGCTATATCCCCGGCTGGGAGATACCGAAGTTCCGTCCGGAGCATTTCACCAATGACTACGGTTTCATCACCGACTATCTGGCAGAGTTCATCCGTGAGCTTCGCAAGGAGCAGTACGGCGATGCGTTGGACAAGTATTTCCGCCTTGGCAAGAACCTCAATCAGCGCGATACCATTGCCGTTCGCAAGATGGTTGGCGGAATGATCAAGCTTCTTTATCCGGACGGAGAGTTCACGAAGGAACAGCTTGAAGAGATCCTCAAGTTTGCCCTTGAAATGCGCCGCCGCGTCAAGGAACAGCTCAAGAAGCTGGGCGGCATGGAGTTCTATGATGTCAATTTCTCGTACATTGACAATGATACCTTTGAGGAACATTTCGTCTCCGTCCCGGAACAGGGCGGCGGAAAGCTGATTCCTGAAGGAATGTGCAATCCCGGTCAGGTCTATACGGTTTCTCAGGGAAAGAGTGGCATGATCGGCGTATTCCGCCTGGAATCTCAGATGCTTCCCGGCAACGGCAAGTTTGAGCGGACGGGACTAAACTCTGATGGCAAGTGTAAGGAAGCAGCAAATACTGCCTTCAACTATCTGAAAGCAAACGGCAACCGCATCAGTGGTGCGATCAGCACAACAACGAAGGACTATATCATCAACTATCAGGATTTGCAGGGCATCGGTATGACCGAAAAACTTGCGCTTCCCACGCTGATTGCGCTCTGTTCGATTGCGCTTGGAAAGCCGACTCTCAGCAGTCTTGCGGTGCTGGGCGAAATCAGCATTGCGGGAACCATGCTCAAGGTGGACGAGCTTGCAAACGCGCTTCAGGTCTGCCTTGACAGTGGCGCAAAGAAGGTGCTGCTGCCGATCACATCGGCGGCTGATCTCGGACTTGTCCCAGCAGATTTGATTGGCTGCTTCAATCTGGTTTTCTATCAGAGCGCAGAGGACGCGGTATATAAGGCATTGGGCGTTGAGTAATTCCAATCAAAAGAGGTGAGAACAATATGCGCTGTCCGTGGTGCGGAAGTCCAGTTATGATACGCGGGTCATCTTGGGAATGCGGCTGGTGTGGAGATTCTGGAAGTCTAAAAAGGACGCCGTTACAGCAACCGGAGATCACATTGACGCTTTCCTTCGTCTACCACGTCGATCTACCCGAAACGTGGACGAGGCTTAAAAAGGCGCTAGGTCAGCTTGCGCCCAAGAACACCGTGCTTTCTCAGCTTCTCGGAAAAGTGTTGCTGCACAACATTTCCACCGGAATCCAGAACGCGAGAGCTTTGCCTGACGAGAAAAAGGCGGAGGAACTGCGGACTTTTCTGACTACGACCACTGACCTGAATCTGGGCGAAAACGCAGAAGAGGTCATGCGTGATGCCAAACGCGGCGTCCTGTTCCGAGAAGAAGCCGCCCTTTCCGAAACGGACTGCGGCACGTTCTGGACGGAACTGCTCTCGACGCGCCCGGTGGAAGACTACTATAACCACGTTGATCCGGACGGCTTGTTTGAGCTTTTCTCCGAGTTGTCCTCCGCCTATGCCTACTTCGGCGGGAAAAAGGATGAGGAAATGGGCGAGGCGCAGGACTATCAAAATGCGCTGGAAGAAGCCTATAACACCCATTGGCAGAACAAAGTGCTGCTGCATCCTGATGTGGAACGAGCGAAGCGGCTCTTGGCGCAGGGCAAGTTTCCGGATTACGAGGACATTTGCCGCGAGATTTTGCTGGTCGAATATCCGGAAGAAGTCCCGCATGAAACCGCCGAGGATTTCGATGAATTGTCGTGGAACGACATTCTGAATGATGTGTTCGCAAGCAACACGGCAAAGGGCATCCAGATGTGGCGGCGGCTTTTGGACATCGCGGAGCCGTCTCTGAAAACCGACGCTAAAACTGCCGAAGAACTTCTCCCGGATTGGGATTGGCTGGATTCTCCGAGCCATAATCAAGTGCTGCTGCTTTTGGCCGCACTGGATGATGAGCGGTTCGCGTCGCAGCTTTTCGAGAGTGCATCCATCGGCAGATTACAGTATGATGTTCTGAATGCCTGTCGTGACTGCGGGCAAGAGAAACAGGGACAGCATTGCCTTGAGCTTGCACTGAAAAATCCATATCTTGAAGAAAGCTGGGAAAAACGGTTCAGACGAGTGTTCACCACAACACCGTCTTCCAGAACAGAAAAGCCGCATTCTCATGCGACCGCAAAGCCCATTGCAGACACAAAACCTGACGATGGCACAGTGTATCACTATTGCTCGGTTCAGGTGCAGGGAACGCGCCGTCCGTATGCGTATCTGACCGGCGGTTTGCCGCTCAAGGTCGGAGATTGGGTCGAGCTTCCGTTTGGGAAAGACGATGTGCTGCGGCAGGGACAGATAAAAGCCGTTATGGACTGTACGCGCATGGTCGCGCCTTGGCCTCCGGAGCAGACAAAGACCGTCATCCGCACGATAGATGCTCCGGCAGTCACGCCGACTACGGAAGTTGCCGCGCCGGAGTCACAAAAGCGCGTGGAGCAGCCCAAGAAAAAGACTGAAAGTGTAGAAATCCCCGTGATTTCCGCGCCAGAAACAAAGACGGAAGAGTCGAAAGCAGAACCCCAAGTCATCGAACCTGTTGTTTCAGAAAAAGATGAAGAGAAACCTATGCCGCCAAAGAAGCCGTTCCCGCTGGGAAAGCTCATCGCGGCAGTTCTGGCAGTAGCCGTGATTGCGGGTATCTCTATTTCCGTCTCAAGCCGCAATAAGCAGAGAACAGCAGCTTATGAAGCCGCCCTTCAAGAGTTGTCAAGCGGCAATTACACTTCTGCCGAGCAGGACTTCTCTTCGCTTTCCGGCTATCGGGACGCCGCATCGTTGTCCGTCTACTGCAAATACGCCGATATGTACAAAGATAGAACGGACTACGCAGGTGGACAGGATGAACTTTCAAACATCACGCTGCAATATGATACGAGCTGGCAGCAGGATGTTGACGCGCTGGAAACCCGTGTCAAGGGCTATAAGGCGGAGAAAGATGCTGCCGAGGAAGCCGAGCGTCAACGAATTGCAGCCGAGAATGCCGCGAAGCAGGAGCAAAGCCGGAAAGACCAATATTCCGGAAAACTGCCCGTAGAAGGAATGCCGGTGAGCTGCTTAAAATACACTTCGCTCGGTGAACCGGATAAGAGACTGAACTGCAAAAACTTTGAAAAGTTGGAGCAGAACCAGAAGTATTTCAATGTTTACTGGTATGATGAAAATGGTGAAATGATCGCTGCCGGTATGTGCGCTCAGTGGAAAAACGACAGCGAGTATATGCTGAAATCCTTCTCGCAATATTATCCGTCAGGCGGTAATAAGGGGCAGACCTTCAATTACGGCAATGGAGGCAGCAATTCCGGAAGCATCCGGAATGACTACGACAATCCCGAAGACCTCTGGGAAGATAACCAAGATTGGTATGAGGACGAGGATGAAGCGTGGGATGAGTGGTATGATGGCTAATCTCCAAATGAGAGTTCTTGTTTCCAGCGATTTTAATTCCCTGAGTCGATGCCCTGTTCATAGTAGAGGCTATTCACCTTTCCAGAACCGACTGACTTCTCGCTATGCCGTGCAAAGTCACGCGGAACAATGAGGGTGGTTCATCATCCAGATAATCGCTGGATAGCAAATAGATTTTTCGGAAGCGAAAAGACTTTCACGATTCCCACCGGCTTTGATCGAAACGCCTGATTTTAGGGTATTTTACAGCCGTCTGACCGCAAGCGTCACCGGGTCAATCGCAATGATAGACTTCCCGTTTCTGCCACGCGCATAGGTCACGGTCTTTCCCGTCCCACTGGGTCTGCCATCCCATACCGCAATAATGAAGTCGGCGTGATCGACCATATAGCGGTTACGCTTGTCCATGCAGTCGGGCGAATAGTGACTTTGGAGCATGGTCTCCTTGTCGCACTGCGCGGCAATGTCATAATAGCGTTCGCGCTGTGCCATCGACCACTTGACCGCCTGAGTTTCGCATGGAATAGCACTCTCAAGTGTAATGTTGGGATAACGAGCCTTCAAATCAAGCACGATCTCAGCCGCGTAAAGATCAACGCCGAGAGCCATGCCGGTTATAAAGTGCGTGACATCTTCTGCCTCGATAAGATTGATAATTTGCTCTTTCAGTGCCTCCTTGAGCTTGACACAGCGGTCGTCATTCTCGTTCATTCCGAACAGGAGGTGCTGCGGGCGATGTCCGGTAAAGGCGCAAGTTTTCATGGTTGTTCTCCATCTCCTTCTGTGTATTAGAGATTGCCTCTATGTCTCTAATACATAGTATAGCATGGAGATATGCAGGAATCGGTCGAAAAATGGCAAAAAAATAAGACTGCGTGAAAAAACACGCAGTCCTTGGCGAACTTAGCCATTACCCGAGGTCTCCTGCTGAATCATCAGCTCAACCATCTGCAAAATACGTTTCTGTGCTTGTGGAGGCAACGAGTCAAGTTTCTCGGAAAGTTCAGACGCCTTGTAGCTCGTCGAGTGATCCAGAACGTCACAAAAGATTGCGTCAGCCGAAACCTCAAGCCCGTTGAGAAGGATAATCAACTTCTCGCAGCGAGGGAATGACATACCACGCTCAACCGTGGAAATATAATTTGCTGTCAGCCCTGTCTTTTCCGCAAGCTCTTCTTGCGAGATTCCGAGACGTTCTCTGCATTGCTTCACTCGTTTTCCTATTCGCTTGTCAATCATAGCACGTACCTACACCTTCTCTATAACGCTTATGATAATTATATGGATTAGAGGCACAGTAATACAGAAACGCTAACAGTGACACTATGGATTAACGGGCGAATATCGTGCGAATTTGCATACAAGATACAAAAAAGAGCTTCTGCCGACACCCAAAACGGGCATCGACAGAGGCTCTTGGTTCGTTTTCCGGGCATTCAAACAAGTGCCGAAATCGACACTTATTTCCGCGCTAAAGAAGAAACTGCGCAGGGAATACAATCACTTAGGTTGGTCAATTTGCGCCGCTCTGAGGCTTGCAATCACAGGCTTTTTCGCCCCCTAACTGTCTACACCTCGATGCCTTGCGGGAGAAGTGCGGACAGGCAATGAGATCCGCACGGAAGCTCTGCTTGCAGCTATGGACGCAGCGGACGCAGAAGCGGTTATACTTCCGGC
>OKVK01001332.1_pt1 | contig 12931 bp, 10 predicted proteins | sample 1604771 | NCBI WGS metagenome assembly OKVK01 (sample SAMN01760906, study PRJEB22395) | human gut metagenome | reverse complement strand
TCCAAAATTACGTTAAATCACGCTTGTGAATTTTCACTTGCGAAACTTTAGTAATTTATAATTAATAATTATGATCTGCGAATCATTTCTCGCATAATCTCAGTCATCTTAGGCTGAGCAGCATTGGCAGCAATCTGTACCTCCTCATGGCTTACCTCTACAGGAACGTCGAAGCCGCCGAGGTCGGTGATGATGCTGATGCCGAATACCTTGATGCCGCAATGGCGGGCCACGATTACCTCAGGAACGGTGCTCATGCCTACGGCGTCACCACCCAGGATTCGGTACATGCGGTACTCTGCCGGAGTCTCGAAGGTAGGACCCTGGACGCCCACATATACACCATGCTGAACAGGAATATCCTTCTCCTTGGCAATCTCGTCGGCAAGATTACGGAGCTGCTTGTCGTATGCCTCGTGCATATCTGGGAAGCGAGGACCGGTAGGGAAGTTCTTGCCACGCAAAGGATGCTCTGGGAAGAAGTTGATGTGGTCGTCGATAACCATCAGGTCGCCGATCTGGAACTTAGGGTTCATGCCTCCAGAGGCATTGCTTACGAAGAGAGTCTCGATGCCCAACTCGAACATCACGCGCTCAGGGAATGTTACTTCCTTCATATTATATCCCTCATAGAAGTGGAATCTGCCTTCCATCGCCATGATGTCCTTGCCGCCCAGCTTTCCGAAGATGAGCTTGCCTGCATGTCCTTCTACGGTAGATACCGGGAAGTTAGGAATTTCACTATATGGGAATTCGTAACTATCAGTTATTTCTGAAGCTAATTGTCCGAGACCTGTTCCCAGAATGATTGCAGTCTTCGGACTTGTGCTCATCCTTTCTTTTAGCCAGGATGCTGTTTCTTGAATTTTTTCGTACATAGCTTATTATCTTTTCGTTAAAATTATCTTCTTGGTCAAGCATGAAGCTTACCTTGATAGGCAATTCATACATGCTTTCTTTCACACTCTCGTAGAGTCCTTCTGCCTCTCTCAGTCTCACGGCATCCTTTTCTGTTGTGATGATGATGCGTGGTTCCGGCAAGGCTTCGAATGCCTCATTGATGCGATCAATGTCTTTGTTCTTGAAGCGGTGATGGTCGCCGAAAGAGAGAGACTTCATCTCCTTGACCATCGGCTTCAGGTCGTGCTCCATCTGTTTGGGAGATGCGATGCCGGTGAGCAGAAGCACGTGATAGTCTTTTGGATCTTTCAGTTCGTTTCCTGTGAAAACACCCTTCAGTGTATCGTAGTCGATGCAGGTGAAGTAGAGTTTCTGGAATGGATAGAGATCCATAGCCTTGGTGAGTACACGAAACTCCATAGGTTTCAGATCCTTTGGACATTTGGTGATAATCACGATGTCGGCACGGCTCTTTCCGCTCAATGGTTCGCGCAGTCTTCCCGCTGGTAGCATCTTGTCGTAGATGATGAGACGATGGTAATCTACCAGAAGGATATTGATGCCTGGCTTGACATAGCGATGCTGGAAGGCATCATCAAGCAATACCACATCTACATCCTTGGTCTCTTCGTTGCTTTGCAGGTTGTTGATGCCTCTTACTCGTTTGGCATCTACCGCTACGTAGATATCAGAAAACTTCTGGTGCATCTGGAATGGCTCATCACCGATATCCGACATTTCTGTATTTTCATCTGCAAGTACATATCCGTGGCTCTTGCGTTTGTATCCACGTGACAGCACGGCAATTTTCACCTTGTCGTGCAAGAGGCGAATCAAGTATTCCACATGCGGGGTCTTTCCCGAACCGCCCACGGTGATATTGCCCACCGAGATGACGGGAATCGAGAAGTCGCGGCTCTTCTTCAATCCGATGTCGAAGAGCCAGTTGCGGAATCTTACGATGCTGCCGTATATCCAACTGAGCGGTAGCAGCCAATCGTTGATCTTTATCAGATCTCCTTCTGTTCTCATTTCCTCACTCCTTTTTTATACCTTATTATATATATTAATGTATATTCAGTACGAATGGCATTGCTGCCTGCACTGGTTCTTTCTCCTTGATGTTGCGAATCATCATAAATGGTTGGTAGAGGTCACCCAGTGTGAGTCGTAACTGCTCATCGAGATAGTTGCCGCCGCTGCCTGACAGTCCGTCTAAAAGCTGGTCTATCCAGTCTGCTGGCATAGGATATTCTGTGGTTCCGTAATCGGAAACCTTGGCAAGTTGGGCTGCCTTGGCAACAGCGTCATCGAGACTGCCAAAACCGTCAATCAGTTTGATGCTCTTGGCGTCGGTTCCGAGCCATACTCTTCCTTGTGCAATCTTCTCCACTTCTTCGGTCTTCATCTTTCTGCCATCAGCCACACGCTGGCGGAAGAGACCGTAGCCACGGTTAACATAAGCCTGGAGATGGCCGATTTCTTCTGCACTCCAAGGACGGGCACTGCCGGCACTGCCGTAGGCACTGTTGCGGTTGGTCTTTACCTCGTCATATTTGAATCCCAGCTTCTTGGTCATCAGATCACTGATGTCTGGCAAGGCACCGAAGATACCGATGCTACCCGTCAGTGTTGTTGGCTGAGCCATGATATAGCTGGCACCCATGCTCATATAATATGCACCCGAAGCAGCCATGCCACCCATGGATACCACTACTGGTTTCTTCTTGTTGAGCTGACTGACTGCACGCCAAATCTGTTCTGAGGCATAGGCATCGCCACCACCTGAGTTGATGCGGAGTACCACAGCCTTGATGTTCTTGTCGTTGCCCAGATCCTGCAGATCCTGGATCACGTCGTTGCTCACAATCTGCTGCTCGCTGCCGAATGCGCCTGGAGTTGCTACTCTTACGATTTCTCCCTGGCAATAATATACGGCAATCTGGTCGCCAAGAAGGTTACTGTCATCTACGGCTGCATTTACATCACTCATAGATACCTGACAAATCTTCTCATCGGTTTTCAGACCGAGCTGTTTCTTTATTACGTCTCTGATTTCATCATAATAGCAGAATCCATCTACCATCTTTCTGGATTTCAAGAGCTTGGTATCATCGAATGCCATAAGTCCGTCTGCATAGCGATTCAGGGAATCCTTGGAAATGTTTCGGCTCTTGCTGACATCTGCCAGAATCTGATTCCAGAGACCTCCGATATATCGGGTAACCTGTTCGCGGTTGGCATCGCTCATCTTGTCCTCTGTGTACATCTCGGTGAAGCTCTTGTATTTGCCCACCTTTACAATGGTGAAGTGAACGCCAAATTTGGCAGCCACATCTTTTATATATTGTGTCTGTGAGGCAATACCGTGCCAATCTACCGAACCTTCCGGATTCACATATACCTTGTTGGCAACCGAAGCCAGGTAATATCCACCTTGGGTCATGGCATCACCATAGGCGATGATCCACTTGCCGCTCTTCTTGAAGTCGGCAAGAGCGCTGCGAATTTCCTGCAATGTAGCGTAGTCTGTGCTCAGGATACCCGTTTCCAGATAGATACCCTTCACCTTATCCTCCTGTTTTGCCTTCTTGATGGCTGAGAGGATATTATTCATGCCAAGGTTGTTATATTGGTTACCGGTGAGCTGTCCCAACCAGTCGTCGTTTGCCTGATCACTGATCTGACCTTGCAGCTTCATCACCATCACAGAGTTGTCTTTCAGTGAAGGAGTCTTGCTGCTGTTGCACATCATGCCAATGAGTGTGATGACGGTGAGAATCACCATGATGATTCCGAATCCGAAGATACCTACGATGGTAGCGGCTACATTCTTGAAAAATTGCTTCATAATTCTATCTATATTACGTTGATACCGATTTATTTTTCTGCAAATATAGTAAAAAAATAACAAATGACAAAGAGAATTGTACAAAAACACCGAAAAATGATGAAAATATAACGTTGTGTTAACGAAAAATGCTTATCACAGCAAGGAAGTTCGTATTGAAGTACAGTACGGATGGACAGAGTGAACTCACTTGTTATCTACCCAAGAAACCAACGGGTGGCTTCAGCATTTTTAGGTAAAGGCTGACAGAAATGTCAGTAGATGTGTAGCTGTGAGCGTGCCAAAGTGTCAGTTTTGACGCTTTGGCACGCTTTTCGTATAGGGTGAGGGTGTCTAGCGTATGCCCGAATAGGCTGAAGTGAAGACGAAAAATAGAAGTAATAACAAATTAAAATATAAGAATCATGAATATTAAACCATTAGCAGATAGAGTGCTGGTACTTCCTGCACCAGCTGAAGAAAAAGTAGGTGGAATCATCATCCCTGATACAGCAAAGGAGAAACCACAGCGTGGTAAGGTCGTTGCTACAGGTAAGGGTACCAAGGATGAAGAGATGATTCTCAAGGAGGGCGATACTGTTCTCTATGGAAAGTATGCTGGTACTGAACTTGAGTTTGATGGTACTAAGTATATGATGATGCGCCAGAGCGACGTTCTCGCTGTGGTAGAAGAGTAATTGATAATTAACATTTTAATTAAGAATAAGGAAATGGCTAAGGATATTAAATATAATATGGATGCCCGCGACCTCTTGAAGAAGGGTGTCGATCAGTTGGCAAATGCAGTAAAGGTAACTCTCGGTCCTAAGGGACGCAACGTGGTAATCGAAAAGAAGTTTGGTGCTCCTCAGATTACTAAGGATGGTGTTACCGTAGCTAAGGAAGTAGAGTTGGAGAACAAGTTTGAGAATACCGGTGCACAGCTCGTAAAGAGCGTTGCCAGCAAGACTGGTGATGATGCCGGTGACGGTACTACAACAGCTACTATCCTGACTCAGGCTATCGTAACAGAGGGCTTGAAAAACGTAACTGCAGGTGCTAACCCAATGGATTTGAAGCGTGGTATCGACAAGGCTGTTGCTGCAGTTGTTGCCTTCATCAAGGATCATGCTGAGCAGGTAGATGACAACTACGACAAGATTGAGCAGGTGGCTACCGTTTCTGCCAACAACGATGCAGAGATTGGTAAGCTCTTGGCTGATGCAATGCGTAAGGTTTCCAAGGATGGTGTCATCACTATCGAGGAGAGCAAGAGCCGTGATACCAATATCGGTGTTGTTGAGGGTATGCAGTTCGACCGTGGTTACTTGAGCGGTTACTTCATGACTGATGCTGACAAGATGGAGTGTGTAATGGATAACCCATACATTCTCCTTTACGATAAGAAGATTTCTAACCTGAAGGAGTTCTTGCCAATTCTCCAGCCAGCTGCTGAGAGCGGTCGTCCTTTGTTGGTAATCGCTGAGGATGTTGATTCTGAGGCTTTGACAACATTGGTTGTTAACCGTTTGCGTGGTGGTTTGAAGATCTGTGCAGTAAAGGCTCCAGGTTTCGGCGACCGTCGCAAGGCTATGTTGGAGGATATTGCTGTATTGACTGGCGGTGTTGTCATTTCTGAGGAGAAGGGCTTGAAGTTGGAGCAGGCAACATTGGAAATGCTGGGTTCTGCTGACAAGGTTACTGTTACCAAGGATAATACAACTATCGTAAATGGTCATGGCGAGAAGGCCAATATCCAGGATCGTGTAGCTCAGATCAAGAACGAGATTGAGAACACCAAGTCTTCTTATGATAAGGAGAAGCTTCAGGAGCGTTTGGCTAAGCTCGCTGGTGGTGTTGCTGTTCTCTACGTAGGTGCTAACTCTGAGGTAGAGATGAAGGAGAAGAAGGATCGTGTTGACGATGCTCTCTGCGCTACCCGTGCAGCTATCGAGGAAGGTATCGTTGCTGGTGGCGGTACTACTTATATCCGTGCCCTCGAGGCTTTGAAGGATATGAAGGGTGACAACGCCGATGAGACAACTGGTATCCGCATCGTAGAGCGTGCTATCGAGGAGCCTCTCCGTCAGATTGTAGCCAATGCTGGTGGCGAGGGTTCTGTAGTCGTCAATAAGGTTCGCGAGGGCGAGGGTGACTTCGGTTACAATGCCCGCAAGGATGTTTACGAGGATATGCGTCAGGCTGGTATCGTAGATCCTGCTAAGGTTGAGCGTGTTGCTTTGGAGAACGCAGCTTCTATCGCAGGTCTGTTCCTGACAACAGAGTGCGTATTGGTTGATAAACCAGAGCCAGCTCCAGCTGCACCTGCTGCAGCTCCAGGTATGGGCGGTATGATGTAATAGAGTGCAATTTTGCAACCTAAATATAACAAATAGGGGTGATTCTCAGAGAATTATCCCTATTTTTTGTTTTTTTAGCAATTGATATGCAAAAAATCGCAAAATTGTTTGGTGCTAATACGCTTTTTTTGTACCTTTGCAAGCGAAAAGAAAAGGTTATACCGACCGTGAGGTCGATGAAGATATTTTTTTGATTTGTTTTAGTAGATTAGTTTTTAAGTAGTTTGTTTTTGAAAATCGGTTGTCGTGAGACATCCGATTTTTTTTGTGCTCATCTCAAAAATATGCTTAATCTTATGGCTAGCTCAGAAAAATGTTGTATCTTTGCAGAACAAATAGTTTTTTGAGTATCATGCATAATATTGATTGGAAAAAGGCATTGGTCTTCCTGATCGTTATCGGAGGACTGATTTATATAACAAAGGCGGAGTTAGGAATGACTACTACGAATTCTTTCCTCACTACGCTAGGTATCTTATTGCTTCTCTTCATCGGTGATAACTTCGCACAGAAGATAGATGATGACAGAAAACGCAGAAAATTGAATGATGATGGAAAAGCTAATTAATCTCTACAAGCAATGGGCTGGCGAAGAGCCTGCTGATGTCATCAAGCTGGCAGGGCAGGGAAGTAACCGCCAATATTTCCGTATCATCAAGCAGGATGGGGATACGGTGATAGGTGTTATCGGTACGAGCCGTGATGAGGATCACGCCTTCGTGTATCTGGCTAATCATTTCAACCTCCGTCAGTTGCCGGTGCCTAAGATTCTGGCTGTGAGTGATGATGAACTCTGCTATATCCAGACAGATCTGGGCGGAACTTCGCTCTTTGATGCCATCAAGGGCGGAAGAGAGGCTGGCGGTAGATACAATCAGAAGGAGAAGGAACTCCTGAAGAAGACAATCCGTGAGTTGCCTAACATCCAGTTGCGTGGTGCACGTGGGTTGGATTGGTCCAACTGCTATCCTCAGCCGGAGTTTGATGTGGACAGTGTGCTCTTCGATCTCAACTATTTCAAGTATTGTTTCCTGAAACCGACAGATTTGGATTTCCATGAATTGAAGTTGGAAGCCAACTTCCGTCTTTTTGCGAAGGATTTGACGTCAGAAAAGATGGATTGTTTCCTCTATCGCGATTTCCAGGCTCGCAACATAATGTTAGACGAAAATGGCAATCCGTATTTTATTGATTTCCAAGGTGGCAGAAAGGGACCTTTCTATTATGATCTGGCTTCCTTCCTTTGGCAGGCTTCAGCCAAGTATTCCTTCAAGCTCCGCCGCGAGTTGGTATGGGAGTACTATCAGTCGCTGAAAAACTATACCGAGGTACCATCTGTGCGTCATTTCGTGCATCGCCTGAGTCTCTTTGTGCTCTTCCGTACCTTGCAGGTGTTGGGTGCCTATGGATTCCGTGGCTATTTCGAGCGCAAGAAGCACTTCATCGAGAGTATTCCGCCTGCTATCCAGAATCTGCGTGATCTGCTGAAGATGGGCGAGAAGGTTTTCCCATATCCTTATATGATGGATATGCTGCGCCGACTCACGGAGTTGCCGCAGTTCAAGCGCATCGAGAGTGCGGCTATAACCCGTGCTGATGGTTATAAGATTACAGATAACAATATCTACAGTGCGCATCCACAGGATGGACCTGCCACTTATTCCAAGTATGATGGCAAGGGACCATTGGTAGTGCGGGTATTCAGCTTCTCCTTTAAGAAGGGAATCCCTGAAGATCCGTCAGGAAATGGCGGCGGTTATGTTTTCGACTGCAGAAGTACTCACAACCCAGGTAGATATGAACCTTACAAGAAACTTACGGGATTGGATGAGCCAGTGATCCGATTCCTGGAGGATGATGGTGAGATTCTGACGTTCCTGGAGAGTGTCTATAAGTTGGCAGACCATCATGTGAATCGCTATATCCAGCGCGGTTTCACCTCCCTGATGTTCTGTTTCGGTTGTACGGGCGGTCAGCATCGCAGTGTGTATTCAGCCCAGCATCTTGCCGAACATATCCACGAGAAGTTTGGCGTAGAAGTGCAAATATGTCATAGAGAACAGCATATTGAGCAGGTTTTGCCTGCAAAACAATAATATTTAGCGTGCAAATTTGGCTATCTCGCAAAAAGTTAGTAAATTTGCACGCACATTAATATATAGCTATTTAGCAATGATGCAAGCAATGATATTCGCAGCAGGTTTGGGCACTCGCCTGAAGCCACTTACTGATCGCATTCCGAAGGCATTGGTAAGTGTCGGGGGAGAACCTTTGCTCAAACGTGTCATCTTTCAGTTGAAGGATGCCGGTTTCACCCGTATTGTGGTGAACGTGCATCATTTCTCTAAACAAATCATCGATTATCTTCGTGATAATGAGAATTTCGGTATGGACATCCGTATCAGCGATGAGAGCGAAAAGCTCCTCGAAACGGGTGGTGGTATCAAGAAGGCATGGCCATTCTTCGATCAGACTGAGCCTATCCTCATTCATAATGTGGACATCCTGAGCAATGTGGATTTGAAGAAATTCTATCAGATGGAGTCGAAGGAACTTTCAGATGATTCTTCGGATTCCGTGAAGGAGAAGGCTTCCTTGGCTGCCCGCCTTCTGGTGAGCGAACGCAAGACCAAACGTTATCTCCTCTTCGATGATACCATGCGATTGGTTGGCTGGACGAATATAGAGACGGGCGAGGTGAAGAGTCCTTATCCTGATCTCAATCCAGAAGATTATAAGATGTATGCTTTCTCGGGTATTCACATGGTAGCCCCATCGCTTTTCCCGCTGATGGAGAATGAACCGGATAAGTTCCCCATCATGGACTTCTATCTGAAGCATTGCGACAAGGTTCGTATTGAGGGATACGTGAAGAACGACCTCAAGCTGATGGATGTGGGAAAGCAGGAGACGCTGAAAGAAGCGGAAGCATTCCTGAAAGAATTATGAATTGTAAATTATAAATTATAAATTAGACAATATGCAACAGAAGATTATTATTTTGGATTTCGGTTCACAGACCACACAGCTGATTGGCCGTCGTGTTCGTGAGCTTGATACCTTCTGCGAGATTATGCCTTACAACAAGTTTCCAAAGGATGACCCATCTGTGATTGGTGTCATCTTGAGCGGTAGCCCTTATTCCGTTCATGATCCGGAAGCTTTCAAGGTAGATCTGAGCCAGTTTATTGGCCGCATTCCTGTGCTTGGCATCTGCTACGGTGCTCAGTTCCTCTCTTACGCCCAGGGTGGTAAGGTGGAAGCTGCTGACAGCCGTGAGTATGGTCGTGCTAACTTGGAGCAGTTCGACAAGGAGAATCCTTTGTTCAAGGGATTCATCGAGAACTCTCAGGTTTGGATGAGTCATGGTGATACCATCACTGCGATTCCTGAGGACTATAAGTGCATCGCTTCTACTGCCAATGTGAAGTATGCTGCTTATGCTTCTACCAAGCAGCCTGTTTGGGCTGTACAGTTCCACCCAGAGGTGTTCCATTCTTTGCAGGGTACACAGCTCCTCAAGAACTTCGTGGTAGATATCTGCGGTAGTAAGCAGGACTGGAGTGCTGACTCTTTCGTTGAAACTACTGTAGCTGAGTTGAAGGCACAGTTGGGTGACGACAAGGTTATCCTCGGTCTTTCTGGTGGTGTTGATTCCAGCGTAGCTGCTGTTCTCCTGAACAAGGCTATCGGCAAGAACCTTACCTGTATCTTCGTAGATCACGGTATGCTCAGAAAGAATGAGTTCCGTGATGTAATGGAGGATTACAAGTGTTTGGGTCTGAATGTTATCGGTGTTGATGCATCAGAGAAATTCTTTGCAGACTTGGCTGGTGTTACAGATCCAGAGGAGAAGCGTAAGATTATCGGCCGTGACTTCGTAGAGGTTTTCAATGCTGAGGCTAAGAAGCAGACTGGTGCCAAGTGGTTGGCTCAGGGTACTATCTATCCAGACCGTATTGAGAGTTTGAACATCACCGGCAAGGTGATCAAGAGTCATCACAATGTAGGTGGTCTTCCTAAGGAGATGAACCTTCAGTTGTGCGAGCCATTGAAGTGGTTGTTCAAGGATGAGGTTCGTCGAGTAGGTCGCTCTATGGGTATGCCTGAGCACCTGATTACCCGTCATCCATTCCCTGGACCTGGTTTGGCTGTCCGTATCTTGGGTGATATCACTCCTGAGAAGGTACGCATTCTTCAGGATGCTGATGATATCTATATCCGTGGCTTGCGTGAGTATAAGGTGAAGTTGAGTGGTGAGGAAGCTCGCCGCGTCCTGGCTGCCGGTGTTCCTGCTGATATGCAGAATGGTGAGATTGAGGTATCTCTCTACGATCAGATCTGGCAGGCTGGTACCGTATTGCTCTCTACCGTCCGTTCAGTAGGTGTAATGGGTGATGAGCGTACTTACGAGCATCCTGTTGCCTTGCGTGCCGTAACCAGTACTGATGCGATGACTGCCGACTGGGCTCATCTTCCATACGATTTCATGGCTAAGGTAAGTAACGAGATTATTAACAAGGTAAAGGGTGTTAACCGCGTTTGCTATGACATCTCTTCAAAACCACCTTCGACAATCGAGTGGGAATAATCGGAATACCGATAAACAGCCACTCAAATAAAGATGAATTAATTTAAACTCAATAAGTTAGGGGATTCGTTGACGTAAATCGCTGATTGTCAACAAATCCCCTTTCTTGCACAAAATCCTCAAAACCGTCCCCGATTTCGTCCCTGCTTATCCCCGATAGTATAGCTATCCGATAGAGTTGAAATCTAACAGTTTGGCAATCTGCTCGGGGGTCGCTTTTACATATTTGTAAAACGTTCGCTCATTGGTATGTCCTGTCAACTGCATAATGGCATAGGTTGGCTTGCCTTTCAAGAACATATTGGTAGCAAAACTTCTTCTTGCAGTGTGGAAACCTATACGGTCATATTTCTTGTATTTTAGCGTAGTGACCTTCCCACCTCTGTTTTCTGTCAGTGATGTTATTTCATCAATGCCTGCCAATCGCCCAAGGTTTTTCAAATGTTCGTTGGTGTTGTGCTTATCGCCCAACTTAGGCAACTTACCATGATATTTCTCGTAGATGGCTCTGACAAAAGGGTGCAAAGGTATAACAACACGCTTCTTTGTCTTCTCTGCTACAATGGAAACGGTATTATTGTCCTCTGACAGATTCCATATTCCATCATTCAGTTTATTCAAATCGCTTCTACGTAATCCTGTAAAGCATCCAATAATGAAGAGGTCTCTTGTCTGTTCCATCGTACTTTTTTCGTCTATTTCACCTTGCTCTTTAAGACGTGGAATATCCAAGTCATAAATCCTCTTTATCTCCTTTTCGGTAAGAAAGATGTTGTCCACATCTTTGCCTTTGCCACGTAATTGCTTATAATAGGTATCATCAATGGCAAAGCCACTTCGTTTTGCTGCGTTCAACTGCGCTTTCAGAATCTCGTATGTTGCATAAATAGTATTCTCCTTATAGTTCTTCTTTTCGTAGCCCCACTTCATGTACTTATCGCCAAAATCAGCCTCAGCAAAGGTTTTGAAAGAATCCTCCAAGTGGTAATCAGTCAAGAATGATTGTAGGCGATGTATTACTGTTGTCTGTGCATTCTTGGTTCTATCAGCCACATAACGACCTGAGTGACTGTCTACACGGTCACTATTGATGTTTGCAATCATCCATTCGGTTGCTTTCTGATTCTGTTTCTTTTCGTCCTCCTCTATGCCTTTGAAGAACATATTTGCATAGTGTGCTACCATCTCTTTAAATTCGGCTTGGTCGTTAAGGCATCTGCTTTGTTCTCCCCAAGAGCTTAAACGAGTTACAATGAAATTCTCAAACTTGTCTAAGATTTTATTCGCCTTAGTTGCTGCACGGTTCTCTCTGTCAGTAAACTTTTCCTTAGATGTGAAACAGCGATGAACCTCTTTGTCCCACATTTTTGTCTTTACTGACTGCTTTGTTGATACCTTTGCTGAATTGCCGTTGATACGTACTGTAAACAAAACTAAGCTCTCCATCTTATGAGGATATTGGAGAATTGTACTGTATGAAATCTTATTCATCCTTATTACATTTTTAATGTTAAACTTAAATTTACTATCACAATTGCAAACATACTACGTGGTAATGTAAAGTGAATAATTTATTGTTTAAAAAATATTAACTCCTTAATCTTTCTTATCGTATTGACACTTGTGTGAGTGATTTTAGAGATATTTCTCTGTGAAATTCCTTTTTTTAGTAAACGGATTTCCTCGGCATATTCCTCTTTAATATCTTCTGTAGATTTCTTGTAGCCTTGCTTTCTGCCAACCTTGCCACCATTGGCACGAAAATGATTGTAACCACTCTCCATGCGTGAACGGATAAGTCCTCTTTCCATGCTGTTGAATTGCGCTATCATGCCCAATACAAGCTGTGCAATTGGATTTGGCTTTCCGTCTGACTGTAACGTTTCCAAACCATTTTGAAGAATGTAAAGCGATATGCCTTTTTCTGTCAGTCGCTCAATCACCTGCAAAAAATCTACAATTCTACGAGACAAACGACTGCACTCATATATTAATACCTTATCTATATGGTGAGCCTCAACATAGTCCAACAACTCAGATAACGCATTACGTTCTGCAACTTTCTTTGCTCCACTTACTTTCTCACAGAAAACCTTGACAACTTGATAATTCATGCGGTTAGCATAATCTTTCAATTCGTCAATTTGTCTGTCATAGTCTTGAATGGCAGTTGAAACTCTTGCATATATAACTACTCTTTTCATACGTAAATTATTATCGTCCTACATTACTGTAGAACATATGTTTTAC
>OKVK01001330.1_pt1 | contig 12936 bp, 15 predicted proteins | sample 1604771 | NCBI WGS metagenome assembly OKVK01 (sample SAMN01760906, study PRJEB22395) | human gut metagenome | reverse complement strand
GGAACCGGATGCAAACAAAAAGCGCCGTGAAACCATACGGCTTTCACAGCGCTTGACAGACGGGTTTCATACTCCGTCATGTGTTCTTTTATGGGTAAAGGAATTCACTCATCCATATAGGGTGAGCATTTGTTTCTTTATGAAAATGCAGACAGTAAGCTGTCATAAACTCTGATTTGATTCGCAAAAGAAGAGAAGCACAATGCGGCATACATCGCAGCAGCAAACAACGCATATTTCGTTCGGGAAACGTTGAAAAAGAAAAGCCGCCATAGAGGAAGCAGCCTCCTTAGCGGCAAAAACGTTATTTCATCTTCATCATCCGGGTAAACTTTCCTACCACAATCAGTGCAACGACGATGGAGATAATGGCAAATGCCACGAGCGCGCTGACCCACCACTGGCTCATGGCGCGCTTCTGCTCCTCTTCGGCCTTCTTCTCCGCCTCGGTCTTTTCCCCGGCGATCACGGGCTGCTTGATCTCGGTGGAAAGCTGCTGCTCCACGGTATGGATTTCGCCGGCATCGTCCGTATAGGAAATGACATAGGTTCCGGTAGTCCTGCCGTAGCTTTCGGTGTAGCCTTCCGTCATGGACAGCATACCTACGAATACTTTCATCTCGCCGTAGCCCGCCTGCCCGGGCTGTATGTCACCAAGGAACACGCTGGAGGTGGGATACAACCCCGCGCCGCTCAGGTTCACGGTAACGTTTCGCAATGTGCTTTTGCCTATGTTGAACACATTGGCGGGCAGGGATACCGTTTCTCCCGCCGTGACTTCCCTGGGCAGGGAAACGGAATCATAGCTCATCTCCGCGGGCTGGGTCACATGCACAAGGAAGGTCCTTGTATTTCGATATTGCACATATACACCGGAGAAATGCCCAACTGCTCCGCGAAGCCGCGCAGGGAAACGTCCCGCAGCTTCCATTTCGACGTTACAAACGCGCCGAAGCTGTTGTCCGAAGGCATGGTATGTTCATCCACCCATTCTCAAGTAATCAATATGCACATACCCTTTTTGGCTGCCCGTCCATGTGATCTCCGCCCATTTACCTTTTATGCTCCATACGGCTATTGTTTGGCCTCTGCGCAATTGGCCGAGCTTCTTATAATTTGTGCCGGGACCCTGGCGTACGTTCACATTGCCGGTGGCAATCGCGGCCCCCATCGAGCCGGGATCAGTGGAAGGTACATCGATTGTTGCCCCATTGGAGCCTACTTCAAATTTTAAATAATCCATATGCACATACGCATGTTGATTTCCTGTCCATGTGATCTCAGCCCACTTACCTTTTACGCTCCACACGGCTATTGTTTGGCCTCTGCGCAATTGGCCGAGCTTTTTATAATTTGTGCCGGGACCCTGGCGTACGTTCACATTGCCGGTGGCAATCGCGGCCCCCATCGAGCCGGGATCAGTGGAAGGTACATCAATCTGTGATATAGCCGCCGAACCACATACAAAGCTGATATAATCCTTATGCACATACCCCTTACGATTCTGCGACATAACAATTTCCGTCCAATCGCCGGACACCGATACGATTGAAATAATTTGCGCCTTTTTTAAATTTCCAATGCGTGAATAGTTGGTACCAGGGCCAGAGCGCACATTCACATTCCCTGTTGCTACAGCCTCTGCAATCAAAGGGAAATCGGTAGCTTGGCCGCTGGATGGCTTTGTAAACAACTGCACAATATAATAGCACTTTTCTTTGGTGGAATAGTGCATATAGAGACCGGTATGCGAATACATGGAAGAACTGACATTTTCTTCAAAACCTGGTGTTTTCATCCAATATTCCACAATTTGCTTTGCAGTCGGTTTTGATTTTGAGCGCATCCAATTGCAGCCCGACGATGCTCGGATTGCAGAGTATCCATACTCTTCGAAAATGGTATCCCATTTCTGACCATCTGGGCGATATGCGCTCATTTTACTTCTGCCGTCCTGTTCTACTGCCAGCATAGCAGCCATAGAGCACAAACGGGCATCAAGAACGAGATTTGGGCCATTATGATATTTGTTACTGTATTCAAGTACGTCCCGTTGGTAATCGCTGAATCCGCCCGCCGCCAATGCGGACGCCATTGGCAAAATACCGATGACAAATATCAGCGCCAGAAATATCGATATCACTTTTTTCTTCATATCTATCTTCCTTTCTGCTCACAAGTCGTATTATACTGTGCGAGAACTTTTGATCTCGCACAGTATAATGAATGGTTCCATCACGGAACGTAACAGCCAAAGTAGGACGCTATATCAGTTGCTTTGGCAAAAACTGAGTAATTCACCGTTTCACCGCCGCCGCTCTGAAGGCCCGCCCAAATCGGGCCCAAGTTTGTATATACAAATACAAATCCACCGCTGTCCCCAACCTTGGATGGATAAGTCGCTTTTGCTCCAACGTAATAGTGTGTCAGTCCATCCCTGTTCTCAGTCCACTGATAATATACGGTGACTTGATCTACCTCTCCACTAGAGAAGGGCTGGGTTTTATGGCCACGCATATACACCGGCAATCCTGCGTATACATTATATGTCTGTCCAGACACTACGGCGTTTGCTCCCGTTATTTCCGGAATGGTATTTGTGACAGTATTACCGGAGTTTAGCGTGACAAAACAGGCGTCCGGCCCAGCCGTTGATGTATTCTGCACCCTTTGCGTTACAGATCCGATTGTTTGGCTGCTGCCATTTTTAATTACATCTCCAACGAGAGTTTCATGGCCTTGAATTATCAAACCATTTACGCCGGAGTTAGTTGTTACTCCTACGCAACAGCTTGACGTACTACCACGGGTAGAGTTTTTCATTGTGTTTCCACATCCAATACTGGCTGTTGGCTGAATCGGAGCTGATTCTACAATCTCTGTAATACCAACGGGGAACCACGCTAACTTACTGGAATCAAAGAATGTCTTGTCCTCGACAGCAAGGGTAACTCTGTTCTTTTTGGGGGAAATGCCAACAGAAACGAACTTAGGAATAGACGAAGCATTCTCGACAATGGTATTCCAAGCCGCTTCTAGTTCGGCAAAAGTATAATCACACGGCATAATATTTATGTCAGAATCGTTCTTGTATGCCGTAACACTTGAAACCGTTCCGTTTGAGGTAGACGTAGCAAGAAGGATAATCCGGCCGTTATCGTAATACATTCCACCATAGGTATCTTCATATACTTCGTTTTTTGAAGCTTCAGTTAATGTAGAATGAACATCGTCCATCTTATCAAGAATATCAACATCCACAATATTAAAGTTGGAGGATGCTCCTGCAATAGGCATAAAGCTTAACATCAATGCCAATGTCAGCAAAACAGCGAGAATTTTCCTGTTCATATTTGCTCCTTTCCAATCGTTGAGTTTACAAGAATCACGGGTCAAAGTATATTGACCATTGTGTATCGGCTTCGTTTTCAGCGATGATGTGCCCGCTCATGAAATGCAAGGGCGTTTTCATGTGTGGACAATCATAGGCATCCCTCCTTTGCGGATAATCAGACCATAATATTTTGTTCTCTACATATAAGACAGTTGGCGGCTGCGAATTCTGACGATTTTGAGGAAAATAAGTAATAATATATTTTTCGATTTTGCGTCAGATTTTGGATAGGTTAATTGTCTTATAGATAGAGGGCAAGCAACAGGCCCGATTATTATCAGATTGAGAAAGGATAAAACACATGAAAAAGAAAACTATTATTTCACTCTGTCTCATTGCTGTAATTTGCTTCTCTTGTTTCGCGCCGGCGTTGGCAGCCGGGAACACTGCGACACGCGGGGCGGTTGCTTTTTCTAGCGGTATGCCCAAAGTCGCCGGAACCACAAATCAGTATAACCCATACGCTATTGCCAGCGTGGGGCTGCCTGAACAACTATCTGTGGGGTTTACATTGTACAAAATCGTTAATGGGAATGAGGTTTACGTCACTTCTGATTCGGACGGTGGCCACGGCAATTATTTTGAAGCTGAAGCATTTGTCAATCTGTCAAGCGGGACCTATAAACTATACGCTTATTATCAGGGAGAAACTAATTCCGATGGCAGCGTAACAACATATATAATCAAATAGTTAAAGTCACTCCAGCATTTGAATTGGTAGAATACGCTGGCTATATAAGGAAAATGGCGCGTTGCAAAAGAATTTTGCACGCGCCCTTTGCTTATCTAAACCATGTCACTCAAATATCTGCAAAATACGTTCTAAAGGTACGATGCTGTTGGCACTAACCATAAGGATTGAATCGCTCAGTTGTGCCAATGCGTAAACGCTGCCATCTATTTTATCCGTGTTATAATAAACTTCGTTGCCTGTATTGGTTGTATACAGTTGATATGAGTCGTTAGTTAAAACACTAATATCGGAAGTGATATTCCACACCTGTGTTGTAACAATTAAACCATCCCCGCAGGTATAATATGTATATAGCCATTCCTCATTTCTTCGGTTTTTTAGGAATTTCGATATCTCATAAATAATGTCGGGGGCATTCAAGCAATAAGGCACATGCCCCGTTGCTTTTTCAAACTCCTGCAAGCTGGTAAACGTTCGCATTTCGTGCCTTTGAGATTGCTCATTCTCCAATTCGGATGCAAAGTCATTTGCAATCTGGTTATCGTGTTCGCGCCCTGCATCGGTTTGTATTGGCTGCTGAAGTTCTAGCCTATTATCAAATAGCCGTATTACAGAATGATACGCCTGAATAGCAAAAGCTCTGCTTTCAGGTATGCATACAAGCAATGCGGCAAGTACAAGTACCAGCGAGCTCACTACTGCAAACCTCCTATAGCGTTGCCATATGTGCGCAAATACTGTTTTGTTATTGGAAATCCGCACTTCCGGCTTTTCAGCTGTATCCGCAGCTCTCCTTATTTCATCCCATCGTTCATCGGGCCAATCAATCTTCGATCTAGCGCACTGAATGATTTGATCGGGACTCGGATACCCTTCCCTTTTCAGTCTTTGCTTTGCTTTGGCGCGGGAAAGCGAAAAAAATCCCTCCATAGAAGATGTATTTACATTTTTCCTAATCATTTTCTCCGCACCTCTTTTATAATTTACACTTCAAAATCTCATTAAAAAACATAGTGTTGTTTTTAGTACCCAAGCAAATTCATGCCTCATTTTCTTACGCATACGGCGGAATTGCTGGGATAATGCATTTTCGCTCATGTTGAGTGCCGCTGCAAGCTCTTTGACCGAATAGCCGTCCACATAGCATCGGAGAAAAGCATCAGCCATTTCAGGCGAATATGATTCCATAAGCCGATTTCGCCACTCCTGCCGCGTGCGCATATCCTCGCATTCCCGCTCTGCATCGTTATATAGCTTTGGTTCCGCTCCTGACAGCATATCTGGGGCATATGGAATTACCCGGCTATTCTTTTTCATAATGTTGTATGCCTTGTTGCGCAACGTGGTTTTGAAGTAAGGAACGGGATCCAATGCGTCCTGCATCTTTGGATTTTCATAGATTTCTATCAGCAAATCGCTCAATAAATCCAAAGCGTCATCTTTGTTCCCCATCAACATATAGGCATACAGCGAAAGTTCCTTTCGGTTTTCTTCTTTCCAAAAAACTTTGACCAGTTCATGTGCATCCATAATGAATCCTCAAATAGCCATCTTCATTCCCCACCTTATAATTATCATATCATGCTGGTATGTAGCCCGTAAACGGATATATTCAGCAGCAATGTTCGTATGAAATAGAATTACCCGTTAGATCCAACAACATCAACGGATTATCAGGCATGCGCCAATATCCACGGCACCAATGGATTTTTTCGGCATGGCGCACAACCTCGTCCCAATAGTACTCATCCATCGTCCATTCGCTTATCAGCTTCGCATCCTCCGGCACGAGATACAGCGAATAGGAAAGGGAAACTTTTTCATCGCTTCTCCCCATGAAATACAGAAGTTCCGCAAGCCAAAAATCCACGGGGCCGCTGGTAAATACAATGAAATGCCGGAAGCCCGTCTGATAAAGCCGATAGATGAACTCGAGGACACGCTTCTTCAGGACAGTTTCATTGCGCCTATGCTGCCGTAAGTTGCGGAATTCTTCATATCCAAGCGTAACTTGTACAATACATGTTTGTCCTGATGCCATGCCATCCATCATACATACTCATCCTCCTAATTAATAGACAATTTTGAATGAGTAAATCTGACGCGAAAACCTAAATTTTGTCTTGTTTTTTTATGATGTCTTCCAATTCTCTAAGTTGCGCTTCTGTGAAAGCATATTTTGCCGCGCTCTGTACAGAATCTCCCAAGCCGAAATCGGGGATTGCAGACAGGCTTCCTCCGCCTCGTTTCTTGACATCCGGAAGATTTTATCGTCCTGCGTCATGTCTGTATGCTTATTGAAATCTGTGTGTGTTTTCATAGAATAAACCTCCGCCCTGTTTAGCATATTCCCTTATGGATAGTTTAATGTACCACAGTTGATTAGCTATAAGAGATATTTTAAGTTACTCCAAGCTAATTTTCAATCAAATATGGGTACGCTAAGCTAATAATTATAGGAGCAAAGATATGGATTGTGAGCAGGAATTGACCGCCTTGCGAGAAGCCATCCGCAACGAGCGCAAAAACAAAAGGATTACGCAGGAAGAGCTGGCCGAAATGCTGGAAGTATCGCCGACCCATGTGAAGCACATAGAAAGCGGCCATCGCAAGCCGTCCATAGAAATACTGTTTGAGCTTGCGAAGATTCTGAACATATCCCTGGATGAAGTCGTTTTCCCAAAGAATAAGACGCCCCATGACGCCACGCGCGGAAAGATAGAGCGCCTGCTGGACATATCGGACGAAGCGTCCCTGCGATTCATTTTGAGTGTACTGGAGGCGCTGCGCGAAAAGGAGCAGGCCGGCGTCAGATAGCCGTCATCTTGCCATGTGCATCACAAAGGAGCCGCAAAGCCGCGCTCCTTTTTTGTATCACGCGCGTTTCTTCTTCGGGCGGCTCGTGAAAATCCGGGACAAGTATGAGACGCAGATATCCTTCATATGCCGAGATGACCGTATCCCGCAATGCCTCCGGCGTATCGCAATGGGTCACGTTGAACCATTCCCGCTCATCTTCATCCCACTCCATGACCACATATCCATGGCGGGTTATCAGCACTTCGCAGATTTCCGCCTGAATGACCAGCTCAAAACAGTCCAGTACGTTTTCAAAAGACAGCATTGTAATCTTCCTTTCTAAATGCCTTATGTATCACACTGTAATCATTCCTGGGCGAAGTTGCAAAGGTGCAAATCGAAGATCGTTTTCACCCAATAAGCTGCGCCGTCACGACGCATTTCCCCGGCGCATTCCCGCTATATCTGAAAGGATAGCAGGTCACCAGCACAAGCGTTTTGCCATCCACAGTAGGAAGCCGCAAATCGTCGGTGCTTTCGTAAATTGTGATCTCCGAAACGGTGTAGGTGTAGACCGTGCCTTCGTCCATCGTGACGGTAATGGCATCGCCGCGCTCAACCTTTTCAAGCACCTTAAGGTGATTTCGGTTGCGGTGGCCATAGACCACGCACACACCCTCTTCACCGGGAAGCGCCGAGGTCGGAAGCCAGCCCGGTGTCTTATTGAGCGTTGCTTCTTCCACGCCGTATGCGATAGAGATGGTATCGTTCAGAACATCCAGCGTAAAGAAGCATTCGCCCTCCCGCTTTGGGGAAGGCGTTGCCGGCGGCGAGGGAGCGGGGCTTTCGATTGTCTCCGGCATTGACGCGGGCACGGGGACGGGAACAGGGACAGAGGAAGGCGTAGGAGCCGCAAGCTCCATATGCACGATCTCGGGCGTTGTTACGATCTGAAGTTCAACAAATGTGTTTTCCTGCTCCCGTGGAGCAAAAGCAAGAATGCCAAGTACGATAGCGGTAACGGAAAGGGCGGCAAGTACCGCCGCCCTTATGATGGTCTGCCTATTCATTTTCATATTCCTTTCGTGGTTATGTGGTCGGCCTGCCGAAGCATACCCATTCCCATTCGGAGCCGTTCTTGCCCCAATGCTTTCGTATCTGCACGCTGTTGTTGCCGCCTGTGCTGTCGATCAAATATATGCCGTTGATATAGATGGCGACATGGTGGATCTGCATCCAGCGTTTGCACTTGCCGCTGCCGCAGCGCCTGCGGTCGGTGCAGTAGCCTTCACCGCGGTTTGCGTCCTTACGGGCAAAAAAGATAAGGTCGCCTGCCTGAAGCTGGCTTGCATCGGTAAACAGTACGCCCATATCGCGGCACTTCTGCGCCATGCCCGTGGAGGTCAAGCCGTTTATGGAGGATAAGCCACAATCGCGGTATGCCGCCCGCACCAGGCCGGAACAGTCCATACTCGAATAACTTCGCCCAATATATTTTTTTGCCGCCTGCACTATCTGCGCGCCCAATTCATTCGGCGGGAGATCGGGATTGATGTCAAGGCCAAAGCCGTACTCACCGCCGTCTCCCACGGTATCACCAAGCAGCTCCGCAAAGAGCGGGTAATAATCGGGAAGCATTAGCTCATTGAGCATTTCGATTTGGTCGGCATTGAAGTGATACAGCTCCGCGCCGTCGCGGTAGTCCATGCTCGACACGTTCACATAGATATAGAGCGTAGTTTTTGTTTCGGTCACAGGCTCGCCGTCCTCGTCAAGCACGATTGCGCCGTATTCATCGGTCACGGTAATGGTTTCTGTCTCCGTTTCCGTGCGGTAGGAAGCCGTATTCATGTCATTAAACACGGCGCGCAATCGTTCAGTGTTCTCCGGCGTCACCATGGTTATATCTGAGGGATTTTCTTCATCCATAGAGGTTTTGATGGAGTAAACGCCCACGACGTCAGCCCAATTCGGCACCGAACTTTCGGCGCCCTCCATATCGCCCTCATAGATGACCTCCACAACGCTCGCACCGCTTTGTGAGGACAGCTCTGCTATTCTGTTCTGCATCTCACTTTGAAACCCGGCATTGATACTCTCTATGGCTTCGGTCATGGGCTTGCTGCCGTCTGCCGCTTCGTTGGCGGAAAACACACCGAACATTGCAAGCAAAGCAATCACAAGTACTGCAACGATGATGATAACAACGGCTACCCAACCGCCTGCCGCGATTGCAGCGACAAGCGCCTTTACTGCCGCAATGAGTGCTTTTACAAATGCGGCAACAGCTTTTGCCGCTGTCGCAGCTGCTCTCGCTGCGGCATGTGACGCGCGCGCCGTCACCTGCGCTGCTTTTGCGGTAGCCTGCGCGGTTTTCTGCGCTGCCTTTGCTGCCTGTTGCGTCGTCTTGATCGTCTTTTCGGCAGTTTTTACCGTATACTGTGCCGTTTTTACGCTGCGCTGCGCGGTCTTGACCGTACCTTTTGCCACCGTCATAGTCGTTTTCACGCTTTGCTTTGCGGTATGCTGTGAAGCCTGCTGCACTCCACGGGAGGATTGAAGGCTTCGCTTGACGCGCTGCCGTCCTTGCCTCACAGAGCCGCTTTCCGAGGGAAAAAATGAGGAACGGTTCTGTTCCGTTCCTCGCTGCGCCTCCTTATACTGTTTTCGCGCTTCATTTGCTTTCTTTGCAAGCCGCTTTCCGCACTGTATAACGTACTGTTCTGTGCGCCACACCGCGTCCTCGGCGGCGCGCTCTATATGATCCTCGGCATATTCGGCAGGCGATTCGCCTTGCTGTTGGGTAGCGGCGGTTTCCTGCGCCTGCTCCTTTGCGGAGATAAGAGAACGCCGCATAAGCTCCTTTGGAGCGCGGGCAGCGTCAGTCATCAGTCGGGGAGCACGGTCGGATGGTCTTGTTTTTATGTCTCTCAAATTATCATCACCTCATTAAAAAGGCTGCGAATCCGCAGCCCTTTGTAATATTTGTCTAGCAATATGCTATGCAGTTATTTTCACATAACCCATGTGAGAAATTGCTGAGTTTATGGTGTTTCCAGTTCGAAACACATAATATCTGTTGATGCCATTGCCCCAATTATCAATAACTCGTGTATATACATTGCTATTTGAATCAAACAAGTAGAATGAAACAGGATTTATGTAGTGCGCTTCTAATCCGTTCCAGATTACAAGATGCGTCATTCTGCCATTGTTTATGTTGCTTTTCAAATTTGCATATGTAATACTTTGACTGGCACGAGTAATGCTAACACCACTCCAGTTTGAATTATTGGCTTTGCGCGTTGTGATATAGTTATATATTGCTGTACGGTAGCTGCTTGGTAGAGTTGCCCCTCCGTTGCCCATGTTCTGATACAAATTAGCATATATATTATTCACACTACCAAAACCTTCGCTACTATCCAGTTCAAGTAAGTTGAAACCAGTTCTAGTTTTATAATATGCCAGGACATTCATACCAGATGTTGGGCCGCAATTATTTGTTCCACTGAAATCGCTAGTGCTGTAGTAGCTGGGAAGCGCACAATTAGTAAGGGTATCCCAATCACTCCATGTTCCAGATGGAAGAGACGTAAGCAATCCCCAGTCACCACCTCCTTTGATGGCAGGAGCATCCTTTTCTATAGCTTTCAGGTTTGCTACTTGTGTTTTGGCAACAGTATTTTCATTCTGAACAGCGGACCATATCTGGCTAAACTTTACTTGCATATCTGATAGTCTATGTTCTGAAGAGTCTCTTAGGTTTATAACCATGTTACCATCCATCTCATAGTACAGCCCCATAGTCATATAGCAGGTATTTCCGTGTCCCAATTTGGGGCTAGTCCCCGCATATCCATACTCCAAAACACTTGGGTTAGCTGTTGATGCGCATACAACAATATACCCATTATCTTTATTCGATGCGCCAATGACGCTGACAAAATATGCTACTACTTCTCCAGTAAGGTTATACAAATTTGTGGTAGAGCATCTATCTGATGTTGTCCATGTGCAACTTTCGTCGTTGTTTATGCAAGTGATAACGTGTTCGCTTACTATAAGTTGTACTTCGTTTGCAGAGATAGTATCTTGATTTGTTTCATTTGTTGCTAACGCCAAGTTCGGAACAGTTAAAAGCACCATAATCAAGGCTATTATTATAGAAATTGAACGTTTCATGAATGCCTCCTTTAATGAAAGATGTTTCATTGGTATAGATTGGCTTGGCATTATTTCACGGCATCACATCTTTTATCCATTAGAATTGTTCGCCCCCTTCAGCATGGTATTGACACTTCACGCCTAATTATTGCCTTCATATATGAGTCGTACAGATTTTCAATCTGTTACAGAATAATTTTCAGATTGCTGTATGAATTCTTAAAACTCAACTAACTATAGAGACAAACCGTTCTATTTCGGTTTGCCTCTGACTCCTAACTTTTGCCATGTATGTTTCAACATGACTTATTCTTTTTCTTTTTCGCATGGGAAATGGCTTCTGCTATACATCCTCCGCAAACGCATCCAATAAACACGAAAATCCATATCAGCCAACCATTATGCAGCAATCCGCCGCCCGGATCATAACTTACCCGCCCGAACAGCCCTCCTGCAATTACACCGAGATGATATCCTGCAAATGTAAAAGCAGCAATCCACCTTTTATTGAAATAAGCAGCCGTTATGCAAATAAACGCTGCGGCAAACGTACAGTTCTTCGCCACCCATGCACCGACATCATATTCGAAGAAAGCAACGTTGTCCCACAAAAAATATGCTCCGATGAATCCAATAACCGCTCCGAGAACCCAGCACATTCTAGCAATACTTTCTTTGCCGCGAACAACCGATAGTATTGCGAAAGCTGCAACGGGAACCATAAACGTAAGCTGAGAACCTGTAACACTTATATCAATTCCCAAGAACAGACCGAGCAACAGCAACGCAGCAGCGCCTACCCATATACACAGCTTCGCTTTTTTCATTATTTTTTTGTCCGCAATCTCGTCAACAGTTTCCGTCGGTATTGCGGAATAGCAGCCATATTCCTCTCGGCACTCATCGCAGCTTTCTATATGTGTCAATACGAATTTGCGGCTGTTTTCACTGGCAACATTGTCCCGAACAAGCGGAATAAGGTCTCTGCAAATATCACAACAGTTTTTGTCATTCTGTAACATGGTTATCATATCCTTCCTGAATGAGTATCTCTCGAATACGCTTCTTTGTGCGATGGTCTATTACGCGCACCGCACCTTCGGAAATACCTAATTGCACGGCTATCTCCCTGTGCGAATAGCCATTTATGCGCATATTGACTATCCTTTGTGTACGCTCATTCTCCTGCCTGAGCAATGCGATGAACCGATCGCATAGCTGTCGGTTAATCACCTGCCCTGCGATGTCATCCGCCATATATACTTCGATCATATCATCCAAAGTTATGGCGGGATGCTGCTTTCGCAGATATTGCAACCAACAGTTCCGCGCTATTCCAAACAACCAAGTCTTAACAGTAGATTCCCCGCGAAAAAAGGGTAGCTTCCGTATTACAATCAGAAAGCATTCTGACAGCAGATCTTCAGCAACATCTGTATCACGCGTTAAGCTAAGAAGGTAGCGATAAACGTCTTGTCTATATTTTTCATATAGTTTTTCAATTGCAAGCATCTCACCACCTCCTTGTATTCATAAGTCCCATTTTCAGAGTTAACGTTACATTTTCTTCAGTTTATCATACTTGGCAATGCGAGAGAAGAAAGGCTATATCTCAACATTATAAACAATGCAGAGTCGTTGCTCCGAATACTTATCCTTATTGTCTTTCCAAACGCTACATTTATATCACATGAAAATGCAGCGGCCAATATCAAATATCAGCCGCTGCATCATCATTTTTACCCCCACATCTCCGTTTCACCGGGCTTGGTCGTCATATTGCGGTACAGCTCGGTGTTCTTTGGGAACCTGTTTACGAAAGGCACGAGCGCGTTGCCGATCTTCATCAAGCCGTGTCCCGCCTCGGCGTTGGTGATGTAGT
>OKVK01001326.1_pt1 | contig 12961 bp, 8 predicted proteins | sample 1604771 | NCBI WGS metagenome assembly OKVK01 (sample SAMN01760906, study PRJEB22395) | human gut metagenome | reverse complement strand
CTTTATTGAATCCCGAATTGATGATTTTGGACTGGACAAGAAAAGAGTGCCGGGTGATGGCGTTGTCACTGGTTATGGTGAGATCGGCGGTAAGACTGTATTTGTATCTTCTGAAGACTTTACGGTTATCGGCGGTTCCCTGGGTGAGTACCACTCTATGAAAATTGCCCGCATTCAGGATATGGCGTATGATATGAAAGCTCCGATCATCATGATTAACGACAGCGGCGGAGCACGTATTGAGGAGGGAATTGATTCTCTGAGCGGTTATGCGAATATTTTCCTGAGAAATACCAAAGCATCCGGCGTCATTCCGCAGATTGCCGTAATCGTAGGCCCCTGCTCAGGCGGAGCATGCTATTCTCCGGCGATCTGTGATTATATTTTCATGGTAGAAGATATCGGCAAGATGTTTATTACCGGCCCGCAGGTAGTAAAAACTGTTGTAAATGAGACCTGCACTGTAGAGGAACTGGGCGGGGCTGCTGTTCATGCAACAAAGAGCGGTGTGACTCATTTTACCTACAAAGATGAGGAGACCTGTTTTGCAGGCATCCGGAAACTTCTTTCTTACCTGCCATCCAGTTATCTTGAAAAACCGAAGATGATCAAAGACAAAGAAGATACTTCGGCAAAAAAATCTCTGCTGTATAATTTAAATAATCTGGTAAGAAGAAATAAAATTGAGCCATATGACCACTGTGAGGATCTGACAGATATCGTGCCGGACAATTCCAGAAAAGCATATGATGTACTGGATGTGATTGACCGGATCTGTGACAAAGATTCCTTTATGGAAGTGCAAAAAGATTTTGCAAAAAACATTGTGGTTGGCCATGCCCGTATTGGTGGACAGAGTGTCGGCATTGTAGCTAATCAGCCCATGGTACTGGCAGGAAGTTTGGACTGCGATTCTTCTGATAAAGCGGCCCGTTTTATTCGAACCTGTGACTGCTACAATATCCCTCTGGTCGTTCTGGTGGACGTGCCTGCTTTTATGCCGGGAACTGTCCAGGAACACAAGGGAATTATCCGTCATGGAGCAAAAATGCTGTATGCATTTTCCGAAGCAACCGTGCCGAAGATTTCTGTCATCATGAGAAAAGCATACGGTGGAGCTTACATTGCCATGAATAGTAAGAACATGGGAGCGGATGTTGTCTACGCATGGCCGGGAGCAGAGATTGCGGTTATGGGAGCAGAAGGTGCTGTTAATATTGCATTCAAACGCACGATCAGCGAGGCAGAAAATAAAGAAGAGACCAGAGAGCAGTTGGTACAGGAATACAAGGAAAAATTTATGAATCCGTATGTAGCTGCATCCCGTGGTTTTGTAACGGAAGTCATCAAGCCGTCTGAGACGAGAAGAAGACTTATGGCAGCTATGAAAATGCTGAAAAACAAACAAGTAGCTGAAATTCCGAAAAAACATGGTAATATTCCGTTGTAATGAACTAATATATAATTCCCGGAAATCAGATTTCATCTGACAACCGGGAATTTTTTGCATTCTTTTCAGAAATGTGATAGACTTCTGAAAAAGAATGAGAGGAGAAAACTGTTATGGGAAAAGTATCCTATGGAAAAATGGTCATTATCGGAGCTGGAAATGTAGGAAGCGCGATTTTAAATTCGGTGCTTCGGATGAATATTTTGGATAATATTGTGGTTGTAAACCGTAATCAGAAGAAAGCGCTGGGAGAGGTGCTGGATGCCAGTCATACAACCGCATTTGCTTACAGTGCCAATGCAGACATCCGCGTAGGCGGTTATGAAGAGTGTGCAGATGCACAGATCATCGTCATTACAGCAGGTCCCAGTATTCAGCCAGGTAATTCAAGAGACCGGATGGTGCTTCTGGAGAAAAATGTCAGCGTTATGAACGATATTATGGAGCAGATTACCCGATATACGCGGGAGGCAATTATTATTGTTGTATCTAATCCTCTCGATATTCTCACTTATATTGCACAGAAAAAGTTCAATTATCCGGCAAATAAAATTTTTGGAACCGGAACCTTGCTGGATACGGCACGTTTTAATAAGATGCTGGGTGATTTGTGCGGTGTTGACGCTAAGAACGTGACGGGATTTGTATTGGGTGAGCACGGTTCTACTTCTTTTATTCCGTGGAACACGGTAAATATTGTAGGTGTGCCCTTTGACCAGCTGAAAGAGCAGTTTAACCTTAAAGAACAGCCGAATAAAGAGAAACTTCTTCATGATACCAAGGTCATCGGACTGGACATTGTGGAACTGAAAGGTTATACCAGTTCCGGCGTGGCATTAAGCGCCTGTCGTCTGATTGGAAGCATTGTCCGGAACGAAAAATCCGTAGTGCCGGTATCTACTGTTCTGTCAGGACAATATGGTATGACCGGAGTAGCCATGAGCCTTCCCTGTGTTATTTCTAAGAATGGAATTGACCGGGTATTGGAGCTGCCCCTTGACGAAAATGGTAAGAAAGATCTAGAGAATTGCTATGAACATCTGCGGACGGCCATTACCAGTGTCTATCCGGAAGAAAAAAATTTGTAAAATCCTATTGACATGCTTTGGAAACAGGAGTACCATAACAAACGTTATATGAACTTCGCAATGACGAGGACGAGTAACTGGAAGGAATTCTACAGAGAGCCGCGGATGGTGGAATGCGGTGATGCAGTTTCAGCGAAAATCACCTCTGAGCATCCGGTTCGAGAAGCATGTTACCGCGTAGATCCGGACGACTGACAGTCGTTATCCTGTCGCTCATTAGTAGATGAGCAGAGAGTGGTCATGTATTCCATGGCAAGAAGAGTGGTACCGCAGAGGATTTTAAACCTTTGTCTCTTGTATTAGAGATGAAGGTTTTTTTATTTGTCCGGACAACGTATAAACTCCTGTGGAAGCATTTGCGCTATGGTGTGAAGATGCATATACAAAAGAGGAAAAGAGGAGACTAGAAATGAACGTACTGAAAAAAATCACTAATTTTGTAAGCCGTTATATGGCGGCCATTGTTATTCTTATGGCAATGATTGCATTGTTTGCACCGTCCAGTGTCAGCTTTATTAAGACAAGCTATGTCAATACATTGCTTGGCATTGTTATGTTTGGTATGGGACTTACCCTGAAGCCGGATGATTTCAAAGTAGTCTTCAGCCGCCCGAAGGATGTGATTATCGGCTGCATTGCCCAGTTTACCATTATGCCGCTTCTGGCATTTGGACTGACAAAACTGTTTCACCTGAGTCCGGAACTGGCAGTCGGTGTCATTCTGGTAGGTACCTGCCCGGGAGGAACTTCTTCCAACGTTATGACTTACCTTTCCAAAGGAGATGTGGCACTGTCCGTTGGTATGACTTCTGTATCAACGATTCTTGCTCCGTTCCTGACTCCGCTGCTGACCAAGCTGTATGCAGGACAGACAGTAGATGTGAATGTAGTGAGCATGTTCGTATCCATCATTAAAGTCGTGATTGTACCGATCCTGCTTGGATTTGTCATCAATCATTTCTTTAAGAAATTTACCGAGACAGTAGTAGAAATCCTTCCGCTGATCTCCACCACTGCGATTGTAGCGATTGTAGCAGCTGTTGTATCCGCAAACTCCGCAAAGATCATGACTTCCGGCCTTCTGATCATCGGTGTAGTCATTCTTCATAATGTACTTGGTTACACGGTTGGTTATGGCGTAGGAAAAGTTTTGAAACTGGATGAGAGCAAATGCCGTGCAATCTCCATTGAGGTCGGTATGCAGAACTCAGGACTGGCAACTTCTCTTGCAACCGTACATTTTGCACAGTATCCGCTGGCAACCATTCCGGGAGCAGTCTTCAGTGTATGGCACAATGTATCCGGAGCAATCTTAGCAAACTTTTTTGCGAGAACTGCGGAACGCTAATTAAGGAAATAAGAGATACACCTGGATTACAGGATTGTATCTCTTATTTTTTTGTGCTATACTTTCTATAAATAAATTAGGCATATCTAACCACAAAGGGAAAAATTCCTGCCATTTTCAAAAAATGTGGAACTTTTGGCTGATGAAGCTATTCTCTGGCCCATTTCACGTATAAAAGCTTGTTGTGGCGAAGAAAAACAGGAACTGGGATGGGGGTATTTTCATATAGGCCCATGAAAAAAATTAATAGATGAATATTATTAGAGCGCAAAACGGCTATTCCATTTTTTTCATCTACTTTATCACTCGGTTTATAAGTTAGACCGATATTAGTTTCACCAATACTTCCTAACCGTATCCACTCCCAGCTCTCCGGAATCTCAAACGGCACCTCATCCGCAATGCACACAGGCTCATTCTTACCAACTTTCTCATAAGGCAAGTTATCGGCAGCGTTGGTAGGTTTCTTTAACGATTTTTTATTTAGAAACCCGAACTGATGTTTACTGTTGGGGTTACGTATGGTAAGATATACGCATGGAAAGTTATATTTTCATATAAAAATGCAATTTCATATAATGAAAGATGTCTATACTTTTTATAGCAACATTTTGTGTGAAGTATTGGAAGTAAGTGGATTATAGCAAGAATCAAAGATATGTAAGAAAATGAGGTGCAGCTATGTCTTTAGAAAAAAACTGGCAGTTCGAACTTGAAGAATATATCAGGCAGGGCGAACCTGACAAAATAGAAAAAAGCGAAGCGTGGCAGACAGCGATTGGTCTGCAGGCAGTGGATGGACTAAAAACATCTGCGTATCTATTGGATACGGCCAAAGAGCATATAGAGGGTAAAATTAGTATAGATGACGCACAGAAGCGTATTCAGAGCTATTATGAACAGCGTGCTGACCGTATTGAAACTGAAGATGAGACGAAGGAGGCCGATATTGTATCAGCAAGAATTGCAAAACTTTTGGGAGAGAAAGCATTTCAGTTTTCGCCTGCCGAATGCCTGACTATTCACCGCAGATTATTTGAAGGCGTATTTCCACATGCAGGTCAAATCAGAAACTATAATATCACGAAAAAAGAATGGGTATTGAAAGGCAATACGGTTATTTATGCGGCATGGGATAGTATCAAAGATACTCTTGATTATGATTTTGCTACGGAAAAACAGTTTTCTTATGAAGGTCTGTCTATAGATGCTTCAGTAAGACATCTGGCAAAATTTGCTTCAGATATATGGCAGATTCATCCTTTCTGCGAAGGCAATACCAGAGCAACCGCTGTTTTTATGATTAAGTACATAAAAATATTTGGGTTTCGCGTAAACAATGATGCTTTTGAGAAAAATTCATGGTATTTTCGTAATGCATTGGTAAGAGCTAATTATAATGATTTGCAAAATGGCATTCATGCAACAACGAAGTTTTTGGAAATGTTTTTCAGTAATTTGATTTTAGGAACAGATTATGAATTGAAAAATCGACATATGCATATTGATTATGTTGCGGAAGAGAATGGAAAGGATGTTAAAAGGGTAACAGAAAACATTTCAAAGGGCAGAATTTGCACTTTGAATTGCCCTTTGGATGAATTAGCAATTCTTCAATTGATTATTGAAAATCCTAATATTACACAGAAGGAAATTGCATTTAAAATCGAAAAATCAGAGAGAACAGTAAAAAATAAGATTGCTTCTCTTAAAGAAAAAGGATTTATTCAGAGATTAAATGGAAAACGTAATGGCAAATGGAAAGTTTTAATTAAGATAGAATAAAACAGAGATTTATAACAATAACGAGGAGGCATAGTCATGAAACAACATACGTACATTGCCATCGACTTAAAATCATTCTATGCCTCGGTGGAGTGCCGGGATCGTGGACTGGATCCACTGGATACGAATCTGGTGGTGGCGGATGAGAGCAGAACGGATAAGACCATCTGTCTTGCAGTGACTCCTACATTAAAATCATTTGGTATTTCCGGCCGGGCGCGTCTGTTTGAAGTGAAGCAGAAAGTCAAGGAAGTCAATGCAGACCGAAAGCGAAATCTGAGGGGCAGAGAGTTTTCTGGTTCTTCTCATTTTTATTCGGAATTATCAAAAGAACCTTCACTGGAGTTGGATTTTATCATTGCACCTCCGCGTATGGCCTATTACATGGAATACAGCACCCGGATTTATGAGATTTATATGAAATATGTTGCACCGGAAGATATCATCGTTTATTCCATAGACGAGGTATTTATGGATGTAACGGACTATTTGCAGACCTATCGTCTGTCTCCTCGAGATCTTGCTATGAAAATGATTCTGGAAGTGCTGGAGACAACCGGGATTACGGCCACGGCAGGAATTGGAACCAATCTGTATCTGTGTAAGGTAGCCATGGATGTCATGGCAAAGCATATTCCTTCCGATGAAAATGGAGTCAGGATTGCATTTCTTGATGAAATGACTTACCGAAGAGAATTGTGGTCACACCGGCCGATTACAGACTTCTGGAGAGTGGGCAGAGGATATGCAAAGAAACTGGAAACCTATGGCATTTATACAATGGGTGACGTAGCCCGTTGTTCGGAGCAGAATGAAGAGTTACTGTACCGGCTGTTTGGAAAAAATGCAGAGCTTCTGATTGACCATGCATGGGGATGGGAACCCTGTACGGTGGAAGCGGTGAAGGCATACCGGCCGGAGAGCAGCAGTCTTGGTTCCGGTCAGGTGCTGCAGTGTCCATATGATGCGGAAAAAGCAAAGCTTGTAGTAAGGGAGATGGCAGATGCTCTTTCTCTTGATCTGGTTGAAAAGCGTCTTGTCACTGATCAGATTGTCATTACTGTTGGCTATGATATTGAAAATCTGACAGATCCGGAACGCAGAAAGAAATATCGAGGTGAGGTGGTCACGGACCGTTATGGAAGACAGATTCCAAAACATGCTCATGGAACGGAGAATCTGGAAAGCTTTACTTCTTCCACGCAAAAGATGGTAGAGGCGGCTTCTGTTCTGTACGACCGTATTGTGGACAAGAATCTGCTGATCCGAAGAATGAATATTACGGCAAACAATATCGTGGAGGAGAAAGCCGCTCAGCAGAAGAACAACAGCTATCAACAGCTGGATTTATTTACAGATTATGCGGCTGAAGAGGAGCAGGAAAAGCAGGAGGCACTAAGACTAGACCGGGAAAGAAAATTACAGGAAGCTACAATTACGATTAAGAAAAAGTTTGGCAAAAATGCAATTTTGAAAGGGATGAGTCTTCAGGAAGGTGCAACTGCCAAAAATCGAAATGAGCAGATCGGAGGGCATAAGGCGTGAGTGAATATGATGATATCATCCATCTTCCCCATCATGTATCAAGAATACATCCGCAGATGTCCATGGAAGACCGGGCGGCGCAGTTTTCACCATTTGCTGCTTTGACAGGCTATGATGCTGCAATTGCAGAAACAGCAAGACTGACAGATCAGCGTGTGGAGCTGGATGAATATGAACGGCAGGCTTTAAATGAGAAATTACAGTTCATTTCCGAACATCTGAACGAACATCCCAAGGTCAGTATTACCTGTTTTGTGCCGGATGCCAGAAAAGAGGGCGGTGAATATGTTACCGTGACAGGAAATATAAAAAAGCTTGACGACTATGAGCACAGAATTGTTCTCATGGACGGAAGTCGGATTTTGATGGAAGATGTGACGATGATAGATATGGATTTATTGAAAATATGATGCAAAAACCCCTGCCACCGGAAATTTTGCGGTGGCAGTTTTTATTTTAGAATTGTGTTCAGAAGGATTTGCGGATATAATAACGTTGGATAAATATGAAAATAGATAAATACCAAGGAGAATTCATGGATAAACAGAATTTGACACCAATGATGCAGCAGTACATGAAGACCAAGGAAGAATATAAAGACTGCATCTTGTTTTATCGTCTCGGAGATTTCTACGAGATGTTTTTTGATGACGCAAAGATTGCCTCCAAGGAACTGGAACTGACGCTGACCGGAAAGAACTGCGGTCTGGAGGAACGTGCTCCTATGTGTGGAGTACCATTTCATGCGGTAGAAGGATATTTGAGCAAACTGGTATCCAGAGGCTACAAGGTTGCCATCTGTGAGCAGGTGGAGGATCCGGCTCTTGCGAAAGGATTGGTAAAGAGAGAAGTGATCCGTGTGGTGACACCGGGAACGAATCTCAATGCCCAGGCGCTGGATGAGTCAAAAAATAACTATATTATGAGTATTGTCTATGTGAGTGACCGGTTCGGCATTTCCTTTGCGGATGTAACGACCGGTGATTATTTTGTGACGGAAGTAGATTCTTCCAGAAAACTTATGGACGAGCTCTATAAATTCACACCACGCGAAGTAATCTGCAATGAGGCACTTCTTATGAGCGGCGTGGAGCTGGATGATTTGAAAGAACGGTTAAATCTGGTGATGTACCCACTGGAGAGCTGGTATTTTGATGATGAACTCTGCAAAAACACTCTGCTGGAGCATTTTCATGTGAAGTCTTTGGAAGGACTGGGTGTGGTGGACTTTGGATGCGGAGTGATCGCAGCCGGCGCGCTGCTGAGGTACCTTACAGAGACCCAGAAGACGTCCCTGGCTCATATAACGAAACTGCTGCCCTATGTATCCGGCAATTATATGATTATCGACAGCTCCAGCCGGAGAAATCTGGAACTGGTAGAGACCCTGCGGGAGAAGCAGAAACGAGGTTCTCTTCTCTGGGTACTGGATAAAACAAAGACAGCTATGGGAGCCAGAACACTCCGAAGCTATCTGGAACAGCCGCTGATTGACAAGGAAGAGATTGAAAAACGTCTGACAGCCATAGAGGAACTGAACAGTCAGATGATTACCCGCGAAGAACTCCGAGAATATTTGAATCCGATTTACGATTTAGAACGTCTGATAGGAAGAATCAGCTATCAGACAGCCAATCCAAGAGATCTGATCGCATTTAAAGCTTCTCTGGAAATGCTGCCTTCGATCAGGACTCTGCTCACGGAACTGAAAAGTCCGCTGATGCAGGAGATTCTGGAAGAACTGGATCCATTGGAAGATCTGCATACGCTGGTGGAAGAATCCATTCTGGAAGAACCGCCCATTTCTATCCGTGACGGCAATATGATCCGTGACGGTTACAATACGGATGTAGATAAATATCGTACGGCCAAGACAGAAGGAAAGACCTGGCTTGCCCAGATCGAAACGAAGGAGCGGGAACGCACCGGAATCAAGAACATGAAGATCAAATTTAATAAGGTATTTGGTTATTATCTGGAAGTAACCAATTCTTATAAGGATCTGGTGCCGGATGATTATATCCGCAAGCAGACTCTGACAAATGCAGAGCGGTATATTACGCCGGAATTAAAAGAACTGGAAGATACCATTCTGGGCGCGGAAGAGAAGCTGACCGCCCTGGAGTATCAGCTGTTCTGTGAAGTGCGGGATCAGATTGCTTCTGAGGTGTTACGTATTCAGAAGACAGCGAAGGCAGTGGCAAAGCTTGATGTCTTTACTTCTCTTGCTTATGTGGCAGATAAAAACCGTTATGTGCGCCCGAAGATCAATACCCGCGGTGTTATTGATATCCGCGGCGGCCGTCATCCGGTAGTGGAAAATATGATCTCCAATGATATGTTCATTTCCAATGATACTTATCTGGACAACGGAGCCAACCGTATCTCCATTATTACCGGACCGAACATGGCAGGTAAATCTACCTATATGAGACAGACCGCCCTCATTGTGCTGATGGCTCAGGTGGGAAGCTTTGTTCCGGCAGACAGTGCAGATATCGGTATTGTAGATCGGATTTTTACCCGCGTGGGTGCATCGGATGATCTGGCCAGCGGGCAGAGTACCTTTATGGTGGAGATGAACGAGGTATCCAATATTTTAAGAAATGCCACTTCTAACAGCCTCCTGATTCTTGATGAAATCGGCCGTGGAACCAGCACCTTTGACGGACTGTCCATCGCCTGGGCGGTCATTGAACATATAGCAGATAAGAAATTACTTGGGGCCAAGACCCTGTTTGCCACCCATTACCATGAACTGACTGAACTGGAAGGCACTATGGAAGGTGTGAATAACTACTGTATTGCTGTCAAGGAAAAAGGCGACGATATTGTATTTTTACGGAAAATTGTCAAAGGCGGTGCAGATAAATCCTACGGTATCCAGGTAGCGAAGCTGGCAGGTGTGCCGGAAAGCGTCATTTCCCGTGCCAAAGAACTGGTGGAGGAATTAAGCCAGGCGGATATTTCTGTGAAGGCAAAAGCGATTGCTGAGGAAAGCCAGGCAAAGGCGAAGCAGAAGACCAAGCCGAAGACCTATGACGAAGTAGATCTGGAGCAGATTTCTCTGTTTGATACAGTAAAAGATGACGATGTAGTGAAGGAACTGCAGGAACTGGATATTTCCAATATGACACCCATGGACGCCATGAACACATTATACCGGCTTCAGAATAAGCTGAAAAACCGCTGGTAACATAGGAGAATGATCGTGCGAAAAATTGCAGTATTAGATCAACAGACCATTGATAAAATTGCAGCCGGAGAAGTAGTAGAACGTCCGGCCTCTGTCGTGAAAGAATTGGTGGAAAATGCCATTGACGCAGGTGCTACCCAGATCACGGTAGAGATTAAAGAGGGGGGTATCGGATATATCCGGATTACGGATAATGGAAGTGGTATGGAAAAAGACGATATTCCCGTGGCATTTTTACGGCATTCCACCAGTAAAATCCGGAGTGCGGACGACCTTTTAGGGGTTTCTTCTCTGGGATTTAGGGGGGAGGCGTTGTCCAGCATTTCCGCCGTTGCCATGGTGGAACTGATTACGAAGACGAAGGAAAATGATCTGGGAAGCCGCTGCTGTATCGAGGGTGGTGTGCAGAAAAGCCTGGAGGAGATCGGTGCGCCTGACGGAACCACGTTTATTATCCGGAACCTTTTTTACAATACGCCGGCCAGGAAGAAATTCCTGAAGAGTGAAATGAGTGAGGCTTCGGCCATTCATGAGCTTATGACCCATCTGGCCATGTCCCACCCGGAAGTGGGATTCAAGGTGCTTATTGGCGGGCAGATGCGGATTCAGACTTCAGGGAATGGAAACTTAAAAGATGTGATCTATCATCTCTATGGAAGAGATGTGGCCATGCGCCTGATTGAAGTAGACCGGGAGGAAGGACCGCTTCATGTGAGAGGCTTCCTTGGAAAACCGGAGATTTCCAGAGGCAACCGGAATTATGAAAATTATTTTGTAAATGGTCGCTATGTCAAGAGTAAGATCATTGCAAAGGGCATTGAAGATGGTTATAAAACCTTTATGATGCAGCATCGATATCCCTTTGTGTGCCTGGATATTCACATGGATGGAAAGATGCTGGATGTGAATGTGCATCCGACTAAGATGGAGCTGCGGTTCAGTAACCAGAACCTGGTCTATGATCTGTTGGAGCGGATGACGAAGGACGCTTTGTCCGGCCGGGAACTGATTCCGGAAGTGACGCTGGATGAACCGAAGAAACAGGTGGTTACGCCGGAAAAAGCGCCGCAGCAGGTGCCTCCGGTACAGACACTGCGGGAGCCGGAGAGTACTTACCAGGTGCAAAAGCCGGAACAGAAAGTGCCGTTGGAAAAGATGTGGACCACACCGGAACCACAGAAGGAGCCGGTCAAACCCCAGAATAAGAATCTGGAATATTTTATGGAACAGATGCGGAAGCGGGTAGAGGAGCGTTATAAGGCGCCGGATGCGCCTGCTCCGGCTGAGCAGACGGAGACCACTGAAACCGCGCAATCGACTGTGCCTGAGCAGTCAGCTACTGTCCCAGAAACACCCGTGGAGGAGAAGCCTCCGCAGAAACCGGAGCAGCTGGATCTTTTTGACGGCAAACTGCTATCGAAAGAAGCCGCCGTCCATCATGTGATCATCGGTCAGCTGTTTGATACCTACTGGTTAGTGCAGTTTGGTGAAAAACTTTATATTATTGATCAGCATGCAGCCCATGAGAAAGTGCTATATGAGCGTCTTATGAAAGATCTGAGGAACCGGACCTTCCAGTCCCAGATGCTGTCTCCGCCTATTATTCTGAACCTGAGCATGCAGGAAGAAGAGTTGTTCCTCAAATACCGCAGCTGTTTTACGGAGATGGGATTTGAGATCGAAGAATTCGGCGAGAAAGCCTATGCCGTGCGTGCGGTACCCGCTAACCTGCCAGGAGTGGCAAGACGGGAGATTCTCATGGAACTTCTGGACAGCCTCTCTGACATTACAGGAAGCGGTAATTCAGAGTCCCTAATGGACAAAGTGGCATCCATGTCCTGCAAGGCGGCGGTGAAGGGCAATCATCAGATGTCTGCCATGGAGGCAAAAGCGCTGATTGATGAATTGTTGTCTCTGGAAAATCCTTACAACTGTCCTCATGGACGGCCAACGATTATTTCCATGAGCAAATATGAGTTGGAAAAGAAATTTAAACGAATCGTATAGAAACGGATTCTGGCGGTTTGCGTAAGATAAAGAAAAGCCATCAGGATTGTGAAAATGACAATGAGAAGTCAAATACCTGTCGCCTGTACACCCGGAAAACGGACGTTGAAAAATTTTCTGGCAACCGCCATGCAGCCGGTGGGAACGGTTCTCTATGTTTATGGAGGCGGCTGGAATTTTGAAAATACCGGGGCATCCAAAGAGGCCTGTTCCATCGGAGTTCCAGGCAGTTGGATTCGATTTTTTCAGGAACAGGATGCGTATTATACGTATAAAGAATACAATCCTGCCCATAATCAGAATGCATATGGATATGCCGGTGCGGACTGTACCGGATATGCCGGATGGGCTATTTATAATACACTGGAGACGGTATCTGGAAAAGACGGCTATGTGATCTTTTCCACGGAGATGGCGTATACGCTTGAGAAGGAGCGAAAGCTTGGAACCTGGACACAGAAAATCAGCAGCTGCAGGGATTTTAAGTTTGGTTCTCAGACCAGCTCCAGCACTACCATGGGAGCGGCATCGCCACGGCGAGC
>OKVK01001325.1_pt1 | contig 12978 bp, 11 predicted proteins | sample 1604771 | NCBI WGS metagenome assembly OKVK01 (sample SAMN01760906, study PRJEB22395) | human gut metagenome | reverse complement strand
CCACATCCTCCGCCGCGATCACGCCACCGATGCCGCCGAAGTGATCCGCGTGGGAATGGGAAATGACGACCGCCTTGACGGGATAGCTGCCGAGGTTCTTCTCGATCAGCTGCATCGCCGCCTGAGCCGTCTCCGAGCACATGGTGCAATCGAACACGATCCAGCCGGTGTCGCCCTTGATGACCGTCAGGTTCGCCATGTCATAGCCGCGCACCTGATAGATGCCCGGGCATACCTCGAACAGGCCGTAGGCGTGGTTGTTGCGGGTGTTCTCCCACAGGCTGGGGTTGACGGTGTCGGGAGCCTGCTCGTAATCATCCAGGAAGCTGTACGCCGCCTGGCTCCAGATCACGTTGCCCTCAGCGTCCGTCAGCTCCAGCACCTCCGGCGCGTCGATCAGCCCGCGCACGGCGTTGTCGTACTCGCTGGTATCAGCAAAGTCCAGCATGGAGTATACCGCCGAATTCACCTCCGCGGTGTAGGCAGTGGCAGGCTTGGCTTCGGTGGTGAGGCCGAGTTCGTCGGTCAGGGATTCTGCGTAGGCTGTGGATGCCAAGAGCAGCATTGCGAGCAGAATTGCGGTCAGCTTCTTCATGCGAATCACTCCTTTGGTAGTTCGTTTGAGTTTTGTTTGTTCAGCCGTTTCGACTGTAGGTGCCATACCCACACGCCGATGGCAGTGCCGAGGGTGTTGTGGATCACGTCGTCCGTTTCGCACCAACCCTTCTTGAGAAGGTACTGGGCAACTTCGGTGACAACAGAACACAGGCAACCAATTAGGATAACATGTTTGGGTTTAAGCTTGGGGAATAGTATCGGAAGCAGGTAGCCCAAAGGGTAGTATAAGAGGATATTAAGAATGAACCCAACCGCCGGTGATGCATCCTTCATGAACCATGCAAATAGACCAGTATCTCCACCGATAATAATCTCCGAATCCCTAAATAATTCAAAATAAGAATGAAATGGGCGCAAATCAATTAATCGTCTAAGTCCAGATACTCTAGAAAAGAATGTGCAATAGAAATACCCAAGAACGTAAACAACAAATATACATTGCAGAATGCGCGTTGCATCCTTTCTCCTCATTTTCTTACAAACAACTGATACAATTAGCGAAAAACAACCTAGCAAAACCAGAATACTTACAACTTGAAACATGTTTGTTTATCTCTATCTTCTTTTTGCACCGGTTCATTTCCTATATTTTACAATGCGAGCAGGGTTACCAGCAACAACCGCAAAATCTGGCACATCTTTTGTTACCACAGCACCAGCTCCAATGATAACTCCGTTACCAATATGTACCCCTGGCAAAATGATAACTCGTCGTCCTATCCAAACATCATTGCCAATTACAACCGGCTTCTCTTCCTGCTCTCCCTGTTCACACATTGGAATATCAATTCGAGCAAAAGCATGGTTTTTGGTTAGAATGACACACTCTGGAGCCATCATCACATCATTTCCAATGGTGATATCCCCTGAGCACACACAATGAATCCCTACGCCAGAGCGATCTCCGATTTTTAACTTCGATGAAATGGCTGCACCATGTTCAATATTCACATCTTTACCACATGACACTATGAACCGCTTTACGGTAAAGAGGCGAAATCGCTTAGTGAATCTACCGCCGATCAGTTCTGATGAGGGGAGATTTTTAGCCAGACCTTCATACAAAATTCGATATACACGTCTTCTAGTAATCTTCATCGCTCACTGTCCTTCCTCATCCTAGCAATCACAATGCATCCTCCTATGACAAGTACTACATCTACAGCATGCTCAGCCTTTTAAACAGTTTCATTCGCTGCCTTGATACTTCATGCATTGTATCCATCTCACTTCTAATATCTTTTCTAAGCACACCAGATTTTATCTTCTTATACGGGAATAGTATCACATGGTACACCCACATGAGCGAAGCCATGGCAGGCACACATACAACAATAGGATAAAGCTTCTTTAGTTTTGTATAAGACGGAAACATATTGCTTATACCACTCCTGATTTTCCATCCTAGCATGTATATTTTATACCGAACCCGACTTTGAGTCTTCAGCATCAGTTGCCTATGATATTCCATTCCCGCTTCATGACGCTCCTGAGCCTCTTTTGCGCCCATATATCCGCCTTGTAAAACATCAGAAATGACCGCATCAATTTGTGAATCATCAACTCTTACAAGACCCGGGAAATCCGCTTCGGCAAACACTTTATTCTGAACCAATATCCAAAGAACACAGGCTATATACGAATCAAGATGCAACTTTTTAAGAAGATGCCAATACCTCCCGGTATCAATTTCATTCTTATATCTAGCATAATGCAACGCAATGTCGAGCATCATTCGGATCGTCATTCCGCTCTCCACAAAGTGCTTAGCCATGTGAAGCGAAAGGAATATTAACTGTTCAGTGTGCCCTAATGTTTCAAAACTTCCGTTTGGTGTATCAATACGCACTGTACATTCCCGGGGAAGAAAACTCTCTTCATCGATCCTTTTCCATGCCGTTTTGGTTATCTCGGGATATAGACTAACATGTATCTCTATTCTTCCATACTTCTTATGTTCGCAAACAGAGTCATTTGCAGTCATTGTTCTACCGCTTATTGAGAAACCGTACTGCCTTAAAAACCGATAGACCTCATGTTCCTGTTCAGGCTTAATCAGCAGATCGACATCTACTGAATCTCTACTCTCAGGATATGCATACAGATACGAAACAGAGCATCCTTTAAGTACTATTATGGAAAAACCTGCGTTCTCCATTTCTTTAATAAGATGCAGAACACGCTGATTGCGAAGAAGATTTTTTGCAGCCTGTGTACGCATTAGCTCCAGCAAATAGTTCTCCACATCATCGTGAAACAATTGCCCGGGAGAACGCAATGCTGCACATGCCAGCAATGGCAATACATGTTGCTCCGTCGCTAAATGCAATATTTCATTATCCTGCTTACACAAAAGTGGGCACTTAATGCCTAATGCACCAGCACCACTCAATTGAACCAGTATGTCAAATAGCGTCTTCCGCAACATAACAGTATTACCTTTCATTACACCTCATATAGATGCAAAGCGTTGTATAGTCGCTTACGCCTACTAGAAATCTTTATAGCCGAAAACACATTTCTCTTCGCGTTTTTTCTAGCTAAGGAGTGTACCACGTAGATTAATGGAATGTACAAATAGAAAACAGGCAACAAAATCCTATGCCTTTGGACTATAGGCCATTTCCGATAAGCTAGGTTTCTCATTTTTGCGAACATCCCATTTAGTCCCCAAAACGTTTGAGTCCCCATCAAACTACGATCCGTAAATAAACTCCCGGCGTTCTGGGCATCAGCATCTCCCATATTGCCACCACGGAATATATCTTCGATCATATCTATAGCAATCTTTTCAGAAACCTCCGAAACCCACGAAGCATATGATGAATCCATACCAAGGTATTTGATACACACCGCTGTAAGGATTTCAGCATACATAAACAATCCGCAAGACTTCAAAAGCGGAATAGTTTCTTTCCAATGTTCGGGATTTGAACCATAGACAAACATCGCCCAATCACACAACTGCCTTAATCCAATGCCATCTTCCTGCATATGTCGCTCCATATGCATAAGTAACATCAATGCTTGATTAGACTCCGAAAGCACCGGAAATGTTAATCCATCATATTTCGCAAACTCTATGCTATCCAGAAACCCATTTTCTGCAGCAATCACCGCACGAGTACCGGAATTCTCTGGCAACTCACTACACCGATAGTGTACTTCTACGGTTATTTCATCTCGGTAATACCCAATATGAAAACCATGCTGTATATTTGAGGAGCAAAAACCAGAAAATGTCAAATACTCTGCAAGAATGCTCATATTTTCTTGATCAACAAGGATATCAATATCTCCTAAAGGTCTAATGCTAGGATACGGATAATAGCGAGAACAACTTGTGCCCTTCAAGATAGCTGCCCGGATACCTCTTCCATCAAGCCAAGCAAGCAGCTCTGACTGAAAATCATTAAGTTGCTCATTATACAGTACACCCGAATGCGTAACACTGCGCCATTCCTTAAACAACTCAGCGGGTATACAATTTTTATTGTTTTTCATTCCTGGGTATAGCATCCAGAGCACACCTTGCTGCTTAGCAAGTCGTTCAATCTTTCCCCAGTCAGCATTCTCCACGGGGATATCTTTAGACCAAAGAGTTCTTTGTATAATTGCCAGAAGAGCCTCTTGAGGACTGTTTAGCATGGTACCCTCGTCACCTCCTTCATCAAAAGCTATGATCTCACGATCAATATTTAGCCCGCAGCATACATCTTAAGAAGATAAAATTGGCAACCACAAAAACGACAGAAACAACAATACCAATACCTACAGCATAACCAATCCACTGTAAATAGGTGTTAACAGCAATCGGTATATACCGTGACACACATACACACACTGTAAACAATGCAAAATTCAGTGCATACATTCCATATTCACGCAATGGTGAGCGCTTAAGGATTTTTGTATTTGCATAGAAGATGATATCATTTACTCTATACAATAAGGCTACAATAGTACCCAACAAAACACCATATATACCCAAGAATTGTACCGCAACGAGGGACACCACCAGGTTAATAGCTGCTTCAATTATTGAGTGACTCAGTGTCTGCTTAGAATGGTAAGCATTCTTGATCAACTGACCATCAACAATTCTGCAGGCAGACAAAACCTCGATAAGCACAAACAGTATTGGGAGTTTGGGATCAAGGTAATTGGCGTCTGTTACTCCTTGTGTATATATTCCTATAAACGGAAGAATCATCCAATATGCAATTGTGAACACAATAAACACAACACAAGTATATACACCATTATACTTATCGTGTGTCAAAGGATAATTCTTTTGATCCTTGGAATAGCTATTGCCCAAAATGAAGTTTGTACTGTTAAAAGCTTGTCCAATGATCATTCTTAATGCATTGAGCACCAACGCGTACACTGCATATACGCTAGCTTCTTTTAAGCCACAAAAGACAGATAAAATAATGGTATCGGTACTAGAAAAAACTACCCCCGATATTTCATGGATCAAAAAAGAATTCCTCTGCTTGAGCTCCTTTTTACTTCCTGTTATACCGATATATGCGTACTCAGGACAACTCCATTTAAGATATACATAGTATATCAAACACTTCAAGCAATTTACCACAACCAGTGCCAATGCCATGAAAATGATATCTTGCTGAGTTAAGCAGATGATAATTTTCAGTCCATAGGTCAAGAGCGATGATGCCAAATGAACATAATTATTGATGTAGTTTTTACCTGATGCCATTAGGTAATTGACTACGGTCGATGTATACCAATATGTTATGACACCCGATACACCTTGAAAAAAGATAATTCCAAAGATCGCTATATACGATATTTCGGTTTCTAACAGTAGTGGCCAAACTGCTGCAACAATCAACATACAGATGAAATACCACTTAGCCGAAATCCGATAGTAATGATTCGAGGAGGCCAATACTTCCTTGATACTTGTACTATCCGCATCAGCAATCGGCCGGTACAAAGCCGTAACCGTTGCAGTGCCAATCCCTGCTTCCAATAACGCTATGTACGAAAACAATTGATTAACCGAAGACAAAAGTCCATTTGCTTCCGAACCATAAGTTACCAAAATAAGTTTTGAACTGACAATACTGACAATCAAAAGAATGCCATAACTCACTATTGAAGAAATCGTATTATTCAGAATACCCTTTTTGTTCATTTCTTATCCCCAGCAATAAACTCATAGATTCTCTGACAATTATTGCGATCATACAGCGGGAAAAACCCATTGATGCGCTTTGTATATCGCGCATTCATTTGCATGTTGTTATTGGCGATCCTCAACAAGCTGTTAACCACATCTTCTTCACAAGTGCATACATCGCCAAATCCCATATCACGATAACTAAAATAGCCATGTTGATAGTGTTTGCCGAAGAATGTTTCCTCATCGAATTGATAATACACGACTGGTTTTCTCATATATGCGAAATCGAAAAACACCGAAGAGTAATCCGTAACCAGTACGGCCGACTCTTTCAGGAGCGTCTGCACATCATAATCTTCAAACCGTGCAATAATAATCCGGTTTGACTTCGCCACGAAATGCTTGATGTATGGCTGCATACCATAATGCACATAAAAAACCAAATCAATCTTATTATCTTCCAAGTAATCAAGCAGCTGCTGATTCTGCAGAAAACTTTGCCAATACTTGAAATAGTCCGATTTCAAGAACTCTCGCTCATTCGCTACATACATTCTCCAAGTGGGCATGACCAGCACTTGCCTCTTCGTCACAACATCATGCAGGTTATCAAATCGTGCAAACCCTGTGTACTGAACAACCCCCTCCTTATGCCCAAATGTATCCTTCACAAATTCATATTCAGGCTTCGCACCACATACAAACAGTTGCATTGGTGCCACTTTACCATATAGCGTCGGCAAGGCATCTTTTGTGATTCCATGTTGAAGGAAATAGCATTTTTCATACAACCTAAGCATACGGAATAACTTAGAACTCATAATAGGAAGCCCGGAAGCATAATGACTAGAAACTAACCTTTCAGCAGAAGCAAGCAGATAGTAGCTCTTTAAGCTTCCGAACTGCACCGCATCTTCTGCCACCTTATGGTAATCAGCAGACTTCCGATCAATGAGATAGTATACCTTTTGTTCTGGATGTTTCTCCTTGATATACTTATAGAAAAAATATCCGTTATCGCGGGCATCGTCACCACGTTCCATCAAAACCCAATGCTTACCAGAACTGAACACCGCTAAAGCGCGGCCAATACAATAACAAAGTACTATCCAAATTTCACTTGACCAAAGTCGGAGCTTTCTCATCTCACTACTCTCCTATTACAATCTGTTATTGTTTCGGCAGGATAAGGTTTATGCAATAAATCGAATTTTCTTGCCTGTGTCCACTGGAGCCATTGGTATGTTCCATACAATATAGCCAAGAAGCAGATGAAATGGCAAGTCAAAATATAGCAATTCACTTAGAGACAACCACATAATCAAAATACAGACAATTAGGCAAACATTCATGAGATTGCGAGAAATCAGCATTCTGTGTAGCGTAAAAATCCGATATACACACCATATAAAGCCACAGCTTCCGATAAAGCCCAAGTTAAACAGAAAATCGATATATGTATTGTGGGGTACCCCATTGCTAGCTAAAGAATAAGGTGCATTTAGACCAGCCCCAACAAAAAATACTCGTGGAGAAGAAAAAACATACTCCAGGTAATGCCCCCACTTGATCGATCGACCGGTTGTTAAAGACGCGGCATCATCTACTTCAGTGAACCTTCGCAATACAGCATCAAAGGCTTTAATCTTTCCAGAAAGCACCATACCAATTAATGCCACTAGAATACCTATAAACAAGATCTGCAGCCATGTCCGTCGATTTACAAAATTCGAATACATAAACATGACACCCGGTATCAGCAACATGAGAAAAACCATCTTACTAGCAGTAAGGGTACAAAACCAAACAACCATTCCCGTTAATGCAAGCGTCAACCAAATTGGAATTTCTTTTCGGTGATACATAATAACAATAAGGCAAAGTGAAAGAATCAGATTTACCCCATAATAATTTGGGTCGGCATGCATCCCTGTAAATCTGCCAAACGTATTACCTTCTCCGGTATAAAAGCATACATTAGGATATACTTCTGATACTTTTAATATAGATGCTAGAAGAACGCCAAATATATAGATTAAAAAGATATCACGAGGATGATCGTAATCTATAGTATATACAGCAATATACATTACTAGAAAATTCGCTGCAAACTTTACCAACTGTGAGATTTCCATCATTCCGCTAGCAAAGTGAATTGCTGCAAAATATGCACAGAATACAATAAGTTCGCCAATAATTCTCTCAAACCGACTTGTCCGCAACAAACTCCATGCCACATAAAAGAGCATCAAAATAACGAAAAACGAGGTGTTTCCCGGAGCGCTTTTGAAAATGTGCGTAAATGACATGCAAAACAGCAAAACACAAAGAGAATCTTGGGCATTATATAATGCTAAGCTTGCTCCTCCTAACAGGACAGCAATGTATGTAAACAAATTATTATTTGTTCCCATTGTAATTAGCAGCCCGAGTAATGGACAGACGATCCATTTGCTAATTCGAAACTTAATTTGCACCCCAAACACCTACTTTTAATCTTTCATCAATTCTTCGAGGACTTCTATAAGCTTCATTTCCTGTTTTTCATCTATTTCCCCATCAGACTGCTTCATCTCGGCTCTTTTTTGATAGATTTTTTCTGGATGAGATAGAAGGTTTTTCAGACCGCTCTTAAGCGCGTCATCATCGTTGTCGACAACAAAACCGAATTCATTACCCACCATCTCATCAGCGGAAGTAGTTCTTGTAGTCAATATAGGAACATTTAGTACTTTTGCTTCTTGGAACACAACAGGAGCTGCTTCGTGATAAGAAGGAACTATAAGCAAATCCGCATTTGCTAGATAACGATACGGATTATTCTCTTCGCCACACAGGACAACAATCTGTTCCAGGTGATTATCTACAATCAGCCTTTCAATTTCATCCCGTTCCGGACCATCGCCCACAATCCAATACCGAACATTCAATTCTTTGAAATCACTCAAAATTCTTACAAATCTCGCTATACCCTTTTCCGTAGTCAGACGTGCTACAGAAACCAAATTAATACAATTCTCATCATATACAACGGTATTACATTGGGCCTGTTTTATGATTCGCGTACTGTCAATTGGATTTTTCACAGCAAATGTGTTCTTGCTCAGACTTGGCATGGCCTGAACAAATCGTGCTTTAGTTGATTCAGAAACACACGCGATCGCATCAAAGCAACTATATATAAAATCGCTGTACGGACTTCTATTCCCAGAATTGAGATAATCACAATGGATATAGCAAAGTTTTTTCTTTGCTTTTGTAGCATGAAACACATATTCTGGCGCCCCAGCAAAAAATGTGTGCTCTCCGCCCATATGCGAATACGCAATTGCCACATCATACTCTTCCTGTGCATCTTTAACTAGCGTTCTTGTGGCCAGCCGTACTGCAAAACGTCGGCTGAAAACTCTGCTAAATAACACATATAAACCACGCTGTATCTTTTCCACACGACTTATGCAATCCGCTTGAGCCATTCCCATATACCTAAAATCAGATTTCGTTTCAATGACTCTCACATCAGCTGGAATATCCTGCAAAAGCGCGCCTTCACTATGAAGCAAAAGAAGAGTGATTTCATACACATCACTGATCTGTTTGAGAAGCGAAATCAGAGCCTTTTGTATTCCGCCTATTTTCGCATTACACTCAACGATCAGAACCCGCTTTTTCACGCTATTCTCTCCTTCAAGAAAAATCAAATGTGCATTTGCAGAATATCCGCAATCCTTTCACAGGCATGGCCGTCTCCATATGGATTAGAAGCCATCGACATAGCCTCATAAGCATTCCGGTTATCAAGAAGTTTAGTGAACTCATTATAGATCATATCTTCACTGGTTCCAACAAGCTTCAAGGTCCCCGCCTTGATTCCCTCTGGGCGTTCCGTCGTATCGCGCATGACCAATACAGGCTTGCCGAGGGAAGGGGCTTCTTCCTGAATTCCGCCACTGTCCGTCAGAATCAGATAGCTGCGTGCAATGAAATTGTGGAAATCCAGCACTTCTAGGGGTTCAATGATCCGAATGCGATCAAAATCGCCCAGTTCTGCAACAGCAGCCTGACGCACCACCGGATTCATATGAATCGGATAGATCGCCTTGACATCCGGATGCTCCTCCATGACCCGGCGGATTGCACGGAACATGTTGTGCATGGGCTGCCCCTGATTCTCGCGACGATGTGCCGTAATCAGAATCAAGCGGCTGTCAGATGCCCATTCCAGTTCCGGATGGGTGTAATCTTCGCGAACCGTCGTCTGAAGGGCATCAATGGCAGTATTGCCGGTGATATAGATGGTGTTTTCATCTTTGCCTTCGCGGACCAGATTGGCCTTGGACAGCTCAGTGGGCGCGAAATTGTACTTGGAAATGATGGAAACTGCCTGCCGGTTGAACTCTTCCGGATAGGGAGAGTAAATATCGTAGGTGCGGAGTCCGGCTTCCACATGACCTACAGGAATCTGCATATAGAAACATGCAAGTGCGGTCACGAAAGTGGTAGACGTGTCGCCGTGAACCAGCACAACATCCGGCTTCTCCGTCTCCAGCACAGCTTTGATACGCTCCAAAATATTGACTGTCACATCAAACAACGTCTGTTTGTCCTTCATGATAGATAAATCATAATCAGGCACTACATGAAACGCATCCAATACCTGATCCAGCATCTGACGATGCTGACCGGTAACGCAGACAATAATCTGCAATTCAGGTCTCTTTTTCAGTTCATTCACCAGAGGACACATCTTAATCGCTTCTGGTCTAGTACCAAAAACGAGCATAACCTTCTTCATACGCACCTCGTCTGCATGTACAAACATCAACCAATTCCATTATAGTTCACTGTATAGCTGTTCAATTCGCTTTTCCATAATGCTCCAAGAATATTCAGTCTCATAAAGTGCCTTTGCTCTTGTTCCCATTGCTGACCATTCTTGTTTTCTTTGATTAAGCTTATTAATTGCAGAAGCTATTCCGTCTTTACTGTATTCTGTCAAAATACCAATATCGCTAGGCTCAATTACATCATCGTAACCGGTATCTCGTGCCATAATAATTGGCTTACCAAGCATGATGGATTCGTAGAATTTATTAGGTGCTGCATACTTATGGTTTCGGAATGAAGGATCGTATATGGCAGTCATAATATCACATTGCTTTTCTAAAGAAAGAGTATCCGTATACTGCAATTTCCCATAAAAGAATATGTTATCATACTTGTCAGCAGCCTCTTTCATCCACTTTTCGTACTCACCAAAGCCCCCTATGTGCATTTCTACATTATCCATTTGAGCAATAACCTCGACAGTTTCCTTCAAGAGGCGAAGCCCTGCCAAGATTCCAACATATGCAATTTTAACTTTTGAATTCTTGCTCTGCAGCTTGAACGATTCATTAATCACTTGAACAGAATTAGGAGTATTATGTATTACATATATCTTTTTCGGAGAAGCCTTATCAATCTGCACTCTGCGTTTTTCTGTACAAATTACGGTCGCGTCTGAAGCATTGATAACACATACTTCAAATCGCTCAATCACATTTTTGAGTAATCTTCCCGGCAAAATATGCCCCTCTACATAGTAATCCAAAATGTGATAAATCAGCTTTTTCCCAAGCAACTTGCTGCAAAGCATAGCAGCAAAACCTGTATCAAAGTCGAACGCATGTATAACATCATATTCATTACGATGGCGAAGCAACCAACAGATTATTCTGATTTGAAACAACAGCAGTCCTTTAAAGTTTTCCCGAATTCCGCCACTGTATTTTGCAGGAATACCAAAGTGTATGATGTCGGTTTCATTACTTGCCAAAGGTTTTTTTGACAGCTTTTCCTTATAAATTGCATCACGATCCCATGCCAAAATTGTTACCTTATGACCACTATTTATCAACGCATTGGCCATCTTCTCAACCGGGGGATCCGGCATAACTGCAGTAGACCGAATTAATACTACACGCATTTTTCTCTCCCTATCGTCCTTCACTATGCTTATAGTCGTACATTCGAGGAGAATATCAGCTGGCATTCTTTCCACCTAAAAGTATATGTTTACTTATCTACATAGCAATTTGGATAAATAACCTCTTAGATAGGCTCTCCATAATATTCTCACGCCGTGAAACAAGTCAAAATTTTCGAAAAATACATCAATACACTCGTATTTTGAATCTCTGTTGTATGTATGAATTCGATCCGGAACCGCAGTCATCGAAATATCTCTTGCCACAATTCTCTCTTTCTCAGATTCTTCAAATTTTCCATCATCAAAACATTCGATTTTGTATAGAATCAAACTTTCGCCATATCTATTTGAACAATCCTGAGCCGGGCGAATTAATTCTTCGCCTACGCTGAAATTACCCGCTGGTCGACACCTATTTGCTGCATAATACTTCGAAGTAACAATTGACATATTCAACTTAGCCATATCAAGATTAAACATGTCTAGATTCCACCCTTCCTGCAATCTTCTATAGCTTACCGTATAGTGCACATCATTCCATTTTAAAACAGTTGTATCTGCATATTTCACACCAGAGAATAAGCATTTCCAATATTCCCACTTATTCGGAAATTCTACCGCTTTATACAGATCGATGGTACCATTTGCAGACGTCTCCGGAATCATATAATGTTCGCCATTATACTCAAATACACATGGGTAACTCATGTGATACGGCTGCTCAATAATCTTTCCCTGAAAACACGGAACACCATCAATATACTTATAGTAAGCAATGCAGGCCTTGTTCTTTTTCTCTTCATAAAGCTCTACAAATAGATAGTGTTCACCATTTACTTCATAAAGAAACGGATCTGCCACCCAAGTCCCCTTCGGCGTATCGACGATTTGATAATGCCCATCTTGCCCATTACGAGGTCTATAGGCAACTTTCCATTCGCCGCCTACGAAGGCTTTGCCCCACAGACGCTTTATCTTTTCTATCATCGCCATATAACTTACCGTCCCACTAGCACATCAGAATAAATCTTAAACAGTTCTCCGCGCACCGTCTCCGCCGAGTACTGGTACACAATTTCCTGGTTGCGCTGAACCATGGTTGTCTTGGCAACCGCATCTTCTACGATTTTTTCAAAGGCTTCTGCAAAATCTTCGGGCGAGCGCGGATCACAGATATAACCTCCTTCACCATTTTCACCAATCAGCTCACGGATGCCACGGGTATTGCTGCCGA
>OKVK01001321.1_pt1 | contig 13004 bp, 9 predicted proteins | sample 1604771 | NCBI WGS metagenome assembly OKVK01 (sample SAMN01760906, study PRJEB22395) | human gut metagenome | reverse complement strand
TTCTCTCCACTGCATGTGGTTGTTGCATTTTTTGCAACGACCAGTCTATGCGAAGTGGTTGTTTCCGTTTTGGAAACAACCACTGTCTTTGTGGCAGCAATGGTGATATTCTCTAAATTGACGATTTTGCTGAGGCCGACAAAATCGTCTAACCCATAAAAAAGGTTTCATTCTGCTGCTAAAAGGGATTCAAAATTCTTCCCACGTTCTTCCGTCTAAATCACTTGCAATCTTTTTTGTATCCGGCATAGTTTTATAACCAAACATTTCTGCAAGATTAAACAGCTTGCTCTTTTGAATCGGATTTTTGCTTGATTTTTTAAAGTCAGTCGGATAGAACTGCTCAACAAAGAAATATCTATGGCGAACGGTTCTCAAATTGTAGCCGTATTCTTCTGCACGTCGCACTGCTTCTAAGATTGCACTCTTTTCAGACTCTGTAACCGTTCCTCCGGATTCCGATTCAAATTGCATTTCACCATTAACTTCTTCTGCCAAAACTGTTTTCTTGAGTTTGCCGATGGCCCGAATGCTTTTCTCTTTGTATAGCCCGATATACCCGTGCGCGGAGTAATTATGTGCAGCCTCGTCATAATAAAGATTTAACTCCATATTATCCTTGAATGTCTTTCCGGCAGTGAGTACACGCATCCATTTGTATCCATCTGGGATTAGATTCTCCTGCATACAATACTCCTTAAAATCCTCCAATATCGGAATCATCTCAACATCACGTTCCTCAACGATATCTTCCATTGCGGCAATCAATTTTTCAAAAGTCAAATTTACATGATTGATTGGAGAAAATATTTGTGCATGGTGTTCCTCGTTGTATTGCTTTATCTCTTGAGCCAACTCAGCCATCAATTTTTCTTTCATCGGCTTAGGATCCAAGGTCAGCAAAACCTTGATATCCTCTGTTCCAAACTGCTTTAAATGATTCACAAGCTGCATCTTATCAAACTGATTGTACAGCTTTGTTTCAACAACAATTTTGAAACTCTTCTGACTGATAACCGCATCCGGCACACTCCCGTCTCCGGACACTTGCAGTTCGAACAGCAGCTCCGGGCTTTCATCCTGTTGCAATATCAAATCGTTCAGCATCGTAAAAAACTTGTCCGCATTATAGTTATACAAGCGAGACAGCATTAACATGGTATTTGATGTATCTACATTCTCTTTCGAATGATAACGTTGAAAATAGTGGATGTGCATGACTTATTCTTCTCCTTATCCTTACCGTTATGCGATGATCTGCGCACAAAGTGGCATCCGCGACGGCTACGTCGGCTTAAAAGAATGCTTTTCGAGCGGGATTTTAACACTCGCTAGATACCGGATGCACCCAAACAGTAGCCAGCGAATGCCGTCAAACAGCCCGTTGAAAAGTGGTTGTTGCATTTTTTGCTATAACCAGTTTGTTTTCAGTGATTGTTTCCCTTTTGGAAACAACCACGATTTTCACATCATGTTTTTGCATTTATTGCGATCAGCAAATCGATTTTATTACGACATCATGTCACCAATTATAAGATTCTATAGACTCCATTGCGGTTTGCACCTACATGTTCAATCCTACCGTCATTTTTATGCTGCTTTAATATTCGCTGAACCTGACGTGGCGATATTTCCAAGAGTTTCCCTATCTTTTCAGGAGACATCTGAATATTCTCGTGCGGTAACACCACAAGTCATTTCTTGTTCAATGCTTTATTCAACTGACTAGCTAACTTCTTGGCTATGGCTTTTGCCATTATAGGTGGAACAGCGTTTCCAACCTGCTGATACTGTTTATCTTTTGTTCCGTAAAAAACAAAACTATCCGGGAAGGTTTGCAATCGTGCTGCCTCTCTAATACTTACAGCTCTGTCCTTTGTAGGATGTATCCACATTGATTTACGCACATTGACAACAGTTCCCGATGGCTCATCATATTTTAATCGCAGATATATGGTGTTCTGAGTTCTTGTAGCATCTGTATAAGTATTTATTTTCATTTCATTTGATAACGAATGAAAATTCTGCCCTTGAGACAATGCTTTAAACCGTTCCATGGCAGTTTCTGTAGTTTTAGTTATTATGTGGTTATGTAATATCTCAGAATCCCGAAGTGATTGAGCCAATTCGCTTAAATTTTCTTTTTTTTGAAGTTCAACACCATTTTTGTCATCGGACACATTGTAAACTGCTTCAACGTCTTCTAAATCTTTAATTGCATCTTCGACGGTTCGATATGGACCATCTTTAAATTTTCCTTCCGGAAGTTTCACTTCATCAGTAATATCTTTACGAATACCCATTACTATAAAACGCATTCTTTTTTGCGGAGCCCCAAATTGCGTTGCGGAAAGAACATCGGCCGAAATTACATACCCATCGTCATTATTGGTCCCCTTTAGCTTTGCCTTTAAATAATCAAAAACGGCATATGAACGTATATTGGCTATCAGTCCTTTATTGTCGGTATAACTATCAACCACAATATCATTTTCAAATATTTCCTGTGCTTTGCTTATCATTCTTTGGTACATAATTGCCGGTTCAATTAGGGCTTTGATCTGAGATTCTTCTATTTTTCCAGCGTAATAATCCAGCATTGCATTAAACGCAACCCTATCAGCGTTGATGATGAAAGCATCTTCGGTTTGTCCGGTGTGCTTCTCTGATATTTTTTTCAAACGCAATCTATGCTTTTCCAATACATCTTTAAACTTGGTTACATTTTTAGATGTTTTATAGATAACGTTCAATTCTAAATAGTCAAAATCGTCCCATTTATATCGAGCAATTTCTTGCTCAGACTGCACAATATTAATCGCCCCATCAAACATAAACTCAGCATCAAGTAAAGCCAACTCCGTATTAGCAGTTTCAATCACATTGCTTTCCACTAATTCTAGGTCATCCTCACATAGGTAGAATCTGTGAACATCTGATCTAAGCATACTCACATTTTCCATTACAAATGCTTTGGGTTTTAGTTCTAAGATTGCTCTAATATACTGTTTCACCAGGGAATTATTCTGGCTAATTGCATGATTTTTTTGCCTATTTGCATTAGAAAACCCCTGACAAGGTGGTCCTCCAATCACAACATCAATGTCGCCATATTTTTCTTTTATTTCTGGATAGTTAGCATCTCTAACATCTCCAAATACTACTACTTCAGGGTGATTTTTCTTATATGTTTCCTGCATAGCAGGATTAAATTCATATGCAACTTTTATATCGAATTTTTTTGTTTGCTTAAATCCCAGGCTCAATCCTCCGGCGCCCGCAAACAAATCTATTGTATTAAACATAGTTCCTCCATCTTACGCTTCCATATTAAAGCCCTCTTCGGAGGCTTTGCGTAGCAATGCAAGTAAGCGTTTGCATTGATAAGTGTTTGGTATTTTAGCAGGCATCTTGCATGCAATTGCTAATGCAGATACATCTGTAGGTGTAACCATATGATTTCTTACAACAAACGCTGATAGTCGCATCCACATTTCTACAGGATAACTTACCACCGTTGTTTGAGCCTGAATTTCATTTACAACCTTCTGCTCTTTCTTAGCGGATTTCTGTGCAACTTTCTGTTCATCGATAGTAATTAAACAATTCTCAATGTCTTCAGAAATAGCAATGTGAATCTTCTTCACATCTTCCCAGCAATCATTTCTCTTACACCACTGAGTAACGTTTGCAACTTTTCTTGACGGATCAGTTATTCGAAGAAGGACCAGCTCTGCCAATGCGATTAAAACTGTCCCCACTTGTTCAGGGACATTTTGCCTATTCCAAATCAGCATCAAATCAAGTTCCTGCCCTTGATATTGACTATGTAACAATCTTCGAAATTGTGCCAATGTGTAATATATGATATTTGCACGATATCCACCCTCATACCAAGGTTGTTTGGGTATTGTCTTTTCTAGATATTGAAACAACAGAATCAACGCTACAGTAGTTTGGAAATATCTCTCATTAAACTGCTCCTCATTTGTATTCCATTGCTCATCTATGTACTCCGCAAACGAATTAAAATTGGTCTGCGCACCTTTGCTTACAATCTGTGGGAATCCTCTCCATGTATTTTGTACCTTTGCAAGATCTGTTTTCTTAATCACCTTATTCTTAGGGTGTTGTAACTCAAATTGTCTTTTCTTTGCAGGTGTCAATCGCATCTGTTCTTGTAGATATTGTCCTCTTGCTCTTTCGTAAAACCATTTCGTTTCATACTGTGCCCCTTCAGATGCTGGTGCAAATAAGTGTCTTGAGATTTGTTCCATACGACGATGAAACGGATGAGATGCAAAAAAGTCTGCATCACTAACCTTATTCTGACTGTTTGAAGATCTAGAAATATTCCTGATTAACTCATCCGACTCTTCTGGTGTTGACTCATCAATTGAAGTCAATTTCATTTGCACGAAAATAGATGACAAATCTGCTTTATCCTTATATCTTGCATTTGAAATAGAGGCGGTCGTCTGTCCTCCATTAATAATCTGAAAGTCTCTAACAAAGGTGATAAATCTTCCATGATTTGTATCTTCTATCTCAACATCCATTGCGGTTGCTGAGATTCCATTATTAAACGCAAAAAACATCTGGGGATTGTTCAGAATAGTCCCCCTTATTTTCTTATTTACTGCCACTTTAGTAGATAGGAAGGATCTTATATTTCCCTCCAAAAGTTTACTGCCATATTTATCGTATATATCAGCCAAAACGGTTCCAGGGATTACTCCTAAATAGCTACTGTACTGTTCTGTAGACGCAGAACTAGCCTCTATACACGGAATGCCTTCTCCACAATACTTCTTAAAATCAATCTCAATAATCTGACGGCCTTGCTCAGAACAGCAGACTCTGAACAAACGATCTATATCCCAGATTTGACCTTCTACAGGAATGGAATTATAATTGTCAATTTCTACTGCTTTTATAGTGGCACTCATATCTGCATCAGTGAATACAAGTAAACGATATTTGCGAATTGATTTTTTATTATACCTTAAAAAATCTACTAAATCTGCACATGGTGTACTCATCTCTATTTCTCGGTATAAATTGGTTGTCAATGCCGCATCAAGAAATTTCATGAGTAAATCAAAATCCTTATTTGCAGTTGCTCCGGTAAGCCGGCGTTCCAAATCATTACCATCAAAATCCGCAATAATAAGATTCATCGTATTATCGAATTCATCATATACATATCCGTCTACTCTATAGTTGCTACGCCCACTTTTGCCTTTATAAAAGGACGGTGTAAAATCAGATAAAACCTCCGCATCAATTAGATACTGAGCCATATTATCTACAAAGGATGCACATGACCCTTCTCCAGTAACTGCTGCTGCAGTTTTTATACTTTCTATAAAATCTTTTTTAAATTCGGTAGAATCCATGCTAACATCCTCCTATTTTTGTTACTTCTCCCAGCTTTTGATACTAGGAATATCTATTTGATATTCAGCATTTGTTATCTCTAGAGGAACATCAACTTTCCGTATTCTCGGAAACGATTCGTTTACAACATATGCTTGTTTTGAGGACATATTAAAATGCTGTTTATCATATTCTTTCATATCAATATAACCTGCAGAGCCAAGTTTCAAAATTAGCTCATCCGGATTTTCGCCGTGTCGTGAAATCAACTCTATCACTTCGTGAACCAATCCATATAACGTGAATGACTTCGGTTGATCCGGTGCACATTTATCGATACGATAAACGACTAATTCTCCTTCATCATTTCTATCTAATTGCTCAACAGAAGAAATCGATATCTCTGAAGATGAAGTCCCCGTAGATTTAACCTCATGCCAACAATCTGCATATACAAAATCTTGATCCGCTCCTTCTGAACCAACCCATCCAGCTAAAGCAACAGACGGCAACATTCCATTTTCTATTTTCTCTTTCAAAAACAGTAGCTCTCCAATGAGACCCTTCTGTGTATTACTCCCTAATACCGCGTTGCTTTTGTGATCTAATAACTTTAACCACGCATTATATCTACGCAATACTTTGAGCAATGCAATATCGTCAGTTTCCACATTGGAATATTCGATAATATCTCCTGCCATTGTTATGAAAACATCTTCCTGTTTTCTATCCATCAGCGTAAAGGAAATTGCATATTTGCCGTCCTTCCTCTGATTACATGCAGCATCGATACATTTTGACGAGTCTATTTTTTTAATTGCCTTTTGGCTCACTATCACAACAGACTTGTGTTCCGGCGTTGCATATCGAACATACCATTCAAGAGGATGCTTTACAGACAATTTCAATGCTCCACCAGAATAGTAATTAATAGCATCCCATTTATCTCTTAATTCGTTTTCTTTACCACTCATTACATGTCCTCATCGTCATCATAATTGTCATAAACGTCCACCCAATTTCGTAACTCAATTAAGTTAACTTTATAATTTGCAGTTTCAGTGGATCCGCTAGTTTTAGGAAAACCAACTCCCAACGCGAACAAAAATTCAGGTAAATCCTTATTCTCAGACTTTGAATAATCAGCTTGAATTATATGTAGCATTAAAATAGGATTTCTGTCGGCTATCAAGTACGCTTTGTCTGGAATATTTTTCTTGTTCTCGTTTCCTGGTATGGATCTATATTCTTTTTCCGCATCTTGAATCTCATCTTTGGTTAATCCAATTCGTGTACATCCACCAGCTCCAACACGCAACTTAGTGCCGCTTACACTGATCATTTTCTTATCAGCTAAAATCTTTCTTTTTTCTGTTCCCTCGATTTCCAATGTTTCATCACCGCATTGCAACGGTTCATTGTACGGAATACCTGTCCCGGATTTTATCAATACTACATCCCATCCATTGCTCCAATGGTGACTCTCTATGAATTCCGCAAGTGCTCTACCATTGAAACTCAAATGCCATGGATTTGTCTCGAAATCAAGCAATAATTGTGCCACATTATCCTCAGGAACCTTTTCCCAGTAATAATGTCCCTTCGTACGCTCATCATCAAAGACTCTGTTTCCAATACTACTCAACGAATTCACAAAGTTCTTAAATGCTATCTCATTTGAATCCAAAATATTTTTTGATGCTTTTAATCTAGGCGTCTCAAGTAAATTACCCGACACTGTCACAGGACATGTCAGATCAGTTGCTGTACGCATTTTGTTTCGAGCAGTCACAATTAATGCACCAGGGTCTTGTCGAACTTTCAGACCAAAGTCTCTAGGAGTTTGATTTGCGTTTCTCATTTTTGAGATTTCTTCCTTAAGTTCAGCTGTTGCTCTAGTAATTTGCCCATACCAATCAATAGCCTCTGGTGTCATCCATACCTTTGCAACATCCCCGTAATTTGGTCTATATCCGAACCACCGCCCCATCTGCAACAAAGTATTATACATCTTTGTGTTACGATGGAAATATGTTACGCCAAGACCCTCTAGGGTCAAACCTCTAGACATACTATTTCCACCTACAGCAATTACACGTAAACCATCATTTTTATGATTAAAATAATCTAAGCTCGCTGCACCAGTTTTCATATTTACTGCACGAACTTCAATAGGAGAAATTGCCTTGTGTAAATATTTTTTTAGCAAGTCCTCCCATTCTATTCCCACAATTCCGCTCAAATGATACTTGTCCCAAACAACATGCATTGCTTTTATGTTTCTGATTTTTTCACTTTGAGAAAGTGGTAATTTAGCATAGTTTCTAACATCCGATTTTACCTGATCTAACCAAACATTCAGCATTTCTTGTATCTGATTTTGAACATTGGTATAAAGGCTTATATGTACCATCATAGATCTATGTTCTGTAAGATCACCTCTATAGTCACGAATTGCATTTAGCAACAAGAAATAATATGCGGCTTCATATAGATCCTCTGGTAAATCTTCTACCACAAAGTCTTTTTTATGTTTCGGAGGGAAGCACGCTTCTAACTCTTCTATATCAATCTCTTGGAGCATGTGATCGCTATCAGAATTTTCACCAAATATCCTATCCGCGCCAATATAATTAGTAGGAGCAGACAGCGCATAAATAAAATCAGCTGGAAAGAGATCATCGTCTTTTTCCGGATCAATAAAAATATTTGCAAAAGGCGTTGCTGTAATACCTAAATAAGTAGTTTTACTAAATAAATTCAATAAACGTCTGATACAGTCATTAATTGCAGCAGGCTGAGAATCTTCGTCTTTCGTATTAACTGATGCGTTGTCAGCCTCATCATCAATTAGCATAAGTGGAAGATCAATCTGTCCAGCGGCATTTTGCGTATTATTATCTGACAGCCACCTGATTAAGTTATTCAAAATCCTTTTATTCTTCTTCACCACTAAAATAACAGGACAATTAACATTTTCGATGCCCAAATTATTGTTTCTCAGAATACCGCTATCAAAATCTTTAGTTACAGAAGTAAACGCAACGATTTTTTTATCTATTCCATATCTTCCTACTCCGACCGGCTGATTCTTTATACCCTGTTCAGCTTTAGGATCCAGATAATATTCGCTCTTTCTTCCGGTGCATTCGGCATCTAATCTTTCTTGTGTTTGCTTACGTAAGTTCTCCTGCATACCAGCTAAAACAATAATAATTCGATAACCAGTATCTGCTGCTTTATTACAAATGGCTGTATAGTTAGCCGTTTTACCGGACTGCACATCACCTAACACCAGACCTTTTATCGCAAAATGTTCTTCTGATGGATCGCCACATAAATCTAATATTTCATCAGATACTTTTCCTAGATTTGTTGTTACTCTTGGATTCCAATGTTTAATTTCTTCTAGATACTTCTTATATCTGTTCCAAAAGAAGAAATCGAAGTCAGCTCTCTTTGAAGGTAACCATGACTGATGCCCGTTATTACGATCATTAATATATACTCCAACATCCATCTGGATGACTAATGATTGCTTGAGTCTAGAAATTATCTCTGCGAATTCATCATCTGAAACCGGCATAATAGGTGCATTTGTATTTCTTAATAAAGTTGCTTTCTCCAAAAATTCATCTTCTGTAGGTGGAACTTCCTTATAAAGATTGTTAACAACTGCGGAGATTAAACTTTCTAATTGTTCGACATTTGGATTAATCATTTTTCAAAATCTCCTCCTTAAGTTTCTCTACTATATCAAGATGTGACGAATATGGATCAATACAAGCAATGGCATCAAGCAGATTACATTTTTCTTGCTTGTCAGCACACATCATAATCATTTCCTGTAGTGATTTTACTATTTCTACATCTGACTGCTCATTGTCATTGGTAATTTGCTCATCATTATTCAAATCCACATATAATTGATTAAGAGGCAATCCCATCTCGATCTGTTGCAGCAATGCATTTAATGACACCTCTATATCGGGATGTGCTTTAATCATTTGTTGCACAAGTGGATGCTCTCGATTAACTTCATAATAAAATCCGCCTTGCTTATTTTTCATGCGGTTCCAAACGTGAGTTTCTGTATCACTTATTTCCTTTTTACCTCTGAAAGTCCACGTTCTTTTACTTTTCTCAGCAATTTGATTAATAATTATCTCCAAATTCTTTCTAACTTCTGCTGGAGGTAATGCAGACGATTTTTTTATATCCAAAGTCCACAAATCGTCTAACGTATTTGGAATATCAACACGGATTCTAGCAAGTTTTGATAAATCGCCTTGTCGCATCATTCTGAACCAAGTGCCCCAGACTAACAATCTTTTGTTTCTATATACGTAGAATCCTTGTTGCTTTCGAAGTCCATCCTTTCCACCAAGCATTTTAATTTCATCTGATGTCAACTTGGATATATGAGGAAGAATATACGGTCGCACCAATATCTTATTGCCCTGAATAACTAATGTTTCATCATCCATGGCTTGAACGCTTTTCTCCGTCAAAAATGGATCAATTTCTTTAATCTTTTCGCCATTAATTGACAGTTTAAGCTTTGTGATCCCTGATTCACCTGCTAAATATCTGTGATAAACAAGCGAAAGATGATCTCTGACTCTATCAATTTTACGCCCTAACGCCAGTTCAAAATTAATCTCACCAGCCTTGAGACGATCTAATTTTTGCCAAACTACTAATGTTCCTGATTCGTTTTTTATCAATTCATCAAACTGAGGTATTTGCTGGATATCTTCCTGGTCAAGAACATTTAAGGACCAGTCGCCTACTTCTGCAACATGATCTATATCCCATTGACGTCCCTCCAAATTATCTCCCTGCTTAGAAATAACAGTCAGACATCTACACTGAGACAGAGATGCGGTTTTCAGTCCTAAACCAAAACGTCCTAAATCTTTTTTATCCCTTTCTTCAGTTGGATTCTTACTTCCATATTGCATCGCAATATCAATTTCTTCCTCGGTCATTCCTTTTCCATTATCTAGAATTGCAATATATGCACCGTCTACCGGAAAAAAATATATATCAACATTCTTTGCATTTGCTGCAATACTGTTATCAATAATATCAGCCACTGCCGCCTCAAGTGAATATCCAATAGCCCTTGTTGACTCGATTAAAGTAGGCGCATAGGGTGGCAAGCTTTTGGTTTTCATCTATGTTCTTTCCTTCCTTCATTGGTTTACATGTTTTTTAATACAGTCATATTTTCTAAGCCAAAGTCTGCGCTTAACATTTGATGAATAATTTCATACGGATTAATTTTTAACAGCATTTCTTCTCCTTTGCACAAAAACCAGCGCCTTCGATTCTGCTCGCATATTGATATGTATATGCCTTGCTTGTGCGTCCGGTTGGCTCTGGTTTCTTTTTTCTATATGTTGATATTTGTGTTCTTCATGGATACACACACTCCCTCGGTAGATTGTCATAGGTCTATCTCTAAGGGTCACGCTTCCTCTTCATTCTAGCATAATTGTCGAAAAAAGTCTATTGATACATTGTTAGATTTGTGATTTCCGTCGCTGCAGGACTGACTTGCCACTATCTCTGCAAATGGCTGGACGGAAACCGACAGAAAGGCAACCAGCCGAAAGAGTAGCCTGACTCTTAAAACGAGGCACTAGAAAACCCCACGCTCTTCCATATCGTGGGGTTTCGTTTGCTATGTAAGTTTACTTACATCCTTCTTGTGATTTCAGTATATGCTTTTCGCTTGTATTCGTCAATCATTTTTTATTTTGAAGTAGCTTGAGAGTTGCTGTTCACAAGTCAATTTCAGTTGTCAAAAATCAAATGCCTCAGATTTATAAATTGAAGACTCGCTGGCATTGGCGGAAGCCTTCAAACCCTTGTAATGTAATATACCCCCCCCAGAAAAAAAGCTATTCAATCACGACTAATTCTTTAGTAGCTCGTGTATATGCTATGTATCTTTGAGAAGCAGTCATACTATAAGAGTAGACTATTACATTCGGAAATTCCATCCCTATTACTGTTCCCAGTGGCAGTACACTAATTTCGCCCTGATAGATTTCCTTATATGAACTATCGCTATACCTTAAAGTGTTATTACCATCATACATTTCTTTTAGCTTGTCGAAAGATCCTTTATTCTTCACTACTATTATAATGTCTGCGTTATTAATATTGTAAATATCATCAATTATTCTTGACATGTCTGCAGGGATAAATTCTTTAGAGTTTATTTCGGTGACACGTTCACCAACAATACCAAGTTCCTGCATATCTAACCCTAGTTTCGAATTACAGTATTGAACTATGCTTTTTGGATTTCGATAATCGCTGATTGTCAAGGTAGTTGTCAGTAAAAATATATATATTTTTTGTTCTTTCAGGTTATCAGATCGTGCTCTGTACCTGATTACCATCATTTTAAGCAAATAGATTTTTATGAAACAGCCATCTGTTCATCCGTTTTTTCTGATTGCTCATGCGCCTTATCCGGATTCAGATATACAGTATCCGGAAGACTCCAGTCACGGGTTGCACGTCCATTCCAGCGCTCTGGATGCTCTGCTTTAGCAGCTTCGTAAACTTCTTTACGTTTAAACAGTATCTTGTCGGACAATCCGCTGCGGCGCTGATATGGCGTAAGAAAGTTTAGACCACTATGATGATGATCGTGGTTATACCACTTTACAAACAGGCTGACCCATTTCCGCGCATCTTCCAATGTTTCAAAGCCTTTGGGTTGATAATTAGGACGGTACTTCAGCGTTTTGAAAAGACTTTCAGCATAAGGATTATCATTGCTTACACGCGGTCTGCTGTTTGAAGGAGTGATACCAAGCTGATACAGCGTCGTAAGCATGGTCGCGCCTTTCATGGGTGAGCCATTATCAGAGTGCAAGACTAATGGCTCCGTAGTCAGCCGACCTTGTTTTAAACAGATCCTTTTGATTAAACTGCTGGCATGGCCTGCACTTTCTTCTTCGTAGACTTCCCAGCCAACGATACTCCGATCATAAAGATCTGAGAAAAGGTACAGATAGTAGAACATGCCCTTATGTGGATCATTCAGATAAGTGATGTCCCACATATATACCTGATTTGGAGCTGTTGCACTGTATGTAGATGGACGATTATGCTTAGGTGCTTCACTGCATCCACGGTGGTTCAGCATTTTTTCTTCCCGCAATACACGGTAAAAAGTTGATTCAGAGGCGATATAGATACCTTTATCGGCTAATGCCGGAACGATTTCACAAGGTGCCATGCTGGCATATTCTGTTCTGTTACAGAGGCTTATGATCTGCTGGCGGATCTCTTCCGGTATCTTATTCGCAGGATTTGAATGATCTGCGTAGGGACGTCCATCTTCATAGGAATCAGTATCTGCTTTTCGTTTTTTCCAGCGGTAGAAAGTCCGCTCTGTGATCCCGAGACATTCGCATGCCTTTTTGCAGGAAGCTCCCGATTTCATGGCTTCATCGATCAGCAGCACAGCATTTTCGCGATCTGAGGCGCTGATCATTCGTCCTCTGAATCCTCCCAGATCGCATTTGCTTTTTTTGACAGTACAAGTAAAGCAGCAGCTTCTGCAAGAGCCTTTTCCTTGCGCTACAATTCTTTTTCAA
>OKVK01001318.1_pt1 | contig 13024 bp, 8 predicted proteins | sample 1604771 | NCBI WGS metagenome assembly OKVK01 (sample SAMN01760906, study PRJEB22395) | human gut metagenome | reverse complement strand
CTGCCGCAGGTGCATCACTGCTGCCTGAATCTGCTCCTTCCTGAGAAGTATCCTCGCTTCCGGTATCCGCTGCCCCCTCATCCGGCGTCGGTGCTGCCGGTGTGACCTCATCCGGTGCCTCCTCAGGCAGATTCTCCTGATATTGCTTCAGATCGTCAATTGAGTCAATCCATCCCTGAATTTTCTCTTCATATTGTTTGAACAGCCCATCCAGTTTTGCATTTCCCTGATCCACATAGGGTTTCAACTGTTCCATGATCTTTTCCATCTGGGCAATATCATTGGAAATCTGCTCGATTGCCGTATTCAGCTGTTTGATCTTCACATCATACTGCATGCCATCGATCGTCTTCTTCATGGATTTTACATTGTCGTGGATGGCATCTTTTCCGTCACTTGCCATATCACTGTAATCATCCATATAACCACGAAGAGAATTTCGAAGGGTTTTCAGCTGATCGGACAGAAGATCTGCATTGTCGGACAGGTTATCTCCCAGTTTTTCACCCTGATTGGACACATCATCGATGAGATCACCCAGACGGTCCAGCTCATCAGAAAGCTCCTGGCGATAATCTCTGTCATAGGAAGATTCCTCATAAGGTTCCAGTACACCGGAAATACCGCCGACATTTTTGTGCCCATAAACCACACCCTTATTAGCGCAGTAACTAAGACTGCCAAGCTGTCTTCCTACGATACCACCGGTAGAGCTTCCCAGACGCTCGAATCCAATGGTAGCTGTATTGGTACAATAGGAGATATCTCCGGATGAATTTCCGGCAATTCCTCCGGTCTCATTGGCTCTTTCATCTGCCGTAAGACCTGTCACTGCATTGGGAATGGAAATATTGACACTGCTTCCGTCTCCCTCTGCCTGTTTCTTTATTTTCTGGTTGGTATTAATTTTACCACTGTTGACACAGTCGCTGATGCTTCCTTCGTTTAATCCGGCAATTCCTCCGGTCTGCATTTTACCGTCAATCGCCGCCTCATTTTCAGAACGGGAAACAGATCCTGTCTCCTCATTTTTTCCCGTAATACCGCCAACGGCTGTCTCTGCGTTCAAAGTACCGCGTGTGATACAATTTTCAATAGCTCCGGCATTGCTTCCTGCCAGGATTCCGATATTTTCCTGCTCGTCTCCGCCAAGAATTTCTCCTTCTACGGTCAGGTTCTTAACCACTCCGTTTTCCGTTATGTAACGGAACAGTCCATAGTCGGACATTTCCTCACTCAGTGTCACCCCAATAATCTGATGACCATTTCCATCAAAAGTACCGTCCATTACCGGAAGAAACAGATTTTCGTAATTGGACAAATCAAGATCTGCATCCAGCCGGAACGTCTTCCCGGTAGAGAAGGATTCTGTCTTACAGTTCTCTGTCAACAGGACAAAATCATCTTCACTGGTAATAGAAACGATACCAGGATCAGATCCTTCTGCCGCATATGCGGCAACATTCGGCTGAGCAGCCAGCAGGGATACAATAAGGCAGGAATCGATGATACGCCATGGTAAATTTCTGTTTCTTCTCATTATTCTGCCCCTCCATTCGTCTGTGTTTCTCCACCGCCGATATTAATTCTTCTCTTGCGATAGGTCTTATTAATGACTCCGTCAAATACATACAGAAGCTGCGGTAAAATCAGCATAACCAGTATAATCGAAGTCAGAGTACCAGTTCCCAGAGTCGTTCCAAGAGAGGCAATAACCGGGTTAGATGTAATCTGTCCGATCACAAATCCGGCAGAGGTCATGATTGTTCCGGACGTAATAATCGTCGGGAAACTTTCATTCAAAGTTTTAATAATCGCCGTTCTCTTATCTACATTTTCTTTCCGGTAAGCCGTATAACGGCTGGTAATGACAATCGCGTAATCAATGGTCGCACCCATCTGAATGGAGCTGACAATCAGATAGCTCAAGAAAAACATACCCGTTCCGGTCACTGCCGGGATAGAGAAGTTAATCCAGATACTGGTCTGGATCGTTGCTACCAGAATCAGCGGAATACTGTAGTTGGTAAAGGTAAATAACAGGATGATCGCCACAAAGACCGCTGTCATAATACTTACCATCAGGTTATCCTGGGTAAAGGATTTGCTTAAGTCATAATCACTGGTAGAATCACCGACCACATAGACTTCATGGTAGTACTGATATGCAATATCACGGATCTGATCAATCGTATGAAATATTTCGTCTCCCTCAATGGGGCCGGTGGTCATGACCAGCATACGGGAGTATTCGTCTCCCTCCAACTGCTCTCTGGCATCCGATACTGTCTTATGCATATCCTGGATATCCTGAGAGAAATCCGCAGAGAAATCAAAGGTCTCATTTTCTTCCTCTCCATAAATAAAATCAATCATAGAGAGCAGAGGAATTTCAAAATCATCAATGGAATTGAGGAACGCGCCATATTTCTCCTCTTTCCATGCATAAAAACGATACAGCAGACGGATCGTATCAATATCCATATCCGTAATATCTGCCAGTTCCTGGGGTGTCAGAGAATCGGTTAATACATACTGTTCGTCGTCATCCACCGTTACGTTGGCAAGTCCCAGTGTCGAATCCACCATGGGAAGGCTTTCTACTTCTTCCATAATCCGTGCTTCACTGTCGTAGTCACCCTTTGGAACAACAACCGCCAGCGTATTATCAAGGTTAAAGACTTTGGAAATTTCCCTCTTGGCCGTCATGTATTCGTTCATCTTCGCTGATTCTACAGAGCTATTATCATAAACATAATTACAGTTAACAGAAAGGAAACATGCCACTACCATGACAACCGCAAAAACAGGCAGCGTTACATGCCGTATGGCCAGAACGATTTTTCCCCAGAATTCAATGTTTGGTACAAAGCTTTTATGTAACGTTCTGTCAATCTGTTTCTCCCACAGCATAATCAGGCCCGGCATGAAACCAAATACAGAAAGCATACTCAAAAGAATTGCCTTAATCATGACACGTCCCAGATCAAGACCGATACCAAACTGCATAAACATCAGGGCCACCATACCTGCCATAGTGGTCAGGGAGCTGGAAGAAATCTCCGGAATACCTTTTTCCAGGGCACGTACCAGTGCCTCTCTGGTGTTTACCTTTCCTTTTTCTTCCATAAAACGATGAAACAGAATAATCGCATAGTCAATGGCCATAGCAAGCTGCAGCACCGTTGCCACCGCATTCGTCACGAAAGATATATTATAGAAGATAAAGTTTGTTCCCATATTCAGGAGTGCTGCCATACCAAATACCAGCATGAAGATGGCAATCTCCATATAAGTACCGGACGTAAACAACAAAACACCTACAATAATGATGACCGCGATTACCAGAATGACTTTCATGTCATCCTGCAGATCCGCTGCATCATCTTTATCAACTGTTGTATAGAACCAGGCATCATAATCTTTCAACGCAGTTCTTACATCTGCGATCGCTGCCTGGGCCAGACTGTCATCTTCCGGTGTCTCAAAGGAAATAGAATATAGAGCTGCCAGATCCTGATAGGAGTCTCTCATATCTTCACTGTTTGTGAACTCTTTTTCCTCGGTGTCGTTGTTTTCATCTTCCTCGTCTTCTTCATAAAAATCCACGGCAGATACACCCTTGATGTCTTTCAGCTGATCTGCAATCGCTTTTGCCTGATCATATGTGACATTTTGCACCATCACCTTTGCCGTGCCAAAGGTGGTGAACTGTTCATCCATCACATCCAGACCAATACTCGTCTCGGTATCATCCGGAAGGTAATCCGTCAGTTCCTGAATAACGTTAATATGACTGGACATAATCACACTGCCAATTGCTGCAGCAATGAAAATGATCAGCAGAAACTTTCTTTTGTCTACAATAAACTCTGCCAGTTTTCTCAAGTTTCTTCCTCCTTATTTAAATGTTACACATGTAACTTCATTTTATGCTGTATCGTATCATAATATAGGAATTCGAAAATCACAAGAATTCTCATATTTAATGTGACAATTTTGTTTTTTCTGTTCTCAGTCCGTTTTCCAATACCCTGGATTCCGTATAACGCAATGGGTTTTCAAACAGAATATGCGCCATCTCCTCCGGCGATTCCTTCAGATCCCGTTCAATCCAGCAGACCAGCAAAAGACTGAACCGCCCTGCCTCCTCATAGACCCAATAATCTGTTCGCTTGTCGCTCATATCCATCTGTACAATATGTTCTGCCAGATAATAGCAGAACTTAATGAGCCGGCGAAGTACCAGTTCATAAAGCTGTGCTTTCAACACTGCCTTCAGGAGACGATCATTTTCCTTGGTTGTCTGGAAAATCATCAGTCCAAACTGATATCGGGTAATACTGCCTATCGCTTTTGCCCGTTCCAGCAATTCTTCAAAGACTTCATTAAAATATTGGATAAGAATATCATCCTTCGATTTATATAACCGATAATAGGACATCCTGGATACGCCCGCTTTTTTTGCAATATCTGTAATGGTAATTTCCTCATAAGGTTTCTTTTCCATCAGGATCAGAAGCGCTGTAAAAATACACTCTTTCGTCATGGTATTTTTTTTCAGTGTTTTTTCTGTTTCTCCCATGTTACATTCTCCTGTTCTGCAATCGTATGTCTTAGATTTCCAGTCATTCAAGACTAACAATAATATACCTTGATGGGGATGTCAAGAAGCCGAAAAAGTTATCATAAAACTCTTGCGCTTTCTTAACTTGTATGCTATAGTCTTCATATGAGCAAATGTTCATACGTTTAAATGAACCAAATAATCACTACCATGATTTCTGGAGGTTATAAAGTTATGAAAAAAGAATTCCTGATGTTATTAGAACACCAGCACGACGATGAGTGCGGCTGCGGATGTAGTCACGATCACGATCATGAAGAACATGTACAGGAGCATAGCCACGAAGAGCATGAGCATCATCATCACGAACATGGCGACAGCTGCGGATGCGGTCATGACCACGGACATGATCACGAGCACGAGCATCACCATCACGAACACGGCGATGAGTGTGGATGCGGACATCATCACGAAGGTGTCAATGCCCATGGAAAACGTGTGTACATTCTGGAAAACCTGGGATGCGCAAACTGTGCAGCAAAGATGGAGAAGCGTATCAATGAACTGCCGGGCGTTGCAGAGGCAACCATCACCTACGCCACCAAGCAGCTTCGTATTACCGCTGAGAACTACGATGCACTCCTTCCGCAGATTCAGGATATCTGTTCTTCCATTGAATCTGAAGTAAAGGTTGTTCCGAAGGAAACTTCCAACGGATTAAAGACCAAAGTCTATATCGTGGAAAATCTGGACTGTGCCAACTGTGCCGCAAAGATCGAACGTAAGATCAATGAGCTGGATGAAGTAAGCGAAGCAGTTCTTACCTATACAACACAGCAGCTTCGTATTACCGCTGCCAACCCGGATCGCATTCTTCCGAAGATCAAAGAAGTCTGCGCCATTGTAGAGCCGGATGCAGTGATCAAAGAGATGGAACGCAAACCTTCTGTTAAAAAAGAGGAAGAGAAGAAATTCGGCATGACCGCGGAACAGCGTACCGTTGTCAGCATTGCTGTCGGTGCCATTCTCTTCATTTTGATGGAAGTTCTGGAGCATGTGAACATGGACATGACGGTTCTGCTTCCGTTCTATATCATCGCTTACGCAGTTCTTGGATGGAAAGTTGTTCTGACCGCTGTCCGCAACATGGGAAAAGGCCAGATCTTTGACGAGAACTTCCTTATGAGTATTGCAACCCTTGGTGCTTTCGCAATTAAGTCCTATCCGGAAGCGGTCGGCGTTATGCTGTTCTACCGGATCGGTGAGTTTTTCGAGGAAAAAGCCGTTGAGAGAAGCCGCGGACAGATCATGGAGGCCGTTGACCTTCGTCCGGAGACGGTAAACCTTGTAGAAAATGGTGAAACAAAAGTGATTCCTGCAGAAGATGCTGTTCCTGGCGACATCATCCTAGTTCGTCCTGGTGACCGTATCCCGCTGGATGGCATTGTCATCGACGGTGACAGCCGTATCGACACTTCACCGATCACCGGCGAGCCGGTACCGGTCCATGTAGCCACAAACGACGAAGTCACTTCCGGCTGTGTCAATACTTCCGGTCAGCTGACCGTTCGTGTCGCAAAACCCCTTGGCGAGTCCATGGTTACCAGAATTCTGGATTCCGTAGAAAATGCAGCAGCAAGCAAGCCGAAGGTAGACCGTTTTATTACCAAATTCTCCAGAGTATACACCCCGATTGTTGTATTTCTGGCACTTGGTACTGCCCTGCTTCCTCCGCTGGTTGGCGGCGGTGACTGGCATTACTGGATTTATACCGCACTGGCCTTCCTGGTTATCAGCTGCCCGTGTGCGCTGGTATTAAGTGTACCGCTGGCATTCTTCTCCGGTATCGGTGCCGGTTCCAAGAAAGGTATCCTGTTTAAAGGCGGCGTTGCTCTGGAAGCTCTGGCTGATGTCAAAGCAGTCGTTATGGATAAGACCGGAACCATTACCGAAGGAAACTTCGTTCTCCAGAAAACCGTATCCGCAGGAAAACTTTCCGAAGATGAACTTCTTCAGATCACTGCAAGCTGTGAACAGAACTCTACTCACCCGATTGCAGTCAGCATTGTAACCGCAGCAAAAGAAAAAGGCCTGCAGTTAAGCAAACCTTCTACTTTAAAAGAAATCGCAGGCGAGGGAATTTTGGCCATTATTAATGGAGATGTAGTTCTCTGTGGCAACAGAAAGCTCATGGAACATCACGGTGTCAACCTCTCTGCTTACGAAAATGATGTATTCGGAACCGAGGTTCTGGTTGCTGTGGAAGGTGACTATGCTGGATATCTGACCATCTCCGATACGATCAAAGCAGATGCCAAATCTGCTATCGCAGCATTGAAGAGACAGGGAATCATCACAGCCATGCTGACCGGTGACGCGCAGAACAGTGCAGAAGCAGTTGCAAAAGAGACCGGCATCGACGAAGTACACGCAAAACTGCTTCCTCAGGATAAGTTAAAGGAACTTCAGAAAATCCGTTCCCAGCATGAGCATGTGATGTTCGTCGGCGACGGTATCAACGATGCTCCTGTACTGGCAGGCGCTGATGTCGGTGCTGCTATGGGAAGCGGCGCTGAGGCAGCCATTGAAGCAGCTGACGTTGTTTATATGACTTCCAGCATGACTGCAATCCCGGATTCCATGAAGATTGCGAAAGCTGCTGTCAGCATCTCCTGGCAGAACATCGTATTTGCACTTGCTATCAAGATTCTGGTCATGATTCTCGGTCTGTGCGGATTCGCTTCCATGTGGATGGCTGTGTTCGCAGACACCGGTGTGGCCATGCTGTGCGTACTGAACTCCATCCGGGTATTATATAAGAAATAAGCTATAAATGAGCGTTAAAAACGGCAGATCGAACTGATCTGCCGTTTTTATGTGCTGTCTTGTTTTAAAGATTCTTCTCACCGCCTATTTTGAAGACTCCGATCATCTCTCTGGTCAGGCTGACACCGTCATCCTCTACCGGAATGTTGTCACGGTCAAACCATTCTCCCACAGCAAGTTCCTCTGTATCCAGCGTGATATCCGTATCCCCATCCACTTCACAGAAAAATCCGCAGAGCAGAGTAGAGGAGAAGGACCAGGGCTGGCTCTTATAATAACGAATATTTTTGACTTTGAGACCAACTTCTTCCATAACTTCCCGCTGTACGGTCTCTTCCAGTGTCTCACCAATCTCCGTAAATCCTGCAACCAGTGCATAATTTGCATTTCGTCCTGGTGCAGGCGCATATTTTGTAAGAAGAAGTTTATCCCCATTAGTCACGGCAACGATAATCCCCGGACATATCTTCGGATATACCATATTACCGCAGCACTCACAGTGAACCATTCTTTCTTTATGATCCGGAACCATCGATTTACCGCAGCGGCCACAGAACTTATTGGAACGATACCAGTCAAAAAGCTGCATGCCTGTAATTCCTGCAAATCCACGATATTGAGGTCTGGCATTTCTGAAAATCACCGGTTTCTCCCAGCCATAGCCTTCCAGCTCCCCGTCAAGTCCATTTTTCAGAAGGAAGAAACGCTCGTCACTGATGGTGAAAAGATAGGTCACATCCTGATCTTCCTGGGTAATTTCTTTTACTTTTGGAAAATAAATTTTCTCATGGTCAAACCGGCAGAGCACTTTGCCGTCCCGGTACACCAGCATCCAGTCCTCTGCTGTCGGACTCTGTTCTTCATAGTGATTGACATATTTTTTTGGTGCAATATCCTGAATCATTTCTTTTCTCCTTTGTTTTCTATTCATTATTATACGCATATTTTCCGGGCAGGCAACAAAAATCCGATGATTGGCTATATATTTTATTCCTCTGGCATTTATCCGTGGAATCTGATAAAATATGGTTAATGTATATCAAAAATCAATCATAATATGGGACGGTAAAAGTAATGGAAAAAAAGAAAAAAAGAAAAAAGAAAAGACATGGACGCCGCAAAAGCACCCCGATGCAGTCCCTGCTTCAGGGACTTTTCCTCGGATTCTGTATCTGCCTGCTTGTCTTCAGCCTGTGGAAACTCGCTTCTATCTTTATGGGATATCATTCCGGCGAGAAAGAGTACGATGACCTGAGACAATATGTTCTTTCAGAACCCGCAGATGCAGAAAATACAACTGCTGCTAATCATACCGAAGAGGACTCAGAAAACGAAGGAGATGCCACTGAATCCACTTCACAAAGAATGGAGCGGATCGACTTCGCCTCCTTAGAAGAGATTAATGACGAGGCGGTCGGCTGGATCGAAATTCCGGGTACGGATATCAGCTATCCGATGGTTCATACCAGTGACAATACTTATTATCTGACTCATACCTTTAAACGCCAGGAGAACAAATCCGGAAGTATTTTTATCGAGACATCCAACGCTCCGGATTTCAGTGACCTTCATACCATCATCTATGGCCATAATATGAAGGACGGTTCCATGTTCGCAGGTCTCAAGAACTATGAAAAGAAGACTTATTATGAGGCTCATCCTTCCATTTATATTGATCTGGCAGATGGAACTCACTGCTATCAGATCTTCTCCTGCCATGAGGCGGATATCACTGATATCTCCTATACCATCGGCTATGCTGCGGATGATACGTATGCCTCCTTCCTTGATTCACTGACTGCCTCCTCCCTCTATGATACCGGTGTCAGTGTTGGAACTGATGATTCCATTATCACACTTTCTACCTGTACCAACAAAGGTGAGAAACGTTTTGTGGTTCACGCAAAAAAAGTATATTAAAGAAATGTAAAAGACCGCTGTCCTTTATGGACGGTGGTCTTTTTTTCTGTCCCTGATATAATCCCGCATACGTCTGCCGTCTTCCTGCAAACGCATGGTAATCTGCCTTAATTGTTCATACTGTTCTTTTGCACAGATAATCTGCTCCTCCAGCTCCCGGATCTTTTCCTCATATCCAGATGAATCTTCCTCCTTCCACAGAATCAGTTTTTCTCCTTCCCAACGGTAGATCTTCTCTTCTCCCTTCGCTCCGTACACCAGTACCTGACCGGAACCAAGCTGCACCGGCTGTAGCACCGGCCGGGAACTATACGTCTCCGGAAGTTCCCTCACTTCTCCCTCCTCTGCCTCCAGCTTCTGCATATAACCATGAAAGCGGCTGTCCGCTGGTTCCTTTCCGGTATAGAAAATCCACAGCTCCTCTTCTCTGGCAAAAAGCTTCAGTCCTCCATACAGCCGGGCATTTACCGGATCACTTAAAATTACCCTGTCACTTACTTTCTCCGTCCCCGACAGAATAATGTGATGTTCCAGTGAATGCCAGACAAACCGGATGTTTCCCCGATACTGCACTGCAGACAAATTTGACAAATAGCCAGTCCGAAGCAGAAATTCTCCGCCTCTTCTCACCGGGAGCCTGATTCCCACAATTTCATTTCCTTCCGTATACAGAATCATCTGCTGGTGATGCTCCAGTTCAAAAATATATCCCATACTCCGGTTCCCGCTCTTTTTTCTATATATATGAACCGCAAAGATCAAAAATGAATCCATCACATATTCTATAAAGAGACCTTATTATAAGAAAGGAGTCCACTTCATGTCAAAATGTTGTCCCAAAGGCCAACACTGCACCCCGGAAGAACCCTGTACCGATGTCTGCACATCTCCTCTGTGCGGAGATCCCACGCTTCTTCCTGTCTATGCACCTGTCATCTATGACGAGCTTGGCGTCAATATCTGTCAAACCCTCACGATCGACGATAACACCTTTTCCACACTGACGACTGCAGAAAAAGCATTTGTACAGGTGCTGGATATTGATTTCGGAACCACTGAAATAAGTCCGCTTAACGGACGGCCAAACTGCACTGAAATCACCCTGCAGAATCTCGCCATCACCATGCTGATCCGACTCTACAGCTGTTCAGACCAGCTGCTTGGCACCTTCACGGGAACTTACACCTATCTTCCACCCACAACAGATCCCGGATATGATGAAGATACCAATCCAAGTTCCGTGACCATAGAGCTTTTCACTCCTTACGGCATCTCCTACGAGATCGCCGCAGGTCCGCCGGTCACAGCCGTACCTTCCATCTCTTATCTTGGATTTACTACTGAAAACCGCACCCTCACTCAGGGGCTGAACGTCACAGCACAGCCAAAGGTTTTAAACCTCAGCATTCCTGACAGTCAGATCACGGTAGGGCTCACTCTCATCGTCAGCAACGTCGTCTACTCCCAGTATCTCATTCCTCATCAGGGCAAAGTCCATGTGCCCAAAGGAAGCCTGGAGCCGGAAGATGACAGCCTGTGCCTGAATTTCGTCAACGGTGACCTGCTGGAGCTGGATATCAAGCCGTTGGAACTTGGCAAACCGGCCTGTGAAGAACGTCTGAAAAATGACTGCGGCTGTTCCGGCAGCGGATGCTGCTGCAAGAACCGCGGACCGCAGAATACGCCCGGAAACGGAACCTGATATGCAGAGGGGAGTTTTCTCCTCTGCCCTTCCCAATTGCCTGAGACTGTGATAAAATAATCCCAGAATTACGTGACATGAAGGAAGGAAAACTGCCATGTTAAATATTTTAAAAGAACAGATTAAAGATAAAAATGTCCTGATCCTCGGCTATGGACGGGAAGGACATTCCACTCTGCACCGGGTTCTGGAAGTGGGCGGATTTTCCTCCGTCACTGTAGCTGACAAGAATCAGGTACAGCTTCCTGCTCCTGCAAAGGCCCTTTGCGGTGAGCATTATATGGACACGCTCGATGACTATGACCTGGTCTTCAAAAGTCCTGGCGTAGTACTTTCCAAAGACCCGGAACAGTATAACTGCCGATTCACTTCCCAGATGGAGGTCTTCTTCGAAGCCTACCGGGACCGTATCATCGGCATCACCGGAACCAAAGGAAAAAGTACGACCACGACGCTTCTCTATCATATTTTGAAAAAATCCGGGCTCGATACCGTCCTGTCCGGCAATATCGGCATTCCTGCCTTTGATATTCTGGAGGAAATCCATCCTGATACCCAGCTGGTCTGTGAGTTGTCCTGCCATCAGCTGGAATACATCCATGTATCCCCCCATATCGGTGTGCTGCTGAACATTCATGAAGAACACCTGGATCATTATGGTACCATGGAAAAATATATTCATGCCAAACAACAGATTTATCTCCATCAGCTTCCGCAGGATCTCCTGTTCTGTGGAATGGATGTGACTCCCGCAGACGGTAGCTGCCGTTCCCGGATTTTCACCGTATCTGATCAGAATTTTGATGCAGATGTCCTGCTCGGCGGCACCAAAATTCATTTTGACGGCCACAGCTATCAGATTCCCTCCGATCGGATTCCGCTGCTTGGGCATCATAATCACATTGATATTGCATTCGTATACGCTATCTGCCGCACGCTGGGGCTCAATGATACGCAGATTGAAAACGGGCTTATCAGCTATGAACCGTTGCCGCACCGTCTGCGCCTGGTCGGTGAGAAGAACAGTATCCGCTTTTATGATGACTCTATCTCCACTATTTGTGATACGACCATTCAGGCATTAAAAAGCGTCTCTTCCGTCGGCTCCGTCCTCATCGGCGGCATGGACCGGGGCATCGATTATCAGGATCTGATCTCCTACCTGTCCATTGACCCGGTACCCCATATTATTCTTATGGCTGCCACCGGAAAACGGATTTATGAAGAGATTCATGCTTCCTACCCGGATTTCCATCAGCCGGAACGGCTTCATCTGGTGGATACGCTGGAAGAAGCGGTTGCATTTGCAAAAGAAGTGACTCCTGCAGGTTACGCGTGCGTCCTGTCACCGGCCGCTGCCAGCTATGGTATCTTTAAGAATTTTGAAGAACGAGGAGACGTATTTACAAAACTGGCGTTAGAAAAGTAATTCATTTATTCTTCTTTCGCCCAGCCACAGGCGTATTTCACAGCTTTCTTCCAGCCGGACAATTTTTTCTTACGGTCTTCCATGCTCATCTGCGGGTAGAAGGTCTGATCAATAGCCCAGTTTTTGCGAACTTCGTCCACATCTTTCCAATAGCGGACTGCCAGTCCTGCCAGATAAGCTGCACCCATAGCCGTGGATTCCACACAGCATGGACGGTTGACCGGCGCATCAATGAGATCCGCCTGAGTCTGCATAAGAAAATTATTGGCACTGGCACCGCCGTCTACTTTCAGTGCAGACAGCTGGATGCCGGAATCTGCTTCCATGGCTTCCAACACATCGTGCACCTGGCAGGCAATGGATTCAAGCGTTGCCCGGATGATATGACATTTATTTACGCCACGGGTAAGTCCTACGATGGTACCGCGGGCATACTGATCCCAGTAGGGTGCTCCCAGTCCGGTAAAGGCCGGTACTACGTAGCAGCCGTTGGTGTCTTTGACTTTCTGTGCCATATATTCGGAATCCGCAGAAGAATCAATGATCTTCAATTCATCTCTTAACCACTGGATAGCGGCTC
>OKVK01001301.1_pt1 | contig 13164 bp, 10 predicted proteins | sample 1604771 | NCBI WGS metagenome assembly OKVK01 (sample SAMN01760906, study PRJEB22395) | human gut metagenome | reverse complement strand
GGATTGTCCATTGTCAAAGTTACATTCTCTGCCTGATATTTTCCACCTTTTATTGTAACACCTTTAGCGTCTCCTCCAAAAGCAAAAACAGACAAATCTGCTCCGTCTTTTCCTTTTATTTCCAGTGTATCATTTGTAATCATAAAATAAACGTGATTTTTGTCTGTCATTTTGATTTTCACATTTTGCTTAGATGCCCAAAGCATTGTCTGAAAATTTGCCACCGTATGATCTATTCGTCCACCTGTGCCACCAAAAATCTCTATTTCATTGTAACCTGATTCTACGGCTCTTTCCACTGATAGCATCATGTCTGTGTCATCTTTTTCGACCTTGTGAACCTCTATGTTTTTTCCATCGGGCACGTAGCCTAAAGAATCAAAATCTCCTAAAATAAAATCCGGCTGTATTCCCAACTTTTCAAGAGTAGCAAGTCCACCGTCTGCCGCTATAACATATTCATTTTTTCCTTTAGAAAAGTTGGTGCCGGAATTATCTCCGGCACCAACTATATAACATTTCTTATTCAACTATTAATCTCCTTAAGACCTTGGTCTTATTTAATTCTTGCCTCAGCTGTTGTTGTAGGTGCTTCTGTAGGCTTAGCTGTTGTAGCCTTCTGAATAACTGCAGGCTTAGTTGTGGCAGCCTGTTTAGTTGCCTGTGTTGTCTTCTGTTCCTGCTTAGCAGTTGCTGGCTGTGTAGTTGCCTGAGTAGCTTTCTGAGCTGCTGTAGTTGTTTCCTCTGTTTTTCCTGTGAGAGCATCAAGGAACTTCTTTAAGTTAGCATCTGACTTTTCAGCCTCCAAAAGTTCTTTCTGAACATCTGAAATTAATTTCTGAACGTCAGCATCTTTTGAAACCTTTGAAATATAATCTTTTATTTCATCACTCCACTTATTATGAATGTAAACATTTCCTGTTTTTGCATCTCTAATTACATAATATGTTGTAAGGCTTGGTACTTTAGTTGAAATGTTCTTGTATTCTGTCTGGTAGTATGCGTAAACAACATAAGTGTTGTCATAAGGACCATTCTTTGTATAACATTCAACTTCTGAATAGCTTGTAATGTACTTCTTCTGTGCTATATCACTTTCGCTAAGGTCTCCAATATTGTCAACGTATCTTGCAAGAATATCTAATCTCTTCTGTGAATCTTCAACTAAATATGCGTTAAGATAATTGTTTACAACGTCAGTAATTTCATCATATTTGTCATCTTCAAGTGGATTCTCAACATTGCTCTTCTTACTAGCTGATGAAGACTTGCCGGCAAGCTTGCTAATTGCAAAAACTGCTCCCACTACAACTACAACTGCCAAAACAATGGCAATGATAATGTCAAATCTTATCTGTTTTCTTTTCTTTTTTTTCTTTTTATTTTTTTTGTCTTTATTAGATGGCTCTTTAGGCTCCACGTGATACGCTGCCGCTTCTTCAAGCATCTGGTCTATTTCTGAACTTGTTAACTTCTTCTCTTCAGTTTCCACTTTAATTCTCCTTACCCTATATTTAATCTTTTCTTTTTGTACTCAAAAATAATTCCCCATTAGTTTATCAAATATCATTTATAAATTCAACTTTAGTTTTTAGCCAACTATAAACTTGCAATAAACTAACTGACATTTTCAATGATATTTACTATGATATATTTTAAATTTAATTGCACTGACATTGTTCTACATATCTTCTTATTGATACCTTAGTCCATTTAATGTATAATTAAGAAGTTGTACCTGTAGTATAATGGATAGAACGTCGTCCTCCGGAGACGAAAATGCGGGTTCGATTCCCGCCAGGTGCGTTCTTGTCATAAGGAGGGACCCAACATAGTTGGGAGGATTCCTTATGACTTTAGCAGACGCCATGACACGTAATTAGACATAATGCAAAAAAGCTGCACTCCAACAACCATTGTGTGTTGCCAAAGCCACAGCTTTTTCATTTTCGAAGTTGTTTTCTAATAAGCTTAGATGTTAAGACACATAAATCTTGACTACACGAATATTCGCATATTATTAAGCTTACACTCCACTTTTATACTTATATCCGAGTGTGTTCCAATGTCTTCCACATCTGCATAACCACAGATTCAATAAGCCATTTTTCAACATAATCCTAGTATATTATCTCTTCCAGTTCTCTCTTATATTGGTAAACATGGTTAGACAATACATCTATGGAATCAACTTCTCTTTCATTTACTTCTTCCACCATCAGATTCATTTCTTCCACAGACATCTGTTCTCCCAGAATTAATATCACTTCGTGGACTGAACTTGGAATAATGTAGAAATCACTGTTGTGTTCTCTTGCAAATTCCTTTAAAACTCCCGGATATGTAATGCATGCAGCGCCGAAGTTACGTGATGTATTAGTCAGCACATACATATCCATTTCTGCCTGTGCTCGCATTTTATCAACTTCTTCTTTTATCATTTGGCGAACATTATCAATACTAAATTCACCATAACTGATTTCTTCTGAAATTAATCCGTCCTCGTCATCATCTTCTGATGTAACCTGCCCCAAAACGATTTCAGATATAATATCTTCCATCTTCTTAATTTCAGGCGGGTATTCCTTCCAAGTATTCTTTATTGCCGTTCTTCTTAACTCCTCCTTACTAATCCCCCACTTTTCAACATAAGCCTCCTGAATTGCTATTGTCCCCTGCTCCTTCTCATTGCCCATAATCGAAACGAAAAACACAATTGCCATATCCAAAAATTTAAAATGTGGCATTGTTTTTAACGCCTGTCTGTTCATTTCGTAATTAACAAGCTTATAATAGATTTTGTCCTTTACTTTCGAAAAATCAGAAAACTGATTCACATCAAAAGTAAATCTTTTTGTACCTTCAGAATAAATCATAAAGATTTCTCTGCCTATGTTTTCGATACTTCTTCCTTTCTTATAATCCAAATAATAATCTCTCAGGTAAATTGTCGGTGTAGCCAACTGTCCCTCTTTAAAAATGCTTATAGTCTTTCTTCGAACATTGTTATTCTTAGTAACCGTTCTTACAACTGTTCTCACGTCATCAAAAGACTCTCTTGCTATATTTTCTACTTCCCACTTTACCTGTTCTATAAACTGTTCGTATGTCATGAATGTATCCCCCTGACATTATGCGACATTATAGAATATGTAGTCGATGTATTCATTATAAAATTCCACTATATGTTTTTCAAGTGTCAAATTGTTTGTATAACTAATATTTATTGTTTGTAGATATAGTAAGGTATAAAAAACTCAACTTCTCATTTTTTAGGTTACACCGGAAACAAAAATTTATAACTCAGATTATACTTAAAGCAGAAACTTTTCGCTCAGATTACACTCATAGCAGAAACTTATAACATAAACAAAAAAAGAAAAAGTGCCGCACTAAACGACACTTAATCCTTTAACTCTTATCTATTTCTAATGGCCTCAATTGGTCTCTTTGATGCAATTTTGTAAACCGGTATGAAACTTGCCACTGCCGCAACTCCAATACTAATTACAAGTAAAAGTAGTATCTGTCTTGGTCCAAAATTAAGTATTGTAATAAGTATTCCTGCTTCTTTTCTAAACATACCGTTGATTATTGCTGTTGCCACACCTGTTCCAATTGTTGAAAGAACAAAGTTAATCATTGCAATAATAAAACTTTCTAAGAAGAAAATTCTAAATACATCATTGCTTCTTGCGCCGATTGCTCTAAGAATTCCGATTTCCTGCTTCTTATATGAAATACTTGTTGCAATAAAGTTAGATAACATAATCATTGCAAATACTGCAAAACCAATACCAATGTATAAGAATACCTTTGACATTACTTTCAAAACTTCATTAACTGTGTCCAGTTCAAAAGTTACTGAGTTTTCAATCTGATATTTCATATTGCCCTGTTCTGTGTAGCAATATTTTACAAGTTTTTCAATATCTGCCTTGTTTGTTGGCATTGTTGCAACTGCATATGAATATTCGCCCTTGCCTTCAGTCCATTTTAAATTATAAAGACTGTCAGGAAGTACATAAAGGTCTGAATATTTATCTGCTTTTCCATCTGCATTTAGTACACCAACTACCTTAACTCCATTAATTGATTTATCTTCATCATTAATATAATAATCCAATGTGTACTGGCTGTCTTTCAAAATCTTCAACGCTTCTTTTTTACTGTAAGAATAGCCTTCTTCATCATTTTTTGATAATGCATTGATATCTATGATAATCTCATTATCAGCAAGTTTAGTCTTTTCACCATCGACCCATGTTACATCTTTTGTATCAATTTCACTTAATGACGCAATTCTTGAAGAATCAATATATGTATCATCACTTGACACGTACATATAGTTATTAATTAACTGTACATAATTAGGATATTCTTCCTTGATGCTGTTAAGCATTTCTTCGCTTACAAAGATATCACAAGCCAAACTGTATTCCTGAATGTGGCTTAATTCTTGACTTAAAGCAAAATCAGTCAAATTCTGCGCTGATGATTTGCCCTTGCTATCTTCTGAAATAGACTTATATCTATCCATATCAACCTTTGTATCAACAATACCAACTACAGTAAATTCCTTCTTGTCAATTTTAAGTTTCTTGCCAACTAAGTCATTGTAATATTTTATTTCAGACTTTGTACCATCTTCTGAAATATATCCTGCCTTTGCATATGTTTCATAAACATAAGAACTAATTGCGATTTCATTGTTGTCTTTTGGTAATTTTCCTGCAACAATTTTATAGCCCATTTCTTTAATTTTAGATTCTGTCAAATTAGCATAGCCTGAAAAATCTGTTGCATAATGGCACATATCACCATTCTTTGTCAATTCAACTTCCTTATTATAATTAGGTAAAACCATATCCTGATTTGTAACAACAACTCCTGTAAAATCAAGTCCTGTATCTTTATTTAACTTTGTTATTTCGTCTTCTCTAATGCTGTTGCCGTAATCGCTCCAGTATGCGTTCATTCCTGAACCGATTTTTAATGACTTAATAACTGACGCATAAGTTATGTTCGTATCTTTAATTGAATTAGTGCATGTTTTAATGTGATTGTAGTTTCCAAAAGTATCTGCCAAAGCAAATAATGAAAATGCAACAAATGAAAGTAAAATTGTAACTACAAGTCTGATTTTCTTATGTTTTAAACCACTTGCCCCTATTTTGAAAGCATTCTTCAAAGGTAATTTAGACTTAATAAGTTTAAAATTGCCTTTCTTATGAACAATATCTTCCTCGTTAGTCTGCTGGAAACTTCCCCTATCTGCTTTTTTAATTACAGCCTTTAAGTCTGTTCCAATACCGTCAATATACTGATTTATTCTTTCTCTATCTTCTTCTGTTAAATGGTATCCTGACTTAATAGTCATTGTGTCATTTTCAAAACTAATACCATTATTAAGTTCTTCACCCTGTTTTTCATACCCAACCTTACGAGTAACGTCATTAATTACATTTCCATCTGCAAGTTCGATAATTCTATCACCAAACTGCTCTGCAAATTCCCTATCATGTGACACTACTATTACAAGTTTGTCCTTCGACAAATTCTTAAGTGTTTCAAATACCTGTCTTCCCGTGTTAGAATCAAGTGCTCCTGTTGGCTCATCTGCCATAATTATTTCAGGCTGTTTAACAAGTGCTCTTGCAATTGCAACTCTCTGTTTCTGACCGCCTGATAATTCATTAGGTTTTCTATCACCAAAGCCTTCCAAATCAACCTGTTTCAAAATACTGTTGATTTCTTCATCTGTAGCCTTCTTGCCCTGAAGTTCAATTGCCAAAGCAATATTAGCTCCTACTGAAAATTCTTCTAATACATTGTATTCCTGAAAAATAAATCCTACATATGTATTACGATATGAATCAAAATGACTCTGTTTAAAGTCTTTAGATGAAACTCCCTTAATAATAATTTCACCTTCATCATATTTATCAAGTCCACCTAAAAGGTTTAATAATGTAGATTTACCACTACCTGATTTTCCTAAAAGAAAAACCAAACCCTTTTCAGGGAACTTAATAGACACGTCATTTAAGGCTGTTACAGACACACCCTTTTTGGTCTTATAAACCTTTTTCAAATTTCTTGTCTCTAGCATAGTTTTCTCCCCTACTCTCTATTTTGTTTTCATTGTACTATTGCAACTAGTACAATTAATACAATTTAAGTTATATCATACGGATTGTATTAAGTCAACACATTTTTTTATCAACTTTGAGGTCAAAAAAAGAGACTGTACCATTTTAGTACAATCTCTCCTAATTTCATTCTTTATTTTTCTTTGCTTATTTTCACTATAAGCAACCACTCCAATATTGCAAGAACCACAAAAGTTTCTAGTACTCATTGGCACCTGCGTTTTCGTTCTTAACGATTTTTACAATTCTACTTGTTCCAAGTCTGTCAGCGCCAAGCTCAATGAACTTTTCTGCGTCTTCTAATGAACTGATTCCACCTGCTGCCTTAATCTTTGTTCCGTTAGAAATATTGTCTGCAAAAATTTTTACAACATGGAATGTTGCTCCCTCTGTTGAGAAACCTGTTGAAGTCTTAATGAAATCTGCTTTTGACATTGATACTACATTAGTAACCTTAGCGATTTCTTCATCAGTTAATAAACAAGTTTCAACGATTACCTTAAGTAATCTGCCGTCACAAGCTTCTTTTATCTTGTTGATTTCGCAGAAAATGTCATCCCATCTTCCTTCTTTAGCCCATCCAATATTAATAACCATATCGATTTCCGCTGCGCCTTCTTTAACTGCCTGTGCTGCTTCTGCACATTTGATTTCTGTAGTATTGTATCCATTAGGGAAACCAATAACTGTACAGATTGCAATCTTGCCGTCCACATAATCAGCAGCCTGTTTTACAAATGATGGTGGAATACAAACTGATGCTGTTTCATATTTGATTCCGTCATCACAAATCTCCTTAATCTGCTCCCAAGTAGATTCAGGTTTTAATAATGTATGATCTACCTTGCTTAAAATTTCTTTAATTTCCATTATAATTCCTCCGTCTAAAAAATCTTTGATTCCCGTTCAAAAATTTAATTCCCGCTTCTTTAATTATAACAAAAATATCAACATTATCAATTAATATCACGTCTGATTTTAAACATGTTTCTGCACCGGCTTTAATAATCACTTTGTAATTTTAACTGTTTTCTTTGAACTATACACTCCATAAACTTTCGTTCCAGATACTTTTTTATAAGCTCTCATTCTGAAATAATATTTCTTTTTATTTTTAAGTTTTTTAATTGTTTTTGTTTTCAAAGAAGACTTGACTGTTGTTGTCTTTGCCTTCTTAAAAGACTTATTTATGCCATACTGGATTTCGTAACCGGATATTCCAGATACCTTTTTCCAACCCAATTTGACTTTTTTGCCTTTAATGTTGGCTGCCTTTGTAAGACTTACTTTCTTTGGAACTATTTTAAATATTTTTGTAATCGTGCCACTATAATTGCCTTTAAAAACAATCTTTACAGTGCCATTTCCAACCTTTTTGTTAGATGAATATATTATATTATAATTCTGAGTTGAAATTACCTGCCCGTTGCTGTCTTTTACTGTAACTGTAGGTTTAAAGGCTTTTCCTGTATATTCATATTTTGTTTTTGAAATTGTTATCTGACTAATTTTTGCTATGTCTGTTGTTTTAATGTGACCACAGGTTTTACATTTATATGTAGCTTTTCCATTTATTGTGGTTGTTGATTTTGACACTAATTGATAAAATTCATACTGATGTCCTGTAACACTGCAAGGTCTTGAAAGCAAAATATTAACATCCATTCCACTTCCCACGCCATCTACCGTGCCTGACTCAGTATATTGCCAAATATCATATTCTTTGTTGTACTCACTTGTGTTATTATATCTTGCAACCCATTTTCCCCAATTATCAAATCTTGAATCAGTAAGTCTATTGGTCCACCAATAATAGTTAGAATAAACACCAACATTATAGCCGGCATTTTTTACAATATTGCAAAAAATCTCAGCCATATCCCCATACTGCTTAGTAGTCATTTCAACCTGAGATTTGTCCTCTATATCGTAATAAATAGGCATTGTAGGTTTAGCTCCGGCTTCTTCAATCATTCTAAGAACGTGTTCTGCCTCACTTCTAGCCATATCTTCTAAAGTCTTTTCTTTGTCATTGTCAACTGCATATGAATACAAATAAACTCCATATTGAATGCCATTGTCCTCACAACCTTTTACATTCTGCACAAACTTTATGTCATCCTGATTTCTTTCATCATTTCCATATCCACATCTAAGCAAAGCAAAACTAATCCCTGCCGCCTTAACCTTTGCCCAATCAATGTCACCGTTGTGATAACTTACATCAATTCCTTTAGCTATTGCACCTTTTATTTCATTGCCATTTCCATCATAAAAAATTCCATTGGCTGATGACCATGGTGTAGCACCGCTTACCTGAACAGAAAGAGTGCAAATGCAAAGCCCTATAACTACTGCTTTTTTAACAATATTCCTAAATTGACTCATTTTTCACCTCCGTGCTTCTAACACACTATTTTCCCAATTTATACATATTTTTTTAGAATCATACTAACATAATTATTTGTAGCCAATTATAACACAAAAAAATCCCCATACCAACACTAAGTCGATATGGGGATTTCTTTATTTTGTTAAGATGTTATCCTTCAATAGCAATGAACTTTTCTTTTTCTTCGATTGGTTCTTTGTTCTTAGGTATTTCGAAGGTTAAAATACCATTCTCATACTTTGGATGAACCTGTTCTGCTGTAACATGTTCACCAACATAAAAGCTTCTGCTCATACTTCCTGCATAACGTTCACGTCTTACATACTTACCTTCCTTGTCCTTCTCATCCTTGTCAAGACCTTTGGCTGCATTAATTGTTAATGTACCATTTTCAAGTTTAATCTTGATTTCGTCCTTCTTAAATCCCGGAAGATCAACTGCAACCTGATATCCGTCATCAGTTTCCTTAACATCGGTTTTCATTAGGTTCTTTGCATGTTTTCCATACAATTCCTTGTCTACATCAGGTAATGTAGGGAATGAAAAATCGTCCATAAAATCATCAAATAAGTTTTCTCCAAAAATACTAGGCATCATCATAAGTCATATCTCCTTTCGTCTAATAGATATAAATTTTGTAATTGCACTATCGGAGAAATCCGAGGTGTTGATTATCTGAACTAACGAATTTGATATAGATTTTAAAGCTTGAATCTTTAATTATTTCTTTAAATCTTTATCTCTTCCTTCGTTCTGACTATGTTATAGTCCTTTTTGTTAGCACTGTCAAGAGGTGAGTGCTAATTTTTTTAATTTTTTTTTATTTCAAACTTGTTTGTTCCTATTTTTTATGTATGGTATACTTATGGTGTTTTGAATTAAGTAGTAATTAATATCTCGATGTTAATTGCAAAAATTTTTATTAAATATTTTAATGGACTTTTTATTTCGGAGGTTTTATGAAACATTCTAATTTTGATAAAACTCTTACTTTGTTTTTGACATTTCTAAAAATCGGTGCCTTTACCTTTGGCGGTGGTTACGCTATGGTGGCCCTTTTGGAAAGTGAGTTTATATATAAGAAGAAATGGATTGAAAAAGATGATTTTCTTAATATGATTGCAATTGCTGAATCCACGCCCGGTCCTATGGCAGTTAACAGCGCCACCTATATTGGATATCATGTTGCAGGATTTTACGGAGCTACTGCTGCAACCCTTGCAGTATGCATTCCTTCTTTTATTATTATTTATTTTATTTCGTTATTTTTCAACGAATTTTTAAGCTTACACTACGTTGCCTGCGCTTTTAAGGGTATTCAGGTTTGCGTGGTTTATTTAATACTTACTGCAGGCATTCGAATGTTGAAGAATTTGGAGAAAAATCTGTTTAATACTTTGATAATTTTAATTGTTGCAATTATTATGATCGTTTTTTCAATTACGGCAACTTCTTTTTCATCAATTTATTATATTTTGATTTGCGGTGTAATTGGCGTGATAGTATATTTCTTTAAGAAAAATATTCAGCGATAGTTAATAACTTTAACTTTAATTTAACAAATAATTTTTACTATTTGAAATAGTTCTTTTTAGTTAACAGGAGTTTAAAATGATTTATTTAAAGCTTTTTATCAATTTTCTTATAATAGGAACATTATCTTTCGGAGGCGGTTACGGAATGATTTCTTTAATGAGGGAAATCGTGTTATCCAACCATTGGCTTTCTGAGGATATGTTTATGAGTTTTGTTGCAATTGCCGAGTCAACTCCGGGACCTCTTGCAGTTAATCTTGCAACTTTTGTTGGCTCCTCTCAGGGCGGTTTTCTTGGTGCTTTTTTTGCAACTCTTGGTGTAGTTCTGCCTGCTTTTATTATTCTTCTTTTAATTGCGGCAGTTCTAAAAAATCTAATGAAATATTCCGGTACCAAAGCTTTTCTGTCCGGCGTACGACCTTGTGTTGTTGCAATGATTCTTGCAACTGCTGTAATAATGGGGCTTTCAACTTTATTTAATTTCGAAAGTTTAGGTCATGGTTTTTCAATTAATTACAGCTTTGTTTTGATATTTGTGATTTTGATAGCTGTTCACTTTTTAAGCAAACATTTTTTCAAAAAAACTTTGGCACCTATTTTGATGATTTTGTTTTCCGCTGTGCTTGGAATTGTTTTTTGCTAAATTAACTTATTAATTATTTTTATGTTTTTATCTTAATTGCTTATTTTTCCTTTAAATACTCATTGACTTTGCAATCTCACAACGTTACAATTTTTTTGTAAAAAATATACTTAAAGGACAAAAATTATGAAAGCAAATTTTAAAAATTTTTCATTGCTTACAGCCAGTACTTTGATTATGGCTGTTGGTATTTACTTCTTTAAATTCGCCAACAACTTTACTTTTGGTGGTATTACAGGTTTTGCAGTTTTGGTTGCAAAGTTCACTCCTCTTTCAGCCAGTGATTTTTCTTTTGTAGCCAACATTCTGTTACTTGTAGTGGGATGGATTATTCTTGGCAAAAGTTTTGCTGCAAAAACAGCTTACAGCACAATTCTTTTGTCTGTGACTCTGTCATTGTTTGAACGTGTTTATCCAATGAGCCATCCTTTAACTAATGAACCTTTGCTTGAGCTTATTTTTGCAATTCTTTTACCTGCACTTGGCTCAGCAATCCTTTTCAATATTGGTGCATCAAGTGGTGGTACGGATGTTATCGCAATGGTTCTTAAAAAATACACAAGTGTTGACATTGGTCGTGGACTTATGATTTCCGATGTTCTATTTACGCTTTGCGCCTTTTTCGTATTTGATGTAAAAACAGGACTTTACTCATTGCTTGGTTTGATTATGCGTTCTGCACTTATCGACAACTTTATTGAAAGTTTGAACCGCTCAAAATACTTTCATGTGGTTTGCTCCGATCCTAAGCCAATATGCAATTTTATTGAAAAAAACCTTGTCCGTGGAGCCACAATCGTAAACGCTAAAGGCTCATTTACCGGCGACAACAAATACATAATCCTTACAGTTTTAAGTCTGTCTCAGGCAGTAAAACTTAGAAACTTCATAAAAGAAAACTCACCTGGAGCCTTCCTATTGATTTCAAATACAAGCGAAATCATTGGAAAGGGATTCCATTCAGTATAGATTTATCAAAAAAAGCTCCCTCCTAAATTGCAAGTTCCAATTTAACCTGCATTTAGAAGGAAGCTTTTTTATTTTTTAATATATTTATTTTTCCAAAATATCTTCTTTCCAACCTCTTATTTGTTGTTCTTACGAATGTTTGCTCTCTTTCTAAGAGTTGGATCTAAGATTTTCTTTCTAATTCTTAAGTTTTCTGGTGTGATTTCAAGTAATTCATCAGTATCAATGAATTCCAACGCCTGCTCAAGACTTAATACTTTCTTTGGTACTAATCTTAAAGCTTCATCTGAGCTTGAAGTTCTTGTGTTTGAAAGATGTTTTGTTTTACAAACGTTTACTTCAATATCTTCAGCACGACCTGTCTGACCAACAATCATACCTGAATATACTTTTTCGCCAGGTCCAATGAATAATGTTCCTCTTTCCTGTGCATTAAATAATCCATAAGTAATTGCTTCACCGGCTTCAAAAGCGATAAGTGAACCCTGTTTTCTGTACTGAATTTCTCCCTTAAATGGACCGTAATCATCAAATACAGTATTCATAATACCATTACCCTTTGTATCTGTCATAAACTGACCTCTGTATCCGATTAATCCTCTTGAAGGAATTGAAAACTCAAGTCTTGTAAATCCACCGTTAATTGGTGCCATTCCCTGAAGTTCACCTTTTCTGTTACTTAATTTTTCAATAATTGCACCTGAAAATTCATCAGGAACATCAATGTAACAGATTTCCATAGGCTCTAATTTCTTGCCTCTTTCGTCTTCTTTGTAAATAACTTCTGCCTTACTTACAGCAAATTCGTATCCTTCTCTTCTCATGTTTTCAATAAGAACTGAAAGGTGAAGTTCTCCACGTCCTGAAACCTTAAATGAATCCATGTTTTCAGTTTCTTCTACTCTTAAACTTACGTCAGTATTTAATTCTCTCATAAGTCTTTCACGAAGATGACGTGATGTGACGAATTTTCCTTCCTGACCTGCAAGAGGACTGTCATTTACCATAAAGTTCATAGAAATTGTAGGCTCTGAAATCTTCTGGAAAGGAATTGCAACAGGATTTTCAGGAGAACAAATTGTATCTCCAATATGAATGTCTGTAATACCTGAAATAGCAACAATAGAACCTACTGTAGCTTCCTGAACTTCTACTTTATTTAAACCATCAAACTCATAAAGCTTGCTGATTTTAACTCTCTTCTGTTTGTCAGGTTCATGGTGGTTAACCAAAACAACATCCTGATTAACTTTTAATTTACCATTGTCAATCTTACCAACACCGATACGTCCAACATATTCGTTGTAATCGATTGTACTGATAAGAACCTGAGTATCTGCATTCTCATCTCCTTCAGGAGCTGGAATGTAGTCAATAATTGTTTCAAATAATGGCTGCATACTATCTGATTCGTCATCCATATTTAACTTAGCAAATCCCTGCTTAGCTGATGCGAAAACAAATGGGCAGTCA
>OKVK01001290.1_pt1 | contig 13311 bp, 9 predicted proteins | sample 1604771 | NCBI WGS metagenome assembly OKVK01 (sample SAMN01760906, study PRJEB22395) | human gut metagenome | reverse complement strand
GGCGCGAATCAACGGACGCTGCGTGGTCGTCAGCCAGAGCCTGGCACCAGGCACACGCATCAGAAGCGGCATGAGCTGCAACCTGGCGCTGCAGGCGTAGCCGCCCCAAGAGAGGCGCTGGGCAAAGGAGAGAGCGAAAGCACCCATCCGTCGGGAGGACCGCAAGGCCCTGTCGGCGTGATGGGACTACCCATATAGGAACGTGATGGGGAAATCCCATGTTATAAACGTGATGGACTACTCATATATATAATAAGGAGAAAACAAGAGACTCAAAGATATGAAAGCATTAAGCGAACTGCTCAAGGCAGTGAAACCTCTCACGGTGGAGGGAAGCTGCGATGTCGAGATTGCGGGAGTGGAAATCGACTCACGCAAGGTGAAGCAAGGCGACCTCTTCGTGGCCATGAAGGGCACGCAGGTCGATGGCCACCGTTTCATAGGCAAGGCGATTGGCCAGGGTGCCGTGGCGGTCCTCTGCGAGGACATGCCGCAGGAGAAGGCCGAGGGCGTGACCTACATACAGGTGGCTTCGACGGAAGAGGCCGTAGGACCCGTGGCGACCCACTTCTTCGGAGATCCGTCGCGACAGCTGAAACTGGTCGGCGTGACGGGCACCAATGGCAAGACAACCATTGCCACACTGCTCTACAATCTTTTCCGCAAGCTCGGCCACAAGGTGGGACTGCTCTCGACGGTATGCAACTACATCGACGGGGAGGCCGTCCCGGCAGACCATACCACGCCGGACCCCATCGCCCTCAACGAGCTACTGGCGCGCATGGTCAGCGCAGGATGTACGTATTGCTTCATGGAGTGCTCCTCCCACGCCATCCATCAGCACAGAATCGGCGGACTCCACTTTGCGGGCGGACTCTTCACCAACCTCACGCGAGACCACCTGGACTATCACAAGACGTTCGAAAACTACCGCAACGCCAAGAAGATGTTCTTCGACATGCTGCCGAAGACGGCCTTCGCCGTCACCAACGCTGACGACAAGAACGGACTCTTCATGGTGCAAAACTGCAAGGCGAGCGTCAAGACCTACTCCATCCAGCGCGTGGCCGACTACAGGGCGCGCATCCTGGAGTGCCACTTCGAGGGAATGTACCTCGAGATCGACGGCAAGGAGGTCGGCGTGCAGTTTATCGGACGCTTCAACGTGAGCAACCTGCTCGCGGTCTATGCCGCGGCGGTACTGCTGGGCGAAGACGCACAGGCCGTGCTCGTGGCCATGAGCACGCTGGGCAGCGTCAGCGGACGCCTGGAGCCGATCCGGTCGCCGGAGGGATTCACCGCCATCGTCGATTACGCCCACACCCCGGACGCCATCGCCAACGTGCTCTCGGCCATCCACGAGGTGCTCAACGGCAAGGGAAAGGTCATCACCGTCTGTGGCGCCGGAGGCAACCGCGACCACGGCAAGCGACCGCTCATGGCGCAAGAGGCCGTCAGGCAGAGCGACAAGGTGATCCTCACGAGCGACAACCCGCGCAACGAGGACCCACAGGCCATCATCGACGATATGCTGGCAGGACTCGAGGCACAGCAGCGACGCAAGGTGATCACCATCACCGACCGGCGCGAGGCGATACGCACGGCTTGCATGATGGCCGAGAAGGGCGACGTCGTGCTCGTGGCGGGAAAGGGCCACGAGACCTACCAAGAGATCAATGGCGTGAAGCACCACTTCGACGACCACGAGGTGCTGCGCGACATTTTCAACGTAAAGTAAAGACAAAGACAGTATGTTATACTACATCTTCAGATGGCTTGACCAGTTTGGCGTCAGCGGATCACACCTATGGAGCTACATCTCCTTCCGTTCGATCCTCGCCCTTGTCCTGGCCCTCGTCATCTCCGCCTGGTTTGGCGAAAAGTTTATCAAGTACCTCAAGCGGAAGCAGATCACGGAGACGGCGCGCGACGAGAAGATCGACCCATTTGGCGTCAACAAGGTCGGTGTGCCCTCGATGGGTGGCATCATCATCATCGTCGCCCTGCTCATCCCCGTCATTCTCCTGGGCCGACTGCGCAACATCTATCTCATCCTGATGATCGTCACGACGGTATGGCTCGGATTCCTCGGCGGCATGGACGACTTCATCAAGATCTTCCGCCACAACAAGGAGGGACTGAAGGGCAAGTACAAGATCGTAGGACAGGTCTCCATCGGCCTCATCGTGGGACTGGTGCTATGGGCCTCGCCCGACGTGAAGTCGAACCTGAACATGGAGCTTGGGCAGAAAAACGGACAGGAAATCGTCGTCAAGCACAGCGAGAAGGCGGAGAAGACGCTCAAGACTACCATCCCCTTCGTCAAGAACCACAACCTCGACTACTCCAAGGTGATGGGCTTCTGCGGCGAGCATAGCGTGGCGGCGGGCTGGATACTCTTCGTCATCATGACGATCTTTGTCGTGACGGCGGTCTCCAACGGCGCCAACCTCAACGACGGCATGGACGGAATGTGTGCGGGCAACTCGGCCATCATAGGCGTGGCACTCGGCATCCTGGCCTACGTGAGCAGCCACATCCAGTATGCTGCCTACCTCAACATCATGTACATACCAGGGTCGGAGGAACTGGTGGTGTTCTTCTGCGCCTTTATCGGCGCACTGATCGGATTTCTGTGGTACAACGCCTATCCCGCCCAGGTCTTCATGGGCGACACGGGAAGCCTCACCATCGGCGGAATCATCGCCGTGGGCGCCATCATCATCCACAAGGAGCTGCTGCTGCCCATCCTCTGTGGCATCTTCTTCGTCGAGAGCCTGAGCGTCATCCTGCAGGTGTGGTACTACAAGATTGGCAAGCGCCGCGGCGTGAAGCAGCGCATCTTCAAGCGCACGCCGATCCATGACAACTTCCGCACGCAAGACTCGCAACTGGATCCCGACTGCAAATATCTCATCCGCGTGCCGCATGGTGCGAAGCACGAGGCCAAGATCACCATCCGCTTCTGGATCATCACGATCCTGCTGGTGGCGCTGGCGATCATCACATTGAAAATCAGATAAGAAACGAAGAGCGGGAGGCTGACACGCGGCCAACGGACGACGGCCCCAGGGCCGACAAGACGGACGCGGAAAAGTCTCCCACCCCGATAAAATCAAGCGCAAAAGAAAGATGAAAAGAATCGTAGTTCTTGGAGCCGGCGAGAGCGGCGCAGGTGCTGCCGTGCTGGCCAAGAAGCAAGGCTTCGACGTGTTTGTCTCCGACACATCGAAGGTGAAGGACCAATACAAGAAGCTGCTCGACGACCACGGCATCGAATGGGAGGAGGGCCACCACACGGAGGAGAAGGTGCTCTCGGCAGACGAGGTCATCAAGAGCCCGGGCATCCCCGACAGCGTCCCGATGATACAGCGCCTCATCCAGCAGGGAACGCCCATCATCAGCGAGATAGAGTTTGCGGGACGCTACACCCACAGCAAGATGGTCTGCATCACGGGAAGCAACGGCAAGACCACCACGACAAGCCTCATCTACCACATCTTCAAGGATGCGGGCTACGACGTGGGACTGGCCGGCAACATCGGAAGGAGCCTGGCGCTGCTGGTGGCAGAAGATCCGCACGAATATTATGTCATCGAGCTCAGTTCTTTCCAGCTGGACAACATGTACGAGTTTCGTGCCAACATCGCCATCCTGCTCAACATCACGCCGGACCACCTCGACCGCTACGACTTCAAGTTTGAGAACTATGCCGCGGCAAAGATGCGCATCATCCAGAACCAGACGCAGGAGGACAGTTTCATCTACTGGAACGACGACCCGGTGATCAAGAAGGAACTGGAGAAGTATGACATCAAGGCCGTACAGTATCCGTTCTCCGAACTCAAGGAGACGGGATCCATCGGCTACATCGAGGAGGGACAGTACGTCATCGAGAAGCCTACGCCTTTCAATATGGAGCAGGAGGAACTCTCGCTCACGGGCAAGCATAACATCTACAACTCGCTCGCTGCCGGCATCGCATCCAACATCTCCGGCATCCGCAAGGAGAGCATCCGCAAGAGCCTGAGCGACTTCCCGGGCGTGGAACACCGACTGGAGAAGGTCTGCAAGGTGGGTGGCGTGCAGTATGTCAACGACTCCAAGGCCACGAATGTCGATGCTTGCTGGTACGCGCTGGAGAGCATGCGCACGCCGACAGTGCTCATCGTCGGCGGCAAGGACAAGGGCAACGACTATGGGCCCATCAAGGAGCTCGTCAAGGAGAAGTGTCGCGCCATCGTCTATCTCGGTGCAGACAACGCCAAGCTCCACGCCAACTTCGACGAACTGGGAATCCCCGTGCGGGACACCCACTCGATGAAGGACTGTGTGGCTGCCTGCCACGAACTGGCAAAGCCGGGCGACACGGTGCTGCTCAGCCCCTGCTGTGCCAGCTTCGACCTCTTCAAGAACATGGAGGACCGTGGAGAACAGTTTAAGCAACTGGTAAGATCGCTCTGAAACGGACTGAGAACATCACTTTCCACATGAGGTCATAACGCCACACCGTCGCAGTCTCACTCCGACACCGACTCCCCATCGGCACATCCATTGTGCCGATGGGGGCGGCGAAGGAGACTCTATCATACCAATCACAAACCGTAGAAACAAAACAAGACAGGGCGGACGGGCACGGAACGAGAGAAAAAGGGGAGGGAAAGACTGAACAACAACTATTCTGCGAATCTTCAAAAAAACACTCGATCCACTCGCATCCGCCTCAAAAACAGAAAGAAAGAAATGAAAGGAAAGTCATTGACGAACATTTTCAAGGGAGACAAAGTCATCTGGATGATCTTCTTCTTCCTCTGTATGATTAGCATCATTGAGGTCTATTCGGCATCCAGCTCGCTGACGCTCAAAAAGGGCTACTACTGGGCACCTATCATGGACCACGCCAAAAAGATCATACTGGGAGTGGTAGCACTCGTCTGTGTGCTCAACGTGGAGTGTAAGTACTTCAAGATGGCCACGCCCTTCGCCCTCGGCGGATCCATCATCATGATCCTCTGGGTGCTCGTGGGCGGCGAGACCATCAACGGAGCCAACCGATGGCTCACCTTCTTTGGCATCCAGTTTCAGCCCTCAGAACTGGCGAAGGGAGCATTGGTGCTCGCCACGGCACAGATATTGAGTGCGATGCAGACCGACAAGGGAGCGGACCGAAAGGCGTTTCGCTATATCCTCCTGCTCTCGGCTTGGATCATCATCCCCATTGCCATGGAGAATGGATCCACGGCCTTCCTACTGGCCATCACCATCTTCGTGATGATGTTTGTCGGACGCGTGCCGCTGGACCAGTTGGGAAAACTCTTCGGCGTCATGGCGGTAATAGCCACCATTGCCCTGTCGGTCATCATGATATACGGCAAGACCGAACAAGAGCGGGCGAAGGACCCGCGCCACCAGCTGACGGAGCAAATGGCGAAAGCCAAGACAAAGCAGCCCAAGACCCTGGCGGATCGTTTCGAGGACCGCCTCGACACATGGAAGTCGCGCATCGTGAAGTTTACCAACCCGGAGGACGTCCCGGCCAACAAGGTGAACCTGCGAGACAAGGACTCACAGAAGAACTACTCCCACATCGCCATAGCCTCATCGGGCATCGTGGGAAAGGGACCGGGCAATTCGACCGCACGAGACGGACTCGCACAGGCTTTCTCCGACTTCATCTATGCCATCATCATCGAGGAGCTGGGCATCATAGGGGCAGCGTTCGTCGCCTTGCTCTACGTCTTCCTCCTCTTCCGAGTCGCCATCATCGCCAACCGATGTGAGAACAACTTCCCCGCATTCCTGGCCATGGGACTGACGCTCATGCTCGTCATACAGGCGCTCTTCAACATGCTGGTGGCCGTGGGATTGGCGCCCGTCACGGGACAACCGCTGCCGCTCATCAGCCGAGGCGGCACGTCAACGGTCATCAACTGCATCTACATGGGCATGATCCTCTCCGTCAGCCGTTCGGCCAAAAAGAAGGCCGCAGGAAGCATCTGGCAGGGGTGAAAGAGGAAAAATAAACAGAAAATAGTAGAAAGACATTTTTTTTGTTTATCTTTGCAGAAGATTGGCGGCACTCGGCAATTTAAAACGAACACAATGGACAAAGAATTGAGGATAATCATCAGCGGTGGCGGCACGGGAGGCCATATCTTCCCCGCCGTGTCGATAGCCAACGCGCTGCGGCAGATGCGCCCCGAGGCAAAGATTCTCTTTGTCGGCGCAGAGGGCCGCATGGAGATGCAGCGTGTCCCGGCAGCAGGATACGAGATCAAAGGACTTCCCATCAAGGGATTCGACCGCCGGCATCTGCTGAAAAACATCAGCGTGGTGTGGCACTTGCTCAAGAGCCTGCGCATGGCACGCCACATCATCAAGGACTTCCGCCCGATGGTGGCAGTAGGCGTGGGTGGCTACGCCAGCGGTGCCACGCTTTACGCGTGCGCGCGAATGGGCATTCCCTGCCTCATACAGGAGCAAAACTCCTATGCGGGCGTCACCAACAAGCTGCTGGCCAGCCGTGCCAAGAAGATCTGCGTGGCCTACGAGGGGATGGAGCGCTTCTTCCCCGCCGACCGCATCATCATGACGGGCAATCCCGTAAGACAGAACATCCTGGAGGCCCAGGGCACACCGCAGGAAGCACGACGCGCCTTCGGACTCGACGCGGAGAAGAAGACCGTGCTGATCGTAGGAGGAAGCCTCGGCGCAAGAACGATGAACCGCAGCGTGCTGGAGCACCTGGATCTGATCAAGGCGCATCCCGAGGTGCAGTTTATCTGGCAGACGGGCAAATACTATTTCGACAGCATCCAGAAGGAGATGCAGGGAAAAGAACTGCCCAACCTCAAGGTGATGGACTTCGTGAGCGATATGGGAGCGGCCTATCATGCCGCCGACCTCGTCGTGAGCCGTGCCGGAGCAAGCTCCATCAGCGAGTTTCAGCTCATCGGCAAACCCGTGATCCTCGTCCCGAGCCCCAATGTGGCGGAGGACCACCAGCGCAAGAATGCCATGGCTCTCGTCCGTCGCGACGCAGCCCTCTACGTGGAGGATGCCGAGGCTCCGGAGAAGCTCCTGGACCTGACGCTGCAGACTGTGGCCGACGATACGAAACTGCGCCAGCTGGGTGAGAATGTGCACAAGATGGGCCTCAAGGATTCGGCGGAGATCATCGCACGCGAAGTCCTCAAACTGATTGAACAATAAAGGAGAAATTATGGAACTGAAAGATATCAAGGCTGTCTATTTCGTCGGAGCGGGAGGCATTGGCATGAGCGCCCTCGCACGCTACTTCCTGCACCGCCACCTCGTCGTGGCGGGCTACGACCGCACGCCGACACCGCTCACCCACGAACTGGAGCGCGAGGGCATGCAGATCCATTATGAGGAGGACGTTGACCAGATCCCTGCGCCCTGCCGCGACAGGGAACACACACTAGTGGTCTTCACGCCCGCCATCCCGGCCTCCCACGCCGAACTGGCGTGGTTCAAGGAGCACGACTTCACCATCGAGAAGCGGGCACAGGTGATCGGCACGCTCACCCGCACACACAAGGGCCTTTGCTTCGCGGGCACCCATGGCAAGACGACCACCTCGACGATGTGCGCCCATATCATGAGCCAAAGCCACATAGGCTGCAATGCCTTTCTCGGAGGCATCTCGAAGAATGTGGGCAGCAACTACATCCTCTCGCTGACAAGCGACTATGTGGTCATAGAGGCCGATGAGTTTGACCGTTCCTTCCACTGGCTGCGCCCCTGGATGTCGGTCATCACCTCTACCGACCCCGACCACCTCGACATCTACGGCACGAAGGAGGCTTACCTGGAGAGCTTCCGCCACTACACCGAACTGATACAGCCCGGAGGCGCGCTGATCCTCCACACAGGACTGGAGATGAAGGCCCACGTCCCCGAGGGGGTGAAGACCTACACCTACAGCCGCGACGAGGGCGACTTCCACGCTGCCAACATCCGCATCGGCGACGGCAAGATCGTCTTCGACTTCGTATCGCCGCTGGAGACGGTGACCCAAGTCTCGCTGGGCCATCCCGTACCTATCAACATCGAGAATAGTGTCGCCGCCATGGCAATGGCACAACTCAACGGCTGCACGGCGGAAGAACTGCGCCGCGGCATGGAGACCTACGCGGGGGTGGAACGTCGCTTCGACTTCAAGATCAACAACCCACGCCACGTGTTCCTCAGCGACTACGGCCACCATCCAAAGGAGATCCTTCAGTGTGCCAAGAGCCTGAGGGAGCTCTATGCACACCGCAAACTGACGGTCATCTTCCAGCCTCACCTCTACACGCGCACCCGCGATTTCTATGCAGATTTTGCCGATGCGCTGAGCCATTTCGACGAGGTAGTGCTCACAGAGATCTATCCCGCCCGCGAACAGCCCATCGAGGGTGTGACCTCGAAGCTCATCTACGACCACCTACGAGAGGGGGTGGAGCGCACGATGATAGCCAAGAACGACGTGGCGGAGTGGGTGCGCAGCCGAGACTTCGACGTGCTGGTCGTCCTGGGAGCGGGAGACCTCAACGACTATGTGCCCGAGATAACCCGCATACTGGAGGAGAAGGAAAAAGCATAACGCACAACAGGGAGGTATCGTGAGAGTCAATGTAAACTGGAAGCGCGTGCTGTTTGTCGTGGTCGACCTGATACTGGCCGCCTACCTCGTCATGGCCGTGACGTTGTGGAACACGCCGGCCTCGGCCTCCAGGGTCTGCTCCAAGGTGGATGTCAACATCTCCGACGCCAACAACGTCGGATTCCTGAGCGCAGAGGAGATCAAGCATATCCTCACGCAGCAGGGCCTCTATCCGCTTGGCAAACCGATAGCGGGGATCTCTCCACGATCCATCGAGGAGGTGCTCCGCACCAGTCCCTTTGTCAATACGGCGGAGTGTCACGTCACGCAGAACGGCCACGTCACGATAGCCCTCACACAGCGCGTGCCCATCATCCGTATCAAGAGCAGCAGGGGCGACGACTACTACATCGACGACAAGGGAGGACCGATGCCCAACTCCAAATATACGAGCGACCTGATCATCGCCACGGGCCACATCAGCCGATCCTTCGCCCGCAACTACCTCACACCGATGGCCAAGGCCATCATGGCCTCCGACTTCTGGAGAAACCAGGTTGTACAGATCAACGTGCTGCCCAACAGAGGTATAGAGCTGGTGCCACGCGTGGGAGACCACATTCTCTACCTCGGAAGGCTGCCCGAAGGTCTCCAGCGGTCGCAGATCGAGACAGCAGTGACGGAGTTTATGGACAAGAAACTCACCCGCATACAAAAGTTCTACCGCTACGGACTCTCGCAGACGGGATGGAACAAGTATAGCTACATCGATGTGGAGTTTGACAACCAGATCATTTGCAAGAAACGACAGTTAGAATAATTAAATAAGGAATATATATATGGCAGAATTTATTGTAGCCATTGAGCTGGGGTCGTCCGTTTTCCGGGGGATTGCCGGCAAGAAGAATCCTGACGGGAGCATCACCGTGCAGGCGCTCGTCAAGGAGGATGCGACGCAGTGTATCCGCAAGGGAGTGGTCAACAATATCGACAAGACCGCTACCTGCCTGAAGAATATCGTGGCCAAGCTCAGCAAGACCATGAAGCAAAACATCAGCCATGTGTATGTCGGAGTAGGCGGCCAGTCGGTGCGGAGCGTGCGCAACGTGATTGTCAAGGACCTGCCCACGGAGACGATTGTCGATGGCGATATCGTAGATGGACTGATGGACAGCAACCGCGGCATGGACTATCCCGACCTGGAGATCCTCAACGTCGTCACACAGGAGTATAAGGTCGGCAACCAGTATGTCGTCGATCCTGTGGGAATCAAGGGCACACGGCTGGAGGGTAACTTCCTCAACATCGCCCAGAGAAAACTCTTCTACAGCAACCTCAACGAGGCTTTCGACAAGGCGGGCATCGCCATTGCCGAGATCTTCCCCGCACCGCTGGTGCTGGCCGACAACGTGCTCACCGAGTCGGAGAAGCGCGGTGGCTGCGTGCTGGTGGACCTGGGAGCTGACACAACGACGGTGTCGGTCTATCACAAGAGCCTGCTGCGCCACCTGGCAGTCATCCCCCTGGGCGGCAACAACGTCACCAAGGATATCACGGCACTGAAGATGGAAGAGCGCGAGGCAGAACTGCTGAAGCTCAAGCACGGATCCGCCTATACCGAGATAGCCGACATGGATCCTGCCCTCACCTACTCCATCGACGGCGAGCGCACCATCGAGAGCAAACAGCTCATCGAACTGGTGGAGGCACGCGTGGAGGAGATTGTGCAGAACGTGTGGCATCAGGTGCCCGCGGAGTATGTCAGCAAACTTCTGGGTGGCATCATCCTCACGGGTGGCGGTTCCAACATGAAGAACATCGAGCTGGCTTTCAAGAAATACACGCACATGGACAAGATACGCAAGGCGCGCTTCGTCAACCTGGCCATCAAGTCCAACATCGATGACATCAAGAAGCACGACACCACGCTCAACACCATCATCTCCCTGCTGGCCAAGGGCGACATGAACTGTGCAGGTGGACCTATCGTACACCAGCAGTCCACGGGAACAGACCTCTTTGGCCATACGACTACGACAACGACCACCCATCAGACCACCAACGGCGAGGGTGGCACACAGCCGCATACGGGCGGCGACAATGGCGGAAACGGTGGAAACGGCGGAAATAACACCCAGCCCACACCACCTCCCGCACCAGAGCACACACATGATCCAGAACCAACTCCCGCACCCGAGAAGTCTGGCTTCTTTTCGAAATTCGTCAAGAAGATAAAGGGCTTTGGCGGCAAGATCTTGGAGGCTGAGGAATAGAACGAAAACTGCCAAGCGCAGGCTACGAGAAGAATACTATCAAGATAACTTTGAACAACAATGATGGATAAAGATAAAGACAACATGGCCACGCTGGCCGATCATCTCGACTTCGGCGAGCCGGATCGTCAGAACAGCATCATCAAGGTGATCGGTGTGGGTGGTGGAGGCGGCAACGCCGTAAACAATATGTACAAGCAGGGCATCCACGACGTCTCGTTTGTGGTCTGCAACACCGACGCACAGGCCCTGAAGGACAGTCCCGTCCCCGAGCGACTCCAGCTGGGCAGCGAGGGTCTGGGAGCAGGCAACCGACCCGAGAAGGCGCGCCTGGCTGCCGAGGAGTCGATAGACGACATCAAAGCAATGCTCAGCGACGGCACGAAGATGGACTTCATCACTGCGGGCATGGGCGGCGGCACAGGCACGGGAGCAGCACCAGTCATCGCCCGGGTGAGCAAGGAACTGGGCATCCTCACCGTCGGTATCGTCACCATCCCCTTCAAGTTTGAGGGCAACAAGAAGATCGACCAGGCACTCGACGGCGTCGATGAGATGGCAAAGCACGTCGATGCGCTCCTCGTCATCAACAACGAGCGACTGCGCAAGGTCTATCCCGACCTCAGCCTCCTCAACGGCTTTGCCAAGGCCGACGACACGCTGAGCGTAGCAGCAAAGAGCATTGCCGAGATCATCACCGTCCGCGGACTGATAAACCTTGACTTCAACGACGTGCGCACCGTACTCAAGGATGGCGGCGTAGCCATCATGTCCACGGGCTTCGGCGAGGGCGATGGACGCGTGCGCAAGGCTATTGACGACGCGCTCAACTCACCGCTGCTCAACGACAACGACATCTATAACTCGCAGAAGATTCTCCTCTCCATAGCCTTCAGCAGCGAGAATGGCACCGATGGACTGGCCATGGAGGAGATGAACGAGATCAACGACTTCATGAGTCGCTTCGGATCCAACTTCGAGTTGAAGTGGGGTATTGCCATCGACAACACCTTGGAGAAGAAAGTAAAGATCACCATCCTCGCCACGGGCTTCGGCCTCAACGACCTGGAGGATGTGGCCAGCTACCATAGCCGCCTGGACAAGGCGCGTGCCAACGAGGAGGCACAGAAGAAGGCCGAGCAGGAGGAAGCCGACGCGGAGCGTAGCAACAGACGCGACCAATACTATCGCGACAACGGAGACAAACTGACCAAGGCACGTCCACACATCTACCTCTTCTCGCAGGACGACCTCGACAACGAGGACGTGATCCTCGACGTAGAGTCGATTCCCACCTTCAACAGGACCAAACCGATGCTGAATGAAATCAAGAAGAAGTCGGCGCCCGAGCAGGTTCGCGAGGAGCAACCGGTCAAGGACAAAGTGGAGGGAACCATCCGCTTTGAGTAAACACTAGTAAGGATCGCTAATTGAAGGCGATTTCCATCCACCAACCCATACAAGGGGAGGCAGGTCCGTTAGTCTCGGAACTGCCTCCCCTTGTCGCATTTTCCAAGAAATAGTCTTGGTTGTTATTAGGAAAAGATGTACTTTTGCCTAGAAGAAAGTTCTATCCAGCGACGTTGAATGTGCGTTCAACGCCATCGAACCTGCATTCGACGTCGTCGAATGTCTATTCAACGTCGTTGAATAGACATTTTACTGAGGAATAAATACTGGCGCAGGGGCAATCCACGGAGAATTCCCCCTGCGCCCTTTAATCACAGAATGCAGAAGAAATAATGCAGACTGCGTGGAAAGAGATAACAGAAGCAGCAACAAGAGGAAGCCTGTGAAGAAAGAAGAAGCGCGCGAGCACTATCCCCTCATTCCGCCAGGGCTGACACCAAACTCATCCTTGAAGCACTTGTTGAAATAGGATGGCGAGGTAAAACCCGTGGCGTAGGCTATCTCTGCGATGGAGCGGTCGGTCGTCGTCACCATCGTGCGCGCCTTCATCAGTCTGGCCTTGCGCAGGAGTTCCACGGGCGTCTTTCCCGTGAGTACCTTCACTTTGCGGTAGAGTTGCACGCGCGAAAGGCCGATCTCCTCACCCAGCCGCTCTACCGAGAAGTCGGAGTCGGCGAGATGCTGCTGGATGATTTCCCGCAGTCTTGTCACGAAAGTCTTATCCTGCGAGCAGAGCCGTTCCTCCTCGGCAGCTTCCGCCTTATCGCCCGAGAAGAGAGAGCGCAGCAGCGTGCGCGAGCGCAGCAGGTTGTCGATACGCGAGAGGAGCACCTGTCCTGAGAAAGGCTTCGTCAGATAGGAGTCGGCGCCCGTCTCGTAACCCTTCTCACGCTGTTCGGGCAACGAGCGCGCCGTGAGCAAGACGACGGGGATATGGCTCGTCGCAATGTCCTCCTTCAGTTGACGCGTAAACTCCAGGCCATCCATGACTGGCATCATCACGTCGCAGACTATCAACTT
>OKVK01001285.1_pt1 | contig 13368 bp, 8 predicted proteins | sample 1604771 | NCBI WGS metagenome assembly OKVK01 (sample SAMN01760906, study PRJEB22395) | human gut metagenome | reverse complement strand
GGCCGGCGCTTCGGGTATGCATTCAGGGCGCGGATCGGCCTTGAAATCCTCGCGCACGGTCATATCGTCGCTGCCGAACGAGGCCTGAGCAGGCTCCGGCTCTGCCCTGCCCGACGCTGCGAGCGAAAGAGCTTTTTTAAGCTCCGTCGGCCCTGCATAGCGGTCGGCTATTTTATAGCTGCACGCCGTCATGACCACCTTTTTCAGCGCCGCGCTGCCGTTTTTCGGCTGCGGCAGGATCTCGCCGCGGAAGCGGCGTATCTGCGCATCGGTGATCTGCTCGGGCGGCGGCACCTGGGGCGGCATCGGCAGGAACGGGCCGCGCCGACCGTTCAGCAGCCAATAGAGCACCATGCCCAGCGAGTATATATCCACGCGGTCGTCATAGCCCTTGCCCTTATAGACCTCGGGCGCCATGTACGAATAGGTTCCGACCTTATCGGCCGAGGTGCGTATTGTGGAGGCTTTAGCCACGCCGAAGTCGCCGAGCTTAAACACACCATAGCGGCTGACGAAGATATTCTGCGGCTTAATGTCGCGATGGATTATATTATTCTCGCGGCAAAGTTCGAGCGCCGAGCACATGTCGCTGCCGAGCTTGATAACGCTATCGACCGTCATGCCGTTTTCGCGGACGTAATCCGGCAGAGACTGCAAAAGCTCCATGCGGATATAAATATCCCAGCCCATGTCGTTTTCGTGCGGAATGATCATCTGATCCTCGCAGTTGACGACGTTCGGGTGGCCGCGCAGAGCGCCGAGCAGACGATACTCGTTACTGATCTCCTCGACTTTTTCGCGGAGCTTTGCGCGCATGGCAAACTCGCTCATGCTCTCGAGCATTTCGTCATACTCTTTTTGCGAGCCCGGAACGCTTATGACCTTGAGCGCGCAGTGAAAGTCGCCGCCGTATTCATCTTTTTTCTTCAGCTCGTATACCTTGCCGGAGCTGCCGCTGCCGATGCAGCGCACTATCTCCCAGCCGGGCAGCGAAGTTTGCAAATTTTCCATATCATGCATCCCTGATATTATAAATTAATCACATTTAAATATAATATATTCTCCGCACGTTGTCAAATTACTCTATTGATTTGAGCGCGCCGGCCATATCGATATTGTCTATCCTTCGGCGCATGATGGCGTTTACTATCATGGCGAACACAAAGGTTATGGCGATAGAAACGGCAAAGCTCAAAAAGCTTATGTGCGGCTTGAAATACATCATATCGACCTTTATCGCATTCATGACAAATGCGTGCAGCGCAACGCCGAGGCCAAGGCCGAACACCGCTCCGGCGCCGGTGAGGATAAGGTTTTCGCGGAAAACATAGTGCGCCGCCTCGTTGGGGTAAAAACCCAGCACCTTGAGCGTCGCTATCTCGCGTATGCGCTCGGATATGTTGATATTCGTCAGGTTATAAAGCACTATAAACGCCAGAAGTCCGGCGCAGAGGATGATCGCCGCAACGACAACGAGCAGGCCGTCCATCATGCTGCTCATGCGCGCCTTGGTGTCAACGCTCAGCGTCACGCCGCGAACGCCGTCCACATCATGGGTAAGAGCCTCGGCGCAGCGGTTTATATCCGCTCCGTCCGGTGCGTTTGCAAGCGCGGACTTATATTCCGGCACCGCGCCGAGCTGCTCCGAGCAGGTTTCGGGCGAGATGAAAACAAAGCTGTCAACATAGTTATCAAACAGGGCACTGACCGTAACTTTAAGCTCCTTTTTTTCGGAGGTCGTCAGTTTTATCTCATCGCCGACTTCAATTCCGCCGAGTTGCCGGGCAAGGTTATAGTTAATTGCCGCTTCGCCCCTGCCGGGATAGTCGATGGGTTCTCCGTCATAGCTAAGGTCAATGTACTTGCAAAGCTTCTTGCCGTCGGTCACGGTGAGCGTTGCGTTTTTGATAGCGTCTCCGCCGGACACCTCCGCAAGGCCACGATAGAGAAACACTGCATCCTTTATATCGTCTCCTGCGTCACTGAAGAATATCTCCTGCTCTTCCTCATTCATGTCATACGCCATCGTGATCTCATAATCATAGAGGATTATATCATCATACTGCCGCATCACGACATTCTGGATAGTATCGTTGAGTCCGAGCGCCGTAAGCACAAGCGCGGTGCAGCCGCCGATGCCCAGAAGCATCATGAATATGCGCTTTTTATAGCGCATGATATTGCGCGCCGATACTTTCTGCATGAAGCTCATATCGTTCCACACCGTGGGTATACGCTCGAGCAGAATGCGCTTTCCGGCCTCGGGCGCTTTCGGGCGGATGAGATCCGCCGGAGCGCACTTAAGCTCCTTTGCGCAGCAGTACCATGTAACAAGCAGCGTTACCAAAAGGTTTGCGGCCGTTATTCCAAGCGCCAACGGCCAGTTCATTGTGAACGTAAGTCCGGAAAGATTGTATATCAGCCCGTATCCGAACCAGACTATCGCAGGGAACGCAAAGCTTCCTGCCGCAATGCCGAAAATACTGCCCAACACGGTTGCGCTGCCGGAGTAAAACATGTATTTTCCCATAATCGCGCCGGAGGAATAGCCCAGCGCTTTCATAATGCCTATCTGAGTACGCTGGTCGGCTATCATTCGCGTCATCGTCGTAAGGCACACGAGCGCCGCGACGAGGAAAAAGAACACCGGGAACACGGACGCCACGCTCTGGACAACGTTTGTGTCGCTTTCAAAGCAGACATATCCCGCGTTTGTATCGCGGTCGAGCACATACGTATCGGCGTGGTTTATATTTTTTATCTGCTTTTCGGCAGAGTCAAGCTCGGCTGCGCCCTTATCAAGCTCTGCCTTTGCCGCATCAAGCTGAGCCTTGCCGGAGGCAAGCTCCTTCTCAGCCTCGGCAAAGCCTCGTTCGGCCTCTGCCTTGCCCTGCTCATACTGCTTTTTTGCCGCCTCAAGCTGTGCGCCGCCGCTGCTTATCATCTCGCGCGCAGCATCAAGCTCCGCCTGTCCGGACTCTATCTGGGCATAGCCTGCGTCAAGCTGAGCCTTTGCATCCTCAAGCTGCTTGCGATACGGCTCAAGCTCGGCATCGACCTCGGCACGCTTTTGACGGTGGACCTCAAGACGCTCGTTATAGCGCTCGATATCCGCATTATCACGGCTGATGCGGTCGTTTGCAGTTTTGATCTTCCACTCTATGAGCCTTGCCTTTAAGCTATCACCGTTTGCCTGAGCTTCGGCAAGCTGCGCATTGAGGCTTTCGATCTCGGCATTCTGCGCAGCAATATCGTTCTGTTTATCGCTTATGCGGTTTTCGTAATAAGCTATCTGCTCATCCACCGCGCCGTAGGCGAGCTTTGCCTTGGCATTGAACTGTTGCAGGCCTCTCTCGTATTCGGCCTGCCCCTTGTCAAGCTCCGCCTTTGCCGCGTCAAGCTCCGCCTGCTTTTGATCAATAACGGACGTATCTCCCATCATGCTTTCTGCGTTCTCGATCTCCTTGCGTGCCTGTTCAAGCTGAGCCTCGGTGTCGCTCTTTTTCTGCACATACTCTGCGTAGCCGGCATCATACTCAGCCTTGGCTGCATCGTACTGCGTCTTTCCGTCCTCATACTGTTTTTTTGCATCGTCAAGCTGAGACATTGCGTCATCAATGATGGCATCACGCCTTATAACCGCGCGCTCGGACATGAATTTTTCAAGCCCGTCAACATATTTTTTCGTGCTTTGCTCATACTCATCGGAATAAACATATCCTTCGGAATCGACGCAAACATAGATATCCGTATAATAATCCGTCGAAAAACCGTCCATCGGAATATAGATGTAACCCTTAACGCTGCCGTTTCCGAGCGTGCTGGAGCCGCGCTCCATATTTATATACAAAACGCTGTCGGCAAGCCCGACGATCGTATATTCGTCATACGCAAAGGTATCAAAAGTCTGCTCGCTGTTATCCTTCGAAAGCTTTATTGTACTTCCGATATCGTCTTTTGAATACATATCAGGGTCGGCGAGACACTCGTTTGCCTTTTCCGGCATGCGGCCTGCCTTCAGCTTAATTTGGTTCACATTTTCGGGTATGCTCTGCGCCATCATGATGAGGTTATCCTCATCGGCGGTGTTAAACAGAAAATCCGCCCCCACAGCTCCCTCGGCAAGCTTCACCCCGTCCATTTTTTTGACCTCGGCAATATCTTCGTCGGTAAGTCCGAGCGTTGAGACAAGTCGGAAATCATAAAAATTCGTCTTATTAGTGTAATTATTATACGTTTCGAGAAAATCCGGGCGCGACAGGCGCAGACCGACAAACAGACCTGCCCCCAACGCTATTATCGCGAATATCGCAAGATAGCGTCCGAGGCTGCTGCTGATCTCTCGTTTTGTGAGCTTAATGATGGATTTGTTCATCGCTTTACCACTCTATGTCTTCAATGGGGGTCGGGTGCGCGTTCAGGCTTACGTCGGTGACTACGCCGCTTTTCACGGAAACCACCCTGTCCGCCATTGCGGTGAGCGCCTGGTTGTGGGTTATGATAACAACGGTCATGCCGTTTTTGCGGCTGCAATCCTGCAAAAGCTGGAGCACCGCCTTGCCGGTGTTATAGTCAAGCGCGCCGGTCGGCTCGTCGCAGAGCATTAGCTTCGGATTTTTTGCCAGCGCACGCGCTATCGCAACGCGCTGCTGCTCACCGCCGGAAAGCTGAGCCGGGAAATTCTGCGCCCTGTCGTGCAGGCCGACAAGGTCTATGACCTCCGCAGCGTCCATTGGGTTTTTGCATATCTGCGCGGCAAGCTCAACGTTTTCGATAGCCGTGAGGTTCTGAACAAGATTATAAAACTGGAACACAAAGCCCACATCATAACGGCGATAGGTCGTAAGTTCGTTTGCGTTATACGAGGATATTTCTTTCCCATCGAGCACAACGCGGCCGGATGTAAGGCTGTCCATACCGCCGAGAATATTCAGAAGCGTGGTTTTTCCTGCACCGGATGCGCCGACAATAACGCATATTTCGCCCTTTTCGATCTCAAAAGTCGCATCCTTGAGTGCTTCGATGCTCACCTCGCCCATGTGATATGTCTTTTTAACTTTTTCAAATTCAACGTACGCCATAGCCTACCTGCCTTAAATATATTTATTAGATATATTATACTAAACGTCTATACTCTTTGCAATAAAAAACCGTGGTCTCCCACGGTTTTTTAACATATTATTCAACGATTTTATATAAGACTGAGCACCTTGCATGCCTGCTCGCGCGTTGCAAACGATTTCGGATAATAGCTGAAGCTTCCGTCGGCGTTCTGCTTTCCGCATATTATGCCTGCGCGCTGGAGCGCCGTAACATAATCGACTGCGTACTTTGATATCTGCGCACTGTCGGCAAAGGTAACAGCCGGCGTGTCGTCGGACAGCCTTATGCCGGCATAGTCGGCATAGCGGCAGATTATGGCCGCCATCTGCTCGCGCGTTATGTTGTCATTTGGCTTGAAGGTCGCCGCGTCAAGGCCGAGTACGATGCCGTTATTTGCAGCCCACTCGACATACGGCGCAAAAACGCTCTTATCGCTGACATCTGTGAAGCGGCACTTTGCGTAAGCGCTCGTATCCACGCCGTCAAGGCAGGCGAGCATTTTCACAAACTCTGCGCGCGTAACGTTGCCGGTCGGGTCAAATATGCTGTCCGAGCGGCCGTTTACGACACCAAGCTGATACATCTTGAGGATGTAATCATACGACCAGCGATCCTTCGCAACATCAGTGAAGGACATCGTCTTGCCGATAGGTTCTTCGGCCGGAGTGCTGCTGCCATAGGTACTCGTAACCCTGCTTATAAGCTCCATGTACAGATGCCGGGTATTTGAAACGGTGTTTGAAAGAATGCCGCCGATGATGCTAAGATGATCATACGGCTGAGTCGGGAAGACATTCCATATACCCTTCGCATAGCTTTCCTTGTTGTATCCGTCGCAGACAACAAAGCCCCGGCTTCCGTCGGACTTTTCGCACTTGAGCTTGCTGTTTACAGGATACAGGCCGGACACGACGTTTACCATGCCGTCGTTAGGCAGCCACGTTCTGTCGATATAAACGCCGCCGGCAGTATATTTGTCATAATACTTACCAATCATCGCGGCAAAGGGCTTAAGCAGCGCAAACACGGATGAGTCGGGCACTTCGTTTCCGCTCACGCTGCTCGGGTGCGTTGCGTCGCCGCAGACGGAGAAGTAATAAACATTGTTCTGCATCTCTATCCCGTCGTTTATCTTCAGCGCATTGTCTATGGTGAGGTCGTATATTGCATTGTCATTATGACTCATGAAGTTGCTGCTGTTGAGGACTCGGATGAGATACTGCATATCAGTCTCGCTGTCCTTGCGGTAGATCCCGAAATGCTCAAGCTGGAGATCGTACACACCCTTAAGCTTGGTAAGGCCGAGAGCTGCGCCGAAATTATAGATTGCATCGGTTACCACCTTGGTCGAAACATCGCAGGTTTCGATAAACGTGGTTCCGTTGTGCGGCGCAGCAACCGCCGTGAGCGAATACACCCAGTTGCCCTTGCCGCCCTCAAACAGCGGAGATACCTTGGTGCCTGCCGCCTTTGCGGCCGCGACCTCTTCCGCGCTGCCGTTTGCAAGCAGCTCAAGGAACAGTCGCGTTGTCGCGCCGCCAAAGCTGTGTCCGATAAGGTTAATTTTCTTCTGCGCGCTCCAGCCCTCAAAAAGCGGCTTTTCGTAGGTTATGCCGTAGCGATCGTGACCCTTGGCCGCCGAGTGCGCAGCGCCGTAGTCAACCGTTCCGCCGACAAGCTGCGCATAAAGCTCGCACGCTCTGTCCCAAGCGCCGGAGAGAGGTCCGACCTGAGCGGCATAGCTCTCGTAGCCCTTTGAGTTCAGGTACTTCATGAGATTGCCCGTTGTCATGCCCCAATACGGCATGATCGGATCGAGCATCGATCTTTCGCCCCAGCCCATAAGTCCGTGGACAAAAACGAACGGATAGTCATCCTCCGGGTTCCCCTCGGCCGATGCCGCTGCCGGCAACAGGCTGCAAAGCAGCAGCACCGCAAGCAGCAGACTCAGAAGCTTTTTTGACTTTTTCATTTTTCTCCCCCTTGCAAATTATTTTCCCGTTAAGTATACAAAAAGTCTATTCTTATATTACCATATTATGAGTTGCCGGTCAACTGTTTGCCTGCATTATTAGCGGCTCAGTATTTTTGCTTGCATATTTTCTCCCGTTGGTGTAAAATAATTTGCACATCAAAATAATTGCGGATGTCGTCTAATGGCAGGGCCCCAGCTTCCCAAGCTGGCGACGCGGGTTCGATTCCCGTCATCCGCTCCAAATACAGTAAAATCCCGAAGTCGTTGAAACTTCGGGATTTTCTTTGTTTATCAATGCTTTGAGGCGTTTTATTCTTTCCCCGGGATGGTGAATATACCGGACTCGACAAGCTCCTTGAGGCCCTTATGCGACTCATACATGACGAGAAGCCGGCTCTCGATCACCGCCCACTTTTCCTCGATCTCGGCATCGGCAGCCGCCAAACGCTTGCTCGCAACATCCTCTGCCTCGGCTATTATCTGCTCTGCCTGCTTCTGAACATCGGAAAAAGCAGCCTCGGCCTGCTCATCGCGCTTTTTCATGTTCTCAAGATATGTATCGACCGTGAGCTGCGCCGCTTCAAACAAACCGCTGACCTTTGCGGCAGCCTCGGCAAGATTGCCGCTCTCGCTTACCTTGATCTCATATCCGTCGAGCTTCGCCTGAAGCTCCGCTACCTGAGATTTAAGCTTTTCTATCTCCTGCTCCTGATCGTGCATTACCATCATCATTTCGTTCTTTGAAAGATTCATCGATTCGTTTCTCATCGGCCCACTCCTTAGCTGCAAAATGTCATTAATATAATAACATCCCAAGCATCACATTTCAACACAAATGTATCAAAAAGGCGCGGCTAAAAGCCGCGCCTTAAACCATGCTTTATTTTGCCGTGATCCCTTTGCTGAACGCGCGGAACATGAATGCCGCGACTTCGCAGCGGGTGCAGGTCGTGCCGGGCGCAAACTGCGTTGCCGTTTTGCCGGTGGTAACGCCGTTTTCAACGGCCCAAAGCACCGCTTTGTAGTAGAATGCGTTTGCATCCACATCGTTGAAGCCGCAGCTCATATTCTTGGGTGCAGGCTGGCCGGCATAGCGCCAGAGGAAGGTGACAAACTGGGCGCGCGTAACGGTTGCGTTCGGCGAGAAGTGCGTTGCGTCCGTGCCCTTGGTTATGCCGTTTTCAACCGCCCAGAGGATCGCGTCATAGCAGTATGCATAGGAATTGGTCTTCGGAACATCCGAAAACTGCTTTACGCTGCCGCTCGGCTCGGGTCTGCCGGCTGCGCGCCAGAGGAAGGTCACGACCTGTGCACGTGTGCACGATGCTTTGGGTGCAAAGTGGCTTTCATCCTTGCCGTTAGTTACCTGCGGTGTGTTGTAGTATGCCCACATAACGGCACTGTAGAACCAGTCGGTTCCGTTTACATCATAAAACGGATTTGAAAAGCGCATATTGCACTTTTCGCACACGCCGTACTTGATAATATGTCCGGTTTTTACGGTCTCGTTATCCGTATAGCTGTCCTTGCAGCCGGAGCAGGTGTGCTTGGTGTAGCCGTTCTGGGTGCAGGTCGGTGCGGTCACGACTGCGTCATATCTGTGAGCGCCAAGCTCACCGTAGGCATCGCCGCATTCGTCGCAGACGGCCTTTTCGGTGCAGGTGGCCGTGCCGCCGGTGTGGGCGGTCTTGCGGCTGAGCTCATACCACTTTTCGTTTATCTCAAAGCCTGCCGAATTCAGCTCGTCTCTGAGATCCTCCAGTGTCTTTCCGCAGCGCTGGCAGCCGAGCCAATGATATGTATCGTCGCTGCAATGTTCAATGTCCTTGATCTTTATCATTCCGATGATATGATCGAGGTCAAACGTGCCGTCGCGGATCATCTGGACGATCTGCGGCGTGCTAAGGCCTATGGTCTTGGCAAGCAGCTTCAGATTATCCTGGCTTATGCTTCCGACCAGATCGGTGCCGGGGTGCAGATCGTGGCCGGTGCATTTATCGACGAGGTCATCCTTTGTGATGAGTATGCTTGCGCGCTCATCCTTGTACATATTGCCGCACTTTTTGCAGCGATAGTAATCTATCGTGCCGTCCTCGGTGCAGGTCTTGGGCGTGCCCTTGACAAGCTCGATATCCTTGCAGCCGCCTGCGCACTGGGCAGAGTAATAGCTGCCTTTTTCAATAAACGCGCCGCAGTCCTTGCAGTATTTATCGCCGGTGTAGCCCTGAGTTGTTTCGGTTGCCTTTACTTCATTTCTGACCTCGAAATTCACATGGGTGTTGGGGTCAAGCTCGCCGTAGCTTGCGCCGCACTTAGCGCACTTGGCCTGAGCCTTGCAGCTGGCCGTACCGCCGCTGTGGGAGCTTGTGCCCGTGGTCGTGCCGCAAACTCTGCACTTCTGATAGTGCACGCCTGCGACCTCGTCGGCCACCCAGTAATAATCATGGTCGTTTTTCGGCGTGGAGACCTTGGCCGATGTCGTTTTGACCGTTCCGGCAGCGTCGGAATAGTAATTATCGCAGCCGGAGCAGTACCAATACTCTATGTTGCCCTTTTCGGTGCAGGTCGCTGCCTTTGAGGGGAAGTGCTTGAGGTCGGTGTGCTTGGTTTTGTCTTTTGTCAGGCCGTTATCGAGCTTTGCTTTAGTGGTCTGATTTGTGCAGGCCGCATCGGTGAAATACGAGCCGCAATCCTCGCAATACCAGTACTCAATATGCGGATCGCAGGTGTTGTTCGTGTTGAGATAATGCTCGACGTTTTTGTCGTGCTTACACGCCGTGGGATCGGTGCTCGGCGTCGGAGTCGGCGTGGGTGTAGGTGTCGGAGTCGGCTCAACGCTCGGGCTGGGGCTCGGCGTGGGATCGGGGTCTACCGTGCCGCCGGTGACTGTGAGGGTCACGGTGTTGCTGAGAGTCAGGTCTCTTGGGATTAATACTTTCGTATAGTACACAGCACAGCGGATTTTCATATCCTGCTCGGCTGTAAGAGTCAGCTTTTGGCCTTTGCCGAGCTTTGCGGCCTTGATTTCATCTATTATGTTCTTAATATTAGAAAGGTCTATGTCATCTGCATTGACTTTATCTGCATCAAACCACAGATATTCAAGGTCCGTGCTGTTCGGATTTGTGGCAGCGATCTCAAATGTAACCGTCTCGCCGACTGCTGCACTTTTATCAGACGGCTGCTTTGTTATAGTGGTATTACCTGCCGCCAGCGCGCCCATAGGCACGAGCGAAACGAGCATCAGCGCCACCATCAGCAAACTGATAATGCGTTTTTTCATTATGTTCCTCCTAAGTTTTGATTTCTCCACCGTGCCGCTTTCGCGGCTGTATACACAGTAATTATACTATTTTGTCAGTTTAATGGCAAGTAATTCATTTCCGTTATTTTAAACAGTAATGTACGGCCAATTTGGTATAGTTTGACCGCTGCATAAGCTCCGCGCCCCCGTCATATATATTGACTATGTGAGTTTGGGGAGTGGTGCATGTGTACACTAATATTGAAGAGCGCGCCTGCGATCTTGCCGAGTACATCATCGAAAACAAGGCAACGGTGAGAGCCGCCGCAAAGCAGTTTAACATCTCAAAAAGCACCGTACACAAGGATCTCACCGAGAGGCTGAAAACGGTTAGCCCGGCACTGTATCATCAGGTGCGCGAGCTGCTTGATATCAATAAGGCCGAGCGGCATATCCGCGGCGGCATGGCCACACGCAGAAAATATAAGGGCGCAGATGCGTAGAAATTGCAGGCAGGCATAAAATGCAACTGACATTTTATTGCTAAGCTCGCCGCGCATTTATATCCAGTTTTAAACAATCCTCGAAGAGGCTGCTGTCTCAATCGGGGATTGTTCTTTTTTCTCCTCCGATTGACTTATTTGCCGGCAGGAAATATAATGTTAATTAAACAACACAAAGGAGAAGACACTATGAACATTTTATCGCTGCTCAACAGTGCACCTATGTACGCCATATGCGGCGGCATTATCGCATTCGTAGCCGTTGTGTGCGCCGTGTTTATGGTTCGCGCCTACCGCGCCGGACTTGCCATGGGCATCGACCGCGTTAAACTCAAGCGTGCGATCACCTCGAGCGCAACGTTTTCGCTTCTGCCCAGCGTGGGCATTCTTCTGGGCGTTATCGCCCTGTCGGGCAGCCTCGGCACTCCATGGCCGTGGCTGAGGCTTTCGGTCATCGGCGCGCTGCACTATGAAACACAGGTGGCGCAGGCCGCGGCCGAGCAGGTCGGCATGTCCTCCCTCTCCGCTGCGGAAATGACTCCCTCGGGCTTTGCTACGATCGCGCTGCTGATGAGCGTGTGCATCATGTGGGGTATGGTGCTTTCGATTTTCTTCAACAAACGCTATCTCGGCAAGCTCGGCGGCGGCAGAAAAGGCTCGGGCGGCACAGGCTTTGGCGACACCGCAATGACCGCGATGTTTATCGGTCTTGTGTCGGCATACATCGGCAGCTACATAGGCGGCTTTGTCTCCGGCGGCGGTCTGTTTTCGTTCTCGGGCAGCTTTATGCCGCTGATAGTGGTGGTCGTATCCGGCCTTGTGATGGCAGGATTTATATACCTTGCCGAGAAAAAGAAGCTTGCCTGGGTCGAAAGCTTCTCGATCGCCGGAAGCATGCTTATCGGCATGGCCGCGGCGGTCGTGGTCAAGCTATTTATGTAAGGAGGCGCGCAATGAACAACAATTACTTTGAAAGCTATAATAAGCGCACGCACGTTATCGGCCGCATAAGCTCGGCAATAGTGCTCGTCATGCTTGTAGGTGCTCCGTTTCTCATCGGCAAGGTGCTCGGTGCGATGCCCGATATCGGCGCTGCCGGAAAGGCGTTTTTGTCCGTCGGCCTTGTGTGGACGGTCAGCAGCGTGGTCGAATTTCTTGTTTACACCCCGATGCTCGGCGCAGGCGGCGGCTATCTTGCATTCATAACGGGCAACCTCATCAACATGAAGATCCCCTGCGCGGTGAACGCGCGCGACATCGTCGGCGCAAAGACCGGCACGCCCGAAAACGAGATCGTGTCCACCCTGTCTATCGCCACCTCGTCGCTGGTTACGATAATCGTGCTGGCGCTCGGCGTTGCGCTGCTCGTTCCGCTTCAGCCGGTGCTGCAAAGCCCGACCCTTCAGCCGGCGTTTGAAAACGTCGTGCCTGCGCTGTTCGGAGCAATGGCATATAAATATTTCCGCGGCAACATGAAGATCGCCGCGGCGCCGCTTATCGTTATGAGCATTCTGTTTATCCTCGTGCCCTCGCTCACGGGCTCGACAAGTTTCATGATAATCCCTGCCGGTGCGCTCGCCATCGGCATAGCATATAAATTTTACAGGAAAGCCGGTGCTTGATAATGAAAAAATCACTGTTTTTGATCCCGGCCGCGGCGGCGCTTTCGCTGCCTGCCGCAGCAGTTGTGCGCACGGTTTTGACGCCGAACAAGTGCTCGGACTACGCAGCGCCCGAAGCCGGCGACTACGCCCTTGAGCTTGCGCGCAAGCTGTCGGAGATGGTGCGGTACGAGACGGTATCGCACGCGAACGTTGCCGAGGTTGAGAAATTTCTCGGCTTCCACAAGGTTCTCGAAAGGCTGTTTCCGCTTGTGCATGAAAAGCTTGAAAAAACCGTCATTGACGGCAATCTGCTGTTCAAATGGAAGGGCACGGGCGACGGCATGCCGATACTGCTCATGAGCCATCAGGACGTAGTCCCTGCCGAGGGAAAATGGGAGCACGAGCCGTTTTCCGGCGATATCGCCGACGGCAAGGTCTGGGGGCGCGGAACTTCCGACACCAAGGCCTCGGTCATGGCGTTTTTCCAGGCGGTAGAGGAGCTGCTGAGTGAGGGCTATACGCCCAAGTGCGACGTATACCTCGCCTCGTCCTGCACGGAGGAGTGGGCCGGCGACGGCGCACCGAAGATCGTGAAAGAGCTTCAGCGCCGCGGCGTTGAGCTGTTCCTCGTCTGCGACGAGGGCGGCGGCATAATCTCCGAGCCGATCGGCGGCGTTAAGGGCAATTTTGCCATGGTCGGCGTTTTTGAAAAAGGCAAGGGCGACGTTAAGTTCACCGCGCGCTCATCCGGCGGCCATGCAAGCGCTCCGGCAAAAAACACGCCTATAGCACGGCTTGCCGCATTCGTTAACGACGTCGAGACGCACAACTATTTCCGCCGCGAATTTCCGCCCGAGGTCGCCGCGATGTTCAAAAGCCTCGCGCCGTATGCAGCGTTTCCGCTGAAGCTCGTCATGGGCAACCTGTGGCTGTTTGCGC
>OKVK01001282.1_pt1 | contig 13392 bp, 11 predicted proteins | sample 1604771 | NCBI WGS metagenome assembly OKVK01 (sample SAMN01760906, study PRJEB22395) | human gut metagenome | reverse complement strand
AAGGAAATTATGAGTATAGGAATTGTTAAAAGATTTGCCGTATAATGAAATTCCGAGCTTGCAGCAGCACAACAATGCCGCTCCCGGCGAAAACGAAAAAATGAAGGAAAAAGCAAAAAAACAGACATCCGTGTGGATGTCTGTTTTTTTCTTGCAAAATGCGGCAGCGGTTTTATTGACATCCGTTCAAAAATGTGATTTGATATACACAGAGCGCTTTTGTATTGTAAAGACAGTCGGGGCGCGCACAAAACAGCTTCAGATCGCAAAATGACATTTTGCGACCATGTTATGCTTTTGACGGCAGGAGGAGATTTTTATGAATAGAAAGAATGTAGGTATAGCTTTCGGTGCGCTTTGTGGGCTGGCAGCTTTAACTGCAACGGCAGCGGAAATATTCTATGATATCTCAATCAACACGAAATCGCCTATCCATATGAGCAAACTCAACAATTTGGTTCAAAAAGCCACGAATACTGCCGGCAATGAAGAGGAAGCAAGTGCAAAATACAGCGGTATGACAGGCACGCCGGAAATCAAAGAATGGTATGCTACACACGGCGAGGATGTGTATATTCTGTCTGATTCGCTGCGCCTGCACGGCAAACGGTTCAAAAATACCGGCACAAAATATGTTCTCGTATGCCACGGCTACACAAGCAAGGCCAAGCATATGGCCGGATTTGTTCATAAATTTTACACGCTTGGTTATAATGTTTTGGCAGTAGATGCAAGAGCCCACGGCGACAGCGAGGGAACAAAAATCGGTATGGGCTGGCCGGAGCGTATGGATATTATAAAGTGGATAAACCGGATCCTTTCATGGGAGCCGAACGCCCGGATTGTTCTGCACGGTGTATCCATGGGGGCGGCAACGGTTTTGATGGCGTCAGGTGAAGATTTACCCGAAAATGTGAAGGCTGTTATTGCAGATTGCGGCTACACGTCGGAATGGGACGAGTTCCAACGGGAGGCGGATACCCTGCATATTCCGTGGTTCCCCGTGCTCAACGCCACATCGGTGTTGTCCAAGGTGCGTGACGGGTATGATTTTAAGCAGGCCAGCGCCCTTGCGCAGGTGAAAAAGAGCCGCATACCAACGCTGTTTATTCACGGCTCGTCGGATGAGCTTGTGCCGTACAGCATGCTGGGCGAATTGTATGCGGCTGCAGCCTGCGAAAAAGAGGAACTTACCGTAGAAGGCGCAGGCCATGCGCTCTCGTCTTCTGTTGCGCCCACGCTGTATTGGCGTACAGTTGAGGATTTTATCGCAAAGTATTTAGATAGGTAAGCAAAATTTATTTGCCATTTATGCGGAAATGTGTAAATATCAACGCCCGGGAGAAGCGGTTGGTGATGGAGGGTGCGCCGGCGTTTGGCGCTATGATCTTCGCCGATTTAGCAGGTGAAGGATCGCACAGGCAAAGCCTTAAAGGGCGGTGTGGACTACAATGTGTCTTATCCCAAGGGCATGAAAAATGTGGGCAAATACACGGTTAAGGTTACCTTTAAGGAGAATTACAGCGGCGGCAAGAGTGTGAAACTGTATTCCGGTTGGAGCAAGGCCAAGAGCGTGACCACTAAGAAATAATGAAACAAGCAGGCGGTTGTTACCGCCTGCTTTCCTTTTTTTATTTCGCAATCAGCGTTATATTTTTTAAGATAATGCTGACTCAATGAATGCAACGATTCTATTATATTTAGAATTTTCTATTTTATAATAAACAGGATTTCCTTTATGACAGATATCAAAATAAAAATAATCTTTTTTTAGTGTAATATCCAAAGAGTTTTTATCGAGATTTAATGCCTGACCATCTGCAAAAATGAGTCTCAATTTATATTCTCCATTATCAGACATAAGTGATTTTTTACTTTCTCCCTTATCATAATCACTTAAATAACTGCTAATATCATCAAGTTTATTTTCATTACATTCTTTAATGATGTTTACTATCGAAGTCATTACTTCCTTGTCTGTTATAGTGCCTTTCAGCAAAGGGCGAATGTCCCGATCCGTAATATTTTCTTCTTCCGGCAATTCAATCGTATAATCATAGAATTCGTCTTGCCAAATCTCAATACCGATAATTTCATTATCGCCTTTTGCTGTGTATAAATTTAATAAATCTTCGATCGTATAGTCGGTAGTTAAACCATTCAAGTAGAATATATAATATTCATTATTGGTCTGAACTATAATTAAATGATCACTTTTGGCATATTTATAAACCAACGCTTTATAAAATTTATTGTTTTCAGCTTCTTCAACAGTCATTGGTACATAATTTGACAAGTCATTCGTAAGATTAAAATAATCAAGCGTACATACTAAATCGCCTATTTCAGATTGCTTTAATTCAATAGTATTATTCTTATCCGCTTTCGCATCTCTAAAATAATACTGCGAATAAATCTTGTTATCAATAATAATTTTTTGCGGATATTTAGTGTCTTCAATTTTAATTTTTATCGTCCGATTATCAGTTGAAAAGCCCTTGTTATTTGTTGATGAATGATGTGTAGCTTCAATAGCATCAGAAGAATTATGATTTAAATATTTAACTGTTGATATTGAGGTTACAAGTATCATAAAACAAGCAGCAAATGATAAAGAAGCAACTTTCTTTTTTCTTTGAATTTGATTCTGTTTTGAAATTTCTGATTTAACACCCGCTAATGTTTTTTTATACAAATCATCCGGTAATTTTAATTGATTATTATATTCGGTATAATTCATAATATACTACTCCTTTTCAAGATAGGTTTTCATTTTGCTTTTCGCTCGTAACAAATGAGACTTTACGGTATTCTCATTGCTTTTCATGATTTTTGCTATATTTTTTATTGGAATTTGTTCATAATAAAACAGATAAATTACAAGTCTTTGATTTGCGGTTAATCTTATCATAGCTTCTTCTAAATCTAAATGATTCGTTGTTGCTTTTTCGAATTTATTATCCACGATTTTAATTGTATCGTCTAATTCTAAATTTTGACGTGCTTTTGAACGAAGAACATTTTTACTCAAATTTGCTGTTACTGTAAGAATCCAAGCTTTTTCATGATCCTCATCGTTGAATGTTTTATTAGAAATAAAATATTTAATAAATACCTCCTGAACAATATCCTCAGCATCATCTTTATTCAAAAGAAAATTGTATGCTGTTCTAAAAACGATACCTGCATACTTTTGATATAAATCATCAAAACGCTGATTGTCGAATTCAATTATGGACATATAATGCATCACCTCCTATAAATGAAACACATATTGACTAAAAAAAGTTGCAAAATTTTTTAAATGTATACTGCGATTTTTTAGTAAGGTTATGTGTTTGCATTAAAAACGCAATTCATTACAAAATAGTTATATGAAATTTGGAGTAATGCAAATGAAAACCATTAAAATTATATTAACTTGACCTAATATGAATTGCAAGCAAAAAGCGATCTGATTATTACAGATCGCTTTGGCTTTTTGATGGATAAACAATATAAAAGGCAGGAAATAAGAAAGGCACCGTGAAAAATCACGGTGCCAAAAGAATTGATATTCTTTTTAGTGTAAGACTATGAATTAATCATCACACCAACCATAACAAAACCATTCTAAATCAGCGACATTGTCAATATAGTCTTTGTTGTGCTTTTTAGACTTTGCTATATTTGCCTGATTTGCTTTGTAGGCTTTGTTGTTTGGATTGTGTTGGTTAGCATAATCATCCAACTGCTTTTGTGTATGCGTTTTCGATGATACACCTTTTTTCTTATTTGCCATAGTCTGCTCCTTTCTCCGTAGAACGAAGTGAAAACACACAACATAATAATGCATTAGAATAACCGCTCACCGAGGAGCTTTTTTAAGTCCTTTGGGGTAATTAATACGAACAATAAATAATAAACACCATTCAATGCAACTATTACTATCTACAGTTGTCGGAGTAATTATCAAAAAAGTATGTTCGCTGATTTTTTGATAATTAACATATTCAATATATCACAAAATTCTAAAAATATCAATATCATAAACACAAGCAAAAATAGGGGAAATAAATAAAAAAAGAGCTGAAATTTCAGCTCTTTTTTGTGGCAGAGGTGTAAGAACCTGAACGCAAGCGTTCAGAACCTTGTTACTCGCTTTGCTCGTAATAAGGATTCGAACCTTAAATGACGGAGTCAGAGGCTCGCAATCTTTTTTCAAAACTGCCTATTTAAGCCATTTTTCAGACTTTGCGTCTCTCAAAAATCTCTCAGGATTTTATTTTTGCTCAGCACGGCAAATTCGTATGAGGAATTGCGAACCTTACACTGAGGTGTCGAAAGAAGTTCTAAATCCACATTATCTTTTACAGTAGGGTAGTGCACCGTTTGGTGACGAAGAATATAAAAGCTCTTCATTTAATTTCACAAACAAAGTGTCATATATGGCGGCAAATAAATACCTAACTTAAACATAATAAGCCTCTCCTTTAATTACACTCCTATTTGTTTTCAAACCAAATATCCATTTTGCTTGACTGAGCTTGTCTTTTGTATTCTGTTTGATTTGATGTGCGGGCAGTCCGTTCGGTGTCAGTTGGTTTTTGGGAAATTTGCCGAGGCTGCTTATTGTTTTGCTGTGCTTGATTTTGAACACTATTCTCTGACGAAGGCGAAGGTGCTTTGTCAAATGTTCTGAGTATTTCTTCAATTTCTTTTTCTTGTTCGTCCATTTGATTTCTCCTTGTTCGATTTTGATTCAACGCTGAAAAGCATTGTGTTGCTGCAGGGCTTGTGATAAAGGTTTTAAGCGTTAAAAACCACCAGATGCAAATCGCTGTTGTATGCAAAGAAAATCCGCAAAAGGCCAAAGAAAAAAGCAGAAAGCAAGGATAAAAAAGAATCCCGATAACATTGAAACGGCAGATGAGAAATCATCTGTCGTTTGTTTTTATCTCTTCAGAAAAGATTCCACCGGTAGAACCGGGGGGGTTCATCAATTGCTAAGCAGTCAAAAGGAGTCAAGACATAAAATCTTGACTCCTTTACTCTTTAGTCGTTCCAATCAGGTGGAGTGACAATCGGTTCATCGCCGCCACCGGATGTCGTAATTACATCAACGGCAGCAAACTTTTGAATGTCTGAATCAGGTTTGATATACTTTTCCTTCATCTTAATACCTCCTTAATTATTTCATATCTAAAATTAAACTGATATGCCGATTATTTGCCTGCATAGGCTTTTGCGGAATTGCCGTAACGCATCATTGCGTCTGTAACTGCTTTTAACTTTGTATCAGTAACAGTTGCGGCATAGGATTCCACACTGTACTTAAGTGTATAGCTGACTTGCTCATCGCCTTTGTATGCAGTGATAAATACTTCATCACTCATTTGATTTGCATAAACACCGTCAAAATAGAAATACCAATAGCCGTCTTTGCCTTTTTCAAAATTATCCGGATTTTCGGCATAGGTATATGTCAATGTTCTTGAACCTATTTTTACTTTGAATGAAAGGTCATCAAGAGTAACATTGGTCATATTCAGCGGTATTGCAATTTCAACCGAATTATTCAACCTTAATGCCGTACCAAACTTTACAAGCCTGTTTTCGCAGGTTTCGTAGCTTGCATTCTTGATATTCGTTAAACTTAAATCAGCCGTGCTGCGAAGTGCTTTTTGCTCATCGGTAAGTATATCGGTAAGTAAATTATCGGTTTTATAGTTTTGATATACCTGACAAGCCTCGCCATAATAGACCAAATCAACCAGCAAAGTTTTAAGCTTTGCAGAAGATGTAGGCTTATTCAGCGTTGACTTAATATAGTCGGTTGCACTGTATTTATAAGCATTACCGTTATATGTTACACCGTCTTTGACACCATAGAATGTAATACTTACATCATCACCTAAAGCCTGCGGTGAAATACCCGTATAATCAAATATGCAATAAACGATTGAATTTGAAGTTAATGTTTTACCCGACGGATACACTTTTTCGGTTTTACCGTTTCGGGTAAACTCGGCATACACTTCGTCATAATAATCGACTACATCTTTGGTAATGTAAGTTGCAAGGGTGATACTGCTTTCAAGCGACAATGCATTACCTCTGCGACGAAGAAGAGCTGTATTCGGTGCCTCTTTTGTTTCACTTTCACCACAAGCGGAGCAAGTACGAGTCTGCGTGCCGTCTTTATAATCACTTGATGAATTATAAACAGCATCATTATTGTATTTCCAAGCAGACCAAGTGTGAGTGTGTTCTTCGTTTTTATTTTTGTAATAATATGTAACAACCGTTCCGTCCGAAACAATAGGCTTGTTCAAGCCGTCAGCCTTTACAAATTTGTAATCAAAAAGTGTTTTTGCCGGTGTTAAATCAAGCTTTGTGCCGTATGGCACGGTAAATGTTCCGCCGGCAGTGTTTGGAATTTCAGAGCCGTCCTCAAATTTATACTGAATTGAAACGGTTGTGTAGCGCTGTGTTTCCGTATTGTCGTCAGCAAGCACATTTCCGTTTTCATCGAGCACCTGAAATGCCACGGTATCGCCGCTCTTAAGCTGTGCATCAGACGGAATTTGATAAATAAGCGAGCAACTCTTTAAGCCTGAATTAAAGTCGCTTTTGATGTGATCCAAAGCACCGAGCGGCCAGAAATTTGCCTTATCATTCCAAACAGGAATGTCAAAGGTTTGTACTGTTTGAAGCGGATTCCCCGATGAATCGGTCGCAACGCTTCCGTCGGAGTGCTTAATCCACATTTTGAATTTTAATTGTCGTGCATTTTTATCTGAAATGTTTTGAATAACAGTTCTAAGCTCGATTTTTTTACCGTTCATATTAGTATTAAATCTGCTTTTGCTGTTGCCGCTCAAAAGTCGGTCATTGCGATTATATGTGTAATTATAATATGAACTTGTTTCAAGGTCGGTAAAATCAGACGGCTTTGAATAAGCACCCGTATATTCCTTAACCTCGGGAGTTGCAACATAAAGGTCTACATCCTTAACAAGCTGAGACATTCGCTTGAAGCCCTGCAAACGGCAAACCTCACAGAATTGATAGTTTGTGTCTCTCATTATGCACTCATAACTTGAAACAAGCATTTTTGAGCCGTAAGCATTGCGGCAGGTATATGTGTTTCTAAAACCTAAAAGCTGTCGCCATTTTATCTTTTCCGGGTCTTCAACCGAGGAAAGATTGAGTGATTTAAGTTCCTTATCGTCAAGCAAATATCCGTTACTGTATTCATCACCGAGACCGAGCAAACCGTGTCCAAACTCGTGTGCAAAAGTTTTTGACGCACGATAGCTGTCTGATGGCGAAATGAAATAATGGAAACCGTATTCACGGTTATTATAAGCACCGCCGAAATCATTTGTTGTATTTACAACCATAGCGAACTGGGCAATATAATCGTGAACATAATAATAAGGCTCATATTCCGAACCGGACGGAATTGTGTTTGGATCACACTTTTTTTTGATATGAGCATCGTGAATTTTCTCGATAAATTCAGGACCGATACATCTCTCAAAAATATGATTTTTCCATTGACTTCCGTGGAGATTATTAGAAATAACAGGCGAATTATATTTGTCGACTATAACATCAAAGAATGTGCTTCCACCATTGTCAAAAGTCGATTCGGAAGCTGTGCAAAGAGCGTAAACATTGAATCTGTCGGCATAACTGCGATACGGTTCATATTTCATAGCGTCCTGCCAAAGCCGTTTGACATCATTGATGAATTTGCCCTGCTGACTTTTTGTGTATCCCTCGCCGCAAACGACAACAACCATATTTTCCGTGTCGCTGCGTGTTTTTTGGATGGTATAAACCGGGATGGTAGGATTAGAATATTTTCTGTCATTTGAATACCACGGGCCGAGGGTGAGCTGAATGCTTTGCTCGGTGCTGACATTCCAATCGGGATTTGCGTCCTCGGCAGGTTCCGAAATTGTATAATCATCCTCTTGTTTGTTTGGAGCAGAGCCGATATAAGGACTGCTTTGTGAGCCGCTGCCGGAAGTTGTAACAAAATATTCGGAATCGAGATAAAATGCAGGTCTTACGCCCAAATCGGAATACCACGGAGCATAACGACCGACCTGACCCGATGAACTGATATAACGCATATCGTGGTTGCAGTCGGTAACCGGGGTACGGAGCCAATAGGGCCAAGCCATTCCGTCATTATTGTATGCGACATAATAGCCGTTGAGATTTTTCCATACGGCATTTGCTTGCTTAACATCAAGAAGGAATACCTTTTCGGTTGTGGTTTCAAAATACGCACTATCGTAATTTATTGCCGCATATGAAATATCGGTATAATATAACAAATCCGAATTTGCGTCTCCGTTAACTATGCCCTTGTTGTATTCGGGATGAGAAACGAGAGAACGCTGGGTAACGGTTTTCATTGCCGCAATTTCAGATTTTGAAAAAGCGTTGAGAAAACCCGCTTTTTCGTTGTACGCTCCCACACCGCTTACATATCCGTCTTTCGGAGGGTTGCCGCAAAGCCAATCGACTTTGCCTTCAGCTGCGGTCGAATTTAACCAAGAACGCATATTGCTGTCTTTCCAATAGTTAGAACCGTAATCATCACGCTTATAGCTTCTGCTGTGCGATTTTGAACTGCTGTTGTCATTTGTTTTGGCATCATATGCAAGGGTGTCAATAATTCTGTCTGCAAGCATAAGCGGTCCGTTATCGTCAATGCTTACACATCGCCAAAGAATTGAGGCATTGTTATACGTGCCCATTTTAACATAGTCACCGACTTTAATATCCGGCTTTGATGCCGCCTGAACGCTCATCGGCAAAATTGAGATTGCCATGCACAATGCCAACAATATTGCTGTTATTTTTTTCGTCATTAAGTCACTTCCTTTATAAGCGATATATTTGCTTTTATTATATCATAAGGAATAATGTGTGTCAACGAAAATTCTGTTAATTCTTTGTCAATTTTGCAGCCGGTACATTTAATATTATACGAAGAAGAAAATCTTATCAAATATGCAAAAAGGCTTCTGCCCAAAACAGGGCAGAAGCCTTAAAAATTATGCGATTTTTAGGTTTAGTTGCAAGCCAAGGGGGACTATTTCATCTGCCCGAAAACATGTTTTTGAAAAAAGTGTTGCAAAAGCGGTTGAACACAAAGATTTTCATATCCGATAAGCCTGAATTTTGCGGCGCAATCGGTGCGGGATTGTTTGCCGTTGACAGCGACAGATTGTTGGAAAGGCTCGAATGTAACGCCTTGAACATAAACCCGAAAAATCTTGTGATTTTAATCGGAACGAATGACATCGGCATAGGAGTTCCGACCGAGTACACCTTGAAAAATATAAAAGAAATTTTGCAAAGAACGCAGACACTTTGCTCGAATACCGCCGTAAAAAGCAGTATTCGGGCATAAAAAAAGCCTCGAAACACGAATGTTCCGAGGATGGCAGCAGGTTCAAAATTGAATCCGAATGTAATCGGATCACCGTTAAACTTGCATTTTATGTTAATCCACGAATAACTTTCTCTGATAAGTCTTAAGTCTGCTGAATAATATTCAGCCATACCTTCAAGTACATATTCAAGAATTATGCTTTTTGAGCCTTCGCTAATGTTTTCGTTAGCGGATATAATCTTAACTCCGTTTATTCTATTGTCCATTTTTTACGGACTTGTTCAAATCGAATTCCATCCTTTTTGTATGTCTTGTCACTTTTAGGCTTGTATGAGAATTTTAAGAAATGTTTTTTAAAATCTTTGATTTCTTAACAGTGCTTACGGTTGCCTGAATGATCGGACCGGAGAGCAAAACGGTGGCAATTGTGCAAATTCCGAATTTACCGCCGAGCAAAACGCCGATAATTACCATTATAATATCAAGAACCATTCGTACGATTTTGATTTTCCAACCGTTTTTTTCGGCAAGCGAAAATGTGACTGCTTCATATGAGCCCCTGCCGAAATCAGCGGCGGAGTAAAGCCCCGTTCCGAACGAAAATATAGCAATGCCAAGCAGCATTATGATAAAATTAACCGCTTTAATATCTGTATAATGCTGAATTTTTGTGAATACATCCACGAAAAAACTGTAAATGATTTGGTAAAGAATTGTGCCGACATTGATTTGCTTTCTGTCATAGAAAAAGGCAAAAATTATCATTGCCACAGCCACAACAAACGACGATGTGCCGATTGACATACCTGTCACATTCGTCAGCCCTTGCCACAATATCGCAAGTGTTGCGCCGCCGAAACCTGCGCCTATTGCAAGCGTAATTCCGTATGCGGATATTATTGATCCGATAACGATCATCAGCGTTTTTGCTGCATATTTTTTAAATTTCATATTACCACCTACAAAAAAATAAGACTGTAAACTCTGCTGTTGTGTTCAGAAACAGCAAAATTTATAGTCTTCATCAGCCGAGACAGCTTTATTTTTTTGATTATACACCCGAGCTTTTATGAAGTCAACGGTTATAAATATGATTTTCTGTATTCGCTCGGAGTTTTGCTCTTTTCAATTCGTGTTACGATTTTGATTTAAGCGATGTGTTTCATTCAAAACGCCTCTTTCAAAAGTTGATTTTTACAATCTGCATTTTCATCATGCTGTCACCGACCCTGGCGAGAAAACGGAAAAAGCCGCTGACGGATGGGTCGCGCAGATCGTTGTAGCCCAGCATATAGCCTCGGCTGGTGACCTGCAAGCGGCTGTCCCACGCGCCGATCTCTTTGGGAGCATCGGAAACCGCGAAATACGCGCCCACATCCCTGATCTTCGCACTCTTGAGCCATGTCTTGGCGATCATCTTCACCGCCGTCCGGTTGGCCGCGTCAAATACCAGCACGCCGCCGGGGAAAGCGTCTGCCATTTTTTGAGCCAAAGCCTTGACCTGCTCCGTCAGGAAGTAGTAAAACACGCCGGAGGCAAAGAACACCGCGCCGCCGGAGGCATCGATCTTTGCGAACCATTCGGTATCATTTAAGTTGCAAGGGATGTTTTCCTCCCGCTCTCCGGCGGGCAAAAGCTCGTTACGCACGGCTATGACATCGGGAAAGTCCAGATTGTAAATTTTACAGCTGCCGTTGTCGCAGCTTCTCCCTGTGCTGTCCAGTCCGCAGCCCAGATTGACCACCGCCGCATTGGGGTGAGATTTCAGATAATCCCGCACCTCGAAAGCAAGGTCATTCTGCCGCATGGCGACCTCCAGCGAGCCGAAGCGCTGCATCAGGCTGCGGGCATTTTTCTCTGCCTCTGAAAAGTCGTAGTCGATCTGGTCGATCAGACGAACCGCCGTCTCGTCCTGATAGAGGTTTGGGTACAATTCCGAGCACAGCTTTCGGGAATACAGCGGGAGAACCAGCGTCTCCTGCACAGTATTTTTTTCGATTTTGTATTTCATAAAGACAACTCCTTTCTGATAAAGGGCAGCTTCGGCATACATTCATGCAAAACAGTCATACTTTTTCGTATACATCCCTGTCTTTTCGCATAAAAGGTCATATATAACTGCATTTCTGTCCCGCAAATTCTTGTGTTCCCGCATTGCCGTCATCCCTTTTTAAGTTAGATATATCTAACCAAAGTGCACGCATCCAGGTTAGCATTAGCTAACTCCCATATTTGGAAAAAGCCGCATTTCTGCGGCCTTTCGGCTTATTCAAATAACTTCCTGCACCGTTACAGTGACTTTTGTTTTCTTGGTCATATTATAGCGTGCTTACTTCTTTTTTGCAATAGTATCGTATGGGTATCTCCTGATTCTGTCTCATGCGGCATTCGAAAGACTTCACCTGTCAGCGGCTCCACAGCAAAGCTATCCAGGAAGTTATGCGATTATACTCTTTTTAAGCATATGCAACGATATTCTGATGGTGTTAAATGATAATGCTTTTTAAACAATCTGCAAAAATAATCAACGTTATGAAATCCGCTTTCATAAGCAATTGTTTTTACTTTTTTATTCGTATTTTTCAATAACCAGGAAGCTGCCTGAAGTCGATATCCTATCAGATAACTAACGGGTGTAGTATGTAAAAAACGGTGAAACAAATTAAGTGCAGTACTTTTGCTGATTCCGATATGTGAAGCAATTTCATCCAAAGACAAATTATGACTATAGTTTTCATGTATATATTGCATGATTAGCTGTACTCTTTTCTGTGCAGCTTCATCAACTGTCTGCACATCTACTTTACCAGATAACTTTACATTTTCATAAAAAGTCAGCCATAAATCCTGCATCAATGTCAAAGTAGCAAGTTCTCTTATTTTTTCATTCTCCTGCATTTCCATTATTTTTATCATAGTTTGTATAATCCTGGCCTGCCATGGCTCATCAATCTGAAAACGCTGGAAAGATATATTCGATGAAATGACTGGTAAGATATATTTTTTATAAATCAGACTGTTCTCCGGTGCAATAAATTCCGGCATACATACAAAGTTAGGAATGATACCACCTGATGATGCGTAAAAACGGTGCAATATTTTAGAATTAATAAAAATTGCTTCTCCTTCTGACAATATAATCTGCTTTTCCCCTATCCCGCATATAATTTGTCCGGACTCAACATATAAAAACTCAAATTCTCTGTGCCAGTGCCATTCAATACAATGAAAATCAAACAATTCCAGATTATCATAATAATACTGAAATGGATAATCACTGCTTCCATGCTGTTTGATTTCCATAAACTCTTCGTCTGTAAGTATTTTATTATAAGTTTTGTTATAATCCATTTTCATATCACATTCTTTCCTTTTTACGATATTATACAGTATTTCTACAATTTAATTCAATGTATATATCTGATATTTGCTATATAATCAAATCAAGCAGCTTTCTATCGAACATAAAACTGTTAAAAATATCCGGAGAGGAAAATAACAAATGAATGTTGTAAAAAAAGCAGACTACCATAAGACAAAACTCGCCTGTTATATGGGATTTATCACACAGGCTATTGCGGCAAACTTCACACCGCTCCTTTTTTTGAAATTTCACAGTGATTACCATATTTCGCTCGGTAACATTGCTCTGATATCCACTTTCTTCTTTTTTACACAGCTTCTGGTTGACCTGTTCTGCGCCAAATTTGTCGATCATATCGGATATCGTGTGTGCATTGTTGCATCAGAAATATTTTCTGCATTGGGCCTGCTTGGGCTGGCATTTTTACCTGATTTGTTATCCGATCCTTTTATTGGAATTATATGCAGTGTTATTGTTTATGCCATCGGAAGCGGTTTAATAGAGGTACTTTGCAGCCCTATTATCGAGGCCTGTCCATTTGAAAACAAAGAAGCAACTATGAGTCTGCTCCATTCGTTTTACTGTTGGGGAGCTGTTGGGACAATTTTGATTTCCAGCTTATTTTTCC
>OKVK01001277.1_pt1 | contig 13428 bp, 17 predicted proteins | sample 1604771 | NCBI WGS metagenome assembly OKVK01 (sample SAMN01760906, study PRJEB22395) | human gut metagenome | reverse complement strand
CTCAGTTGGTAGAGCACCTGACTCTTAATCAGGGTGTCCAGGGTTCGAGCCCCTGAGGGTGTACCAAGAAGAAAAAGCTAGAGTTTATCTGGCTTTTTTGTTATTCTCTTTGTCAGCTTTTTCCGTTTTCAAGCCCTCAAATTAGGTCGTTTACTGCATTTTTACTGCATTAGAATTTAATGGCCGCAATTTCTGACCCAATATGCGCATTCAATGCAGCTATGGATTGCTGCTCTTTTTGCTTGGAAAGGTGCGTGTAAATCCGCATGGTTGCCTGCACATCCGCATGCCCTAAAAGGCGCTGCACCGTGAGTACATCCACGCCCGCATCATACAGCATGGTTGCATATGTGTGCCGGAGCTGGTGCGCTGTGAACGGCTCTACGGCCTGTATCTTTGGGTTGCTTCGGCTTGCATCCTTCCCCCCTGCTGCAATGTTCAAATAGTGCTGGTAACTTCTCCATGCGGCCTGAAAAGCCGTGTAAGACATCGCACCGCCCGTTTGCACGGAAGGACATACCAACATGGAAGCGCGGCGGCGGTTCTGCAAAGCCGGAATGATCGCGTCCGGGATTTGGATTGTCCTATTCCCAGCTTTACTCTTTGGTGGTTTTATCTCCGCCGCGTTGCCAACAAAGCAAACGCCTTGTTTATGGTAAGGCGCTTGTTTTTTGTGTCCACATCGCCCCAAGTCAGGGCGAGCAGCTCACCCCGGCGCAACCCGCAATACATCATCAAAAGCGCCGGAAGCCCCATCCTGTGGCCTTGCCAAGTCTCTACAAGGAGCCGCTTTTGCTGTTCTGTCAATGGCTGCCGTTCCTCTGCTTCCACATCGGGAACCTTTACACGCGCAAAGACATTGCGCATCAGAATATCGTTGTCAAGCGCCAATTCGAGCACAGCCGCCGCCGCGATCTTCGTCTTTTTCATGCTCGACTGCGATAACCCCGCTTCTGCCATACCGTTGATAATCGCCTGCAAGTCATGTTTTTTCAGGTCAATAATGCGATAGCCGCCAATCACGGGATTTACATGGTTTTTTAATAATCCATCGTATTCCTTGCGTGTTTTCTCTGACGCGTTAGGCGTGTAGTCCTTTACCCACAGGGATGCAAGCTCTGCGAAAGTGATCTTTTCGTTACTGGACAGCGCACCGTGGCGGAGCTGCCGCTCATACTCCGCCGCGCGCTGCTCCAGCTCCTTGATGGTTTTCGCGTAGATCGTCTTGCGGATGGGCTTACCGTCCGGCTTGCGGCCTATTGTGATTTGTTTGGAATAATTGCCGTCTGCGCGGCGCTTGCGTTTGGATGGTGCGGCCATGGTTAATCACCTTTCTTCATCACATCTGCCAAGATATTAAGCTTTCTGCGCAAAACATCCATTATCGCAGTACAATTCAATTCATTACTGGACATCTGTATCCTCTTCGCTGTGAAGTATACCTCTGGATTATCATCAAATATGTCTGGAAGATCATTTTCTTTCACAATTTCGCCGTTCTGCAAAATGCACATAGGAACGCACGGTGCGTTTGCAGCATTTACATAGTCTTCTATTGTGTGAATAATCCCAAGCCAATTCTTCCACTCCATCTCAAGTATCGCATTAACCATCCTAACATCATTACTGGAATACGTCTCCCCATGTTTATCTATAACTGTTGTTCCGCCAAGTTGCTTAAGATATAATAAATACTCAATTGCGCCATAAGAAAGCCCTGTTTTTTTATGGATTTGTTCGTATTCTTCATCGGGAAGATCGTCAATTCCATAGAGATAATTCAGAGAGCAATTAAGTATACGGGCAAGTTTAGCAAACGTTTCGTAATCAGGCTTTCTTTCACCGCTTTCATAATAACTAATCGTTTGCGTTGTCATGCCTAAAGTCTTTGCAAGCTTTCCTTGCGTATCGTATCCCATTTCAATTCGGCGTTCTCGTAAACGTTTTTTGAAATCTGATTCCACTACATCTGCCTCCAATTCAATTATTGTTGAATATTTAATTAATAATAAACAATTGTTGACACGGTCTCCGCACGGTCTTATAATAGAGCTGAGAACAATTGTTGAACCAATACTATACCAATAAACAATATTTGTCAACATGGAAAGGAGCGCAAAAAAATGTACGCAAACAACAGAGCCACCCTATCAGCCCCGGAGCTTGCCGAATGCCTCGGCATTTCCCGCGCAGGCGCTTATAACCTCATGCAAGCCCATGGATTCCCGTCCTTCCGTATCGGAAAACGCGTGATGGTGACAAAGGCAGCATTTGAAAAATGGCTTGATGAACAGCAACGCAAGGGAGCGTGAACGGATGAAACGGAAACCGCCGCCACGCGCGCCGAGGCGTGGCGGCACATGGGCGGAATACGAAGCACAAAAGGCAAAGCTGGCTGCCTTGGGGCTATCACCGCGCGAATATGAGCGAGGTGTTCGAAAGCTGGCGGCAAAGTTCGGACTGTAAGGGGGAATGGTATGGCGTGGGCGAAGATAGATCAATCATTGATAGGGCACAGAAAAACCTTGCGTCTTGCAAGGATGATGAAAGTCAGCGTGCATGAAGCAGTTGGCACATTGTGCTGCCTGTGGCTTTGGGGAATGGACAATGCAAACCAAAGCGGCCTGCTTGCCGGGGTAGAAGCCGCTGACCTTGCGGACGCGCTGCACATGCAGGATGCGGAGCAGCTTGCAGAAGCGCTTATCACCAGCGGGTTTTTAGATAAAATCGATGAAGGGTATGTTATTCACAACTGGCCGGAATATGGCGGCGCGTTGGAGCGTCAGCGCGAAAACGCACGTGCAAGGAAGCGTGCAAGCCGCTCAAAAGAAGCAGCGACAGAGGGAAACTCAAACCGTCACGCGGACGTCACGCGCTAGAGAAGAGAAGAGTAGAGTAGAAGAATAATAATATATCCCCCCTATAATCCCCCAAATGGGGGAGCACGAGCGTTGATAAAAATGGTTTTGTCGGGTTTGACGAATTTTGGAGCCTGTGGCCAAAGAAGCAGGGCAAGCAGGATGCAGAAAAGGCATGGAACAAGATAAAGCCCGATGCTTCCCTTTTCGACACGATACGCACCGCGATCGAGCAACAGAAGCACAGTCAACAATGGACGAAAGACAGCGGGCGATATATCCCACTCCCGGCAACGTGGCTCAATGCAAAGCGGTGGGAGGATGAATTGCCACACGCACAAGATGCGCCGCCGCGCCTCCCGAGTTACTACACGCAACCGCTTTGATGCAGTTAGGGGGGGGATAAATGTGAATGCCGACATAGAAAACGCTGTCCTGTATTGCATGATTTCTGATGCGGAGTGCTGTTCGCGTGGATTGCAATCATTACGGGAAGGAGACTTCACCAGACGCGAAAATGTAGCGCTATTGCAGAGCATCCGAAGTTGCGCGGCGGCGGGAACAGTTGACCTTGTAACGCTCTCTACATTCACGAATGACGGAGGCGCACATGCTGCTCATGTGTGCGGGCAGTTTTATCCGCCGTCAAACTTTGGTTCTTACCTTGACGCGCTGCATGCGCAAAACCGCCGCAAGCGTAGCATTGCAGCAGCTCGTGAGGCGTTCTCTGCTGCGGAACAGAATGCCGAAGGGTGGGAAACGCTTATGCAGCAGGCCGCGACGCTGTCCGTTGTAGATAACGGCGATGTTGCGCCCGTTGGAGTTCGTGCCATTGATGCCATAGATAAGATAAGCTTTTTGCCGACCGTGCAGCAGCGCTTTCCACAGGGTTCCCAGGGCTTGACGGAGTTACGCGGGGGATTTCCCCCGGCGAGTTGTTTGTTGTTGCTGCCCGCCCAGGCATGGGAAAGACCGCTTTCGCAACGCGGATTGCAACAAATGCTGCGCGCGGCGGAGCAGTAACGGCAGTATTCAGTCTTGAAATGTCCCAAATGATGTTGCTGCGGCGCATAGTGTATGCGGAGGCGAAAGTAGCAGAAGCACAGCTGCTGGCACAGAACGAGGCCGCCATGCTTCGCGCTCTGGAAGCCGCAGGGCGTATCGCTGAGATGCCGTTGTACATCCACGACAAAGCCTCCATTACTGCGGATGAGATCGCGTCCGCCTGTTATCGCATCAAACAAAAAGAGGGCAAAATTGACCTTGTTGTGATAGATTATCTGCAACTCATCACGGCGCGGAATGCCCGAAACCAAAACCGGGAGCAAACCGTTGCAGAGATTTCCCGCCGTTTAAAGCTTTTTGCGCTCGACATGAATGTACCTGTGCTGCTGCTTTCGCAGATCTCCCGCGAGGTGGAAAAGCGTGGCGATGGGGTTCCTCGTTTGGCAGACCTGCGGGAATCGGGTGCGATTGAACAGGATGCGGATGTTGTGTTGTTTATCTGCGGCGAAGAAGATAATGCGCCGAACATGCGGCGCTTAGCAGTCGCAAAGAACCGTAGCGGGAGGACAGGGAGCATTTCCGTTGGTTGGGATGGCGCAACGTTCAGGTTCTACCCAATTACAGAATGAATGCCATTTAAACGGCCATAAATGCCCTTCTAAGTCGTTTATTGCCGTAAGGCATACTCACACATACAAAACCGCTTATAGTTTTGTTGCAACCGCCGCAAACAATGATATTATATCATGGGGAGTGGAGCACATGACAAACGAAGAACTTGCGGCCAGCATTCAAGCCGGGGATACGTGGCGGCTCGACACGTTGTTGACACAGAATAATGGCATGCTGTACCACATTGCCCGGCAATATTCCGGGCTTGCAGAGCTTAACCGGGGCGCAGACCTTGAAGACCTTTACCAGTCTGCCGCGCTTGGCATGATCTAAGCTGTCGCGGAATGGGGACCCGAACGCGGAGCATTCCTTACCGTGGCAACGTTCTATATGCGCCGCCGCGTCAGGGAATTGCTGGGCATCAGAACCACAAAAGCCCACATTGAGAACATGGGCACAGCCTCCCTTGATGTGGCATTGGATGATGAAAATGATACTCCCCTTGTGGAGCTGATTGCAGACCCCGCCGCGCTCGACCCGGAAGAAGCGGTCATACAGGCCGATATGCAGCGCATTGTGCGGGAAGCGGTAGCCGCTCTCCCCGCAGAAGAGTGTGCTGCAATTAACAATACCTATCTCCCAGAAGGGAGACGCGGCGGCGCAATCTCGTACGTGTCTAAAACCGCCATATTTGTCCTCTGTGGTTTTTATGGTTTTAGGCTCGTCCCTTGTTCGCCTCATGCGCAAAAACCGATTGCATGCCTGTTACAACAGGGAATAAAAAGGCGGGGTTATTCCCCGCCGCGCTCTATTGCCGTGATCTATTCCCCTTCCTGCAATGCATCTTTCAGTTCCATCAGCCATGCCGGGCGGTAATCTCCCACGGGGAGAAGCTCGCCATTCTCGTAGCGGGCAACCTCAACAAATCCGTTTTCGTTGTCAAAGAAGGTCGCTTCATCGCAGTATTCCAAGATGCGCCCCAACGCCTCAAAACGCTCCGCGAACCGTCTTAACACATCTTCTGTGGGAATATCATGCCCGCCTTTTGCAACGCGATTCTGAATGCGTTTTATGGCTTCCTCTGCGCTGCTGATACCGACATAGAACAGGCGGATATGGTAGCCGGCTGCCTTAGCCTCTTTCACCATACGCAAAGGACGTTGCCCGGAAAGCGTTGTCTCCTGCGTGAAGGAGATGCCCTCCGCAATATAACGCGCCTGCATGGTGATTGCTGCTTTGCCGCCCTCGATGAAACCGCCATGCTGCACCGCGAGTTTGTCCACGTCAATGATCTTCCCCAGATCGCGGCGCTGATATTTGAGTGAACCCGTCAGGCTCGACTTTCCTGCGCCATTTACTCCGGCTATGATCGTGTAAGTTTTCATGTGTTGCCCTCCTGCGCCACCGTTTCCCTTTGCACCGCTTTCAGTTCGAGCCCCATCTCTCGACCTGCCATAATGATACGCCTCCTTGTTATGGCCTCGGAATGTGCAGCAGTCGCATAATTTCCTTTTCCGATTCAAGCACCCGTTCAGCAATGAACGCTGTAAAGTCGCGGCTGTCGGTGTGTGCGCGTTCCAAGAGCGCAATGTATTCGTGCCGCAATACCGGGGGAATGATCGCCAACATATAACCTTCCTGTATGAGCGCGGTGTTCATCAGCAACCGGGCAATGCGGCCATTGCCATCAATGAACGGATGGATGAACACAAATCGCTTATGCAGCTCTGCGGCGAACTCCACAGGATGATAATTCCCTCTGTGGGCATGCACCCATGCAAACAAGGTCGTGATTTCCTCCTGAATGCGCGCCGGGGCGCAAACTGGGTAAGCCGAGCCTGTGATAAGCACGGGGATGCTTCTGTATATCCCTGCCGCCTCCGCATCAATGTCGCTGTAAAACATGCGGTGCATCGTTTGCATGTCCGCTTCGGTGATATCATGGCTGCCCAGCAGCGAAAACATGAAGTCATATGCCTGCGCGTGCCCCAACGCTTCAAAGGTATCCCGCAACGGCTTGCCGCCAACGGTCAAACCATCCTCTAGCAGTACCTTGGTTTCGCTTTCGGTTAATGTGTTCCCCTCTAAGGCGTTGCTAGACCACGTTAGACCGATTCTGTAATACGCACGAAGCTGCGCAAGCATCGGCTGCTCAAACGGCCTTACAGCGTCAATTTGCGCCTTGTACGCATCAATGCGGTTGTAGAGTGTCATATGCTTTCCCCTGTATCATTCAACACAAACTCCGCCTTGTATGTGCAGTTAAGCGCGGCGGCGATGCGTTCAAGTTCTTCGGATGAAAATTTGTCCGTTTTCATTCGTTGGTTGAACGCAGAGGGCGTTGTTCCGATATTCCGCGCAAGCTCTGCTTCGGACATGCGGCGCACAGCGAGAACCATGCGTATCTTCTGGGCTGCGGTCATGAAATCGCCTCCTTTTCTATAATACCATTATAGAATTATTCCTTTATAATGTCAAGAAAAACAGAAATATTATTTAGAAAAACTTGCAGATAACCCTTGACGCTGTAAAGGAAATCCTATATAATTTAACCATACCAAGGGAAACCTCCCCGGCAAGGCCGAAAGCCTTGCGAAAGTCAAGAACCATAGACTTGTGATGTGAGCCCTAGAGTTGCAATACCAACAGCAAGAAGATGACTTGACCGGGGCAGGCCGAGCGGGAAGGCAAAAACCGCCGCCGCGATACGGGCGATACCAGTATACGGCACTGCGAGCGTCTAAGCGCAGCGGGAGCGGCACGAGAAGCCGACAGTACCACAGGAGGAAACAACATGAGCACTACAGAACTGCAAAGCAAAGCGAAGGAGTTGCGCGAATTGAAGCGCATGCAGGAGGAACTCGCGGCAGAGATCACCGCGATTGAGGACAGCATCAAGGCGGTTATGACCGAGCGCGGCGCGGCGGAGATCATTGCCGGGGAATACAAAATCAGGTGGACAGAGGTCACATCTGCCCGGCTGGATAGCAAAGCTCTGAAAGCAGCGCTGCCGGAAGTGTATGCCCGGTTCACCCGTGAAAGCGTTACGCGGCGGTTCTCCATCGCGTAAAAGGAAAAGGGCTTCCTAAAAGCCGACCAAAGCAACAGGAAAGCCCCTACAAGCGACAATGCCGCACATTGTGGATAGTATACTATGGCGGGCGGAGAAAGGAAAGAGCATGAAGCGAATTTACTTGAACATCCAGCGACTTCCGCATGAAAGGCAGTGTGTCGCAGTATGAAACGTATAGTATATATGTGCATATGGATGATGTGAAGCATTTGCGGTATATGGCCAGTAGTAAACAGCTTCCTGGCTACCTGATAATCAATACGAATGTGCCGATTGGAAAAGTGGTTTACCTCCATCAGTATCAAGATTACACATTCGATAAAAGAACTATCAGCTATCTTAAATCGCTCCCATACATAGAAAGGAACAGAGCATGCGCAAGCAAGATATGATTGATAGCATTACAGCCGTATTGTCAGAACTATGCGATGAATATGTTGAATTGGTGCATCGCATCACAATGCATTTGAGAGAGGGAAGCATAAAACGGAGGCAATAAACCTGTAATACTCACAAGCCCACAGAGCGTCCCTTCTGTGGGCGTTCCCATCCCCCCTACCTGATTGCAGCGCGGCGGCGGATAAATTAACCGACGGCCATAGCCTTTTCCAACCGTGCGCGCATCCTACTGAAAAGGGGCTTCGCCACGCCCTAAAATTTACTGCATTTTTACTGCATCTTTACTGCATCGAAGCAGTAAATCATGGATTTTAGCGCAAATTATAGACGTAACGAAAACATGAAAAATCTAGGTATTTAGCCATTTTCTAAGCATTTCAGGCATTTGAGTGAACCGTATCATTTCGGCCTCTTAATCAGGGTGTCCAGGGTTCGAGCCCCTGAGGGCGTACCAAGCAAAAAGTCCCAATCGGGGCTTTTTTGTTTTTATTTTATATCCAAATAACGAGAAACCGGCGCCCCTTTGTGGGGCGCCGGTTTTCTGTTACTTTTAGGTTCTTTAACGCCAAACGGCAAAGATTTTATCCGGGCGGGTCCATTTATATTCAATGAACGGATTCTCACGGATATTGCCTTTCCGAACCCAGAACCTACGCTCTGTGGCATCGATGATAAAGCAGGCAAGCGTCGCGCACTGCTCAATTTCTTTGTCGCGCGGGTTGCGCTGATTCAGGACGGATTCGGGCGCGCCGAAGGTGCTGTTGAGCGCGGCGATCATGTCCTCAATGCCGATCTGCTCCTTGTCCTTCAGAAGGCGGCGCAGCGTATTGTAGCGGTTTACGCTGCTTCCCTTCCTGCCGTGGAGCAAATGCCCGGGCGAAAGGAAATGGTTTGTGTGGTAAAGGAGGCCATCCTCCGGATAGAGGATCTGCGCCCCTGCGGCGCCGGCCTCAAGGCACATCATATCGCCCTGCAAATTGCCGTTGGACACGAGGAAGTTCATCGGCGCCATATGGCGGATGGAGAACAGGATGTCCAAGCATTCCGACCAGCTTCCGGTGCTGATGAATTTGCGGCGCACAACCGCGCTTGGCACGCCGATAGGATCCGTTTCGATCTCTCGCGGCAAGCTGTTGATCGCAAGACCAATGCCCGCCTGGTTCATCCCATAGCGTGCAAGCTGGCCCGCTTCGGTCAGGCAGAAATAATCCGGCCCGTCCTCCTGAAGGACTTCCAGCACAACGCCGTGTTCCTCCGCCCAGTAATACATATCCCAGTTCTGTGCCGTCATAACATGGCCGTTCTTGGTGCGCTCAGGCATCACGCCGATGCAGGAACATTCATCCGAAGCTCCGCCGTCGTGGGATCCTTCAAAGCGCAGCAACTCTGAACGGCAGTTCACTGCAAGAATTTCGTCAAACGAGCGGTTTGCCCCTTCCGCAATGCCGCGCATCTCCTCCATCAGTTCCGGCGCAAACGCTTCGATTGCCGGGATGAATTTCTGAGCCATTTCTTTGACATAGCTCCAGGAAAGGTTTTTCTTGTTATCAAAATAGCGGGTATAATCACTGATCGTCCGTTCGATCAGCGCCGCGCATTCCCGGCCATATGTCACGCCCCGCTCGCGCGGCGTGCCGGAAAGCACAACTTTTTTAAACACATTCACGGTAATTGTTTTGCCTCCTAACTACTTTCTTACTGCTCGATGAGATGGCATGCGGCAAAGTGCCCGGGCTCAACTTCGCGGAGCTCCGGCTGTTCTTTGCGGCAAATCTCCATGCAGGAGGCGCAGCGGCCGGCAAACCGGCAGCCGGGAGCGGGATTAACCGGGCTCGGCACATCCCCTTCGAGCAGGATGCGTTCCTTGCGCACATCCAGCCGCGGGATCGGAACCGCCGACAGCAGAGCTTTGGTATACGGATGCATCGGGTTTGCAAACAGCGCTTTGCAATCCGAAAGCTCTACCATCCGGCCAAGATACATAACCGCAATGCGGTCTGAAATATGCTTCACAACGCTCAGGTTATGGGAGATAAACAGATACGTCAACCCCATATCCTTCTGCAATTTCTGCATCAGATTGAGCACCTGCGCCTGAATGGAAACATCCAGCGCGGAAACCGGCTCGTCCAGCACGAGGAAGGAAGGGTTCAATGCAAGTGCACGCGCAATTCCGACACGCTGGCGGCGGCCGCCGTCCAGCTCGTGCGGATATGCGTTCACGAGGCGCTCTGCAAGGCCGACGGTTTCCATCAGCGTGTACACGCGCTTCTCATATTCTTCCTTGGTTTTGCAGATCTTCTGGATAATGAGCGGCTCGCCGATGCTTTCAAAGACGCTTTTGCGCCCGTCCAGCGAAGAATACGGATCCTGAAAGACGATCTGCATCTTACGGCGCAGTTCGCGCAATTCCTGCTTATTGAGCTTAGTGACATCCGTTCCATCCAGCAGCACTTCACCGGAAGTTGGCTCATGCAAGCGGAGGATCGCGCGGCCGATGGTGGATTTTCCGCAGCCGGATTCACCCACGAGGCCAAGCGTTTCGCCTTTGGCGATGCTGAAGCTCACATCGTCCACCGCATGCAGCAGGCCGGCCTTGGTATTAAAATACTTCTTAAGGTGTTTGACTTCCAACAGCGTTTCAGACATTGTCATTTCCTCCGCTGCGCGCCAGATGGCACGCGACATAATGGCCAGGCTCTATTTCAAAATTCGCAGGATGTTCCTTTGCGCACTGCTCCGTTGCATAGGGGCAGCGCGGATGGAACCTGCATCCTACCGGCAGATCCGTTGGATCCGGCGTCAAGCCGTTGATGGGCACAAGCTCGTTCTGCTCCGTAAAAATGTCCGGGATGCACGCGAACAAGCCTTTCGTATAGGGGTGGCCCGTGTGGTTGAAAATATGCTCGCGCGTTCCATACTCAACGATCTCGCCCGCATACATGATCGCAACATAGTCGCAGATTTCCGCAACAATGCCGAGGTCGTGCGTAATCATGACCATCGCGGTCTGGTACTGCGCCTTGAGCTTCTTCATCAGCTCAAGCACCTGCGCCTGAATTGTCACGTCCAGCGCTGTTGTGGGCTCGTCCGCGATGAGGAAGCGCGGGTTGCAGGCAAGCGCCATAGCAATGACCACACGCTGCTTCATGCCGCCGGAGAACTGGTGCGGATAATCGGAACCGCGCTCCGGCCGGATTCCGACAAGCTCCAGCATGTCGCAAGCCTTTTTATGCGCCTCCTTTTTGCTGCATTTTTCATGCAGCCGGATGACCTCCGCGATCTGTTCCGCCACGGTCATAACCGGATTGAGGCTCGTCATCGGATCCTGAAAAATCATGGAAATCTGCTTGCCGCGGATTTTGCGCATCTCCTTAATGGGGAGTTTGAGCAGATCCTGTCCGTCAAAGAGGATTTCGCCGGAAACGATTTTCGCCGGAGGCTCCGGCAGGATACGCATCACGGATTTGACCGTGGTGGTTTTGCCCGCGCCGGTTTCTCCCACAAGGCCCAGCGTTTCGCCGTGCCGGAGCGAAAGATTCAGGTTTTCCACGGCATGCACCGTTGCATCAAAGGATTCGAAATGAACCGTCAGGTTTTTAATCTCTAAAAGTTTTTCACTGCTCATTGCATTTCTCCTCCTTAGTCCTTCAGCTTGGGGTCAAGCGCGTCGCGCAGGCCGTCTCCCACAAGGTTCATGCTGAACACCGCTGCCATAATTGCAAGGCCGGGGAATATGCACACATGCGGTGCATCGCGCAGGAAATCGCGCCCGGTGGAGAGCATGCTGCCCCACTCCGCCGTTGGCGGCACAATGCCAAGGCCCAGGAAGCTCATGCTTGCACAGGAGAGAATCGCCGCGCCGATGCGCAGCGTCGCCTGCACGATCAGCGGCGCCATGCAGTTTGGCAGGATATGGCGCGTAATCAGGAAAAAGTCGCTCGCGCCCGCCGCGCGGGAAGCTTCAACGAAATCCTGATCGCGCAGGGAAAGAATAGAGGCGCGCACGATCCGGCAGTAGCCCGGAATGCTGGAAACGCCGATGGCAATCATAACGTTCTGCAAGCCGGATCCAAGCGCCGCAACGATGGAAATGTTCAGCAGGATCGTCGGGATGGAAAGCAATACGTCCATACACCGCATGATGATGTTATCCGCCGTTCCCCCATAATACCCCGCAATCGCGCCGAGCGCTACACCGCCGATCAGGGAAATGCAGATGGCGATAAGGCCGACTGACATTGAAATGCGTGCGCCATAGATGATGCGGCTTAAAATATCGCGGCCAAGCTCATCCGTGCCGAACCAGTGCTCGGCGGACGGTCCTTGAAGGCGGTTGCGCGGGTTCTGCTCGTTGGGGCCGTAAGGCGCAAGAATCGGGGCCAGCACTGCGCAGAGCACCAGCACCGCTACGATGCCAAGGCCGACGACAGCGCGCGTGTTCTTTTTGAACCGGCGCCAAATTTCCTGCGATTTGCTGCGTTTTTTCCCGGCAGCTTTGGATTGTTTCGCAATTGCGCTCATTGCTGCTCCTCCTTATTTATACTGGGACCGAATACGGGGATCGACATAAGCGTACAGGATATCGACCACCAGGTTGACCAGACAGAACGCGAGCGCAATCACAAGCACGCCGCCCTGCACAACCGGGTAGTTGCGCGCCTTAATAGCGTCCACCATCATTTTGCCCACGCCTGGAATCGCAAAGATGGACTCGATCAGCACTGCACCGCCAAGCAGCATGCCAAACTGCATGCCCACGGTTGTGATAACCGGAATCAGCGCGTTTTTGAGCGCATGGTTTGCGATGACCTTTACTTCGCTCTGCCCTTTTGCACGCGCCGTGCTGATGTAATCCTGCCGGATGACTTCCAGCATGCTTGAACGGGTCATGCGCGCGATAGACGCTGCGGAATTCAGCCCAAGCGATACGCCGGGCAGAATTACACAGGCGAACGTATCGAATCCAGAGGCGGGAAGCCACTTGAGCTGCACACAGAAGAGCAGCATCAGCAGAAGTCCGCACCAGAAGGATGGCATGGAAATTCCGATCATGGAAATACTCATGACCACGTTATCTACAAATGAATACTGTTTTATTGCAGAGATCACGCCGAAGGTCAGGCCGAGAATCACGGCAAACACCACGGCGAAGGTTGCAAGCTTAACGGTGTTGGGGAAGGTTTGCGCGATGCGCGTCGCCACATTCAGGTTCGTGGCATAGCAAATGCCCATATCGCCCTGAAGCAGCCTTGTAATGTAATTATAAAAGCGTTCGAAGTAGCCGCCGTTGAGGCCAAGCTCCTCGCGCAGGGCTTCACGCGCTTCAGGCGTTGCGTTGTCGCCCAGAATGGAATCCACAGGGTCGCCGGGCGTGATATACATCAACGTAAAAACGACCAGGATCACGCCAAGGAGCACAGGGACCAGCGCGCCGCCGAATATGCCGTCATGGCTCTTGAGCATGGGGAAGGGATCGGC
>OKVK01001274.1_pt1 | contig 13455 bp, 12 predicted proteins | sample 1604771 | NCBI WGS metagenome assembly OKVK01 (sample SAMN01760906, study PRJEB22395) | human gut metagenome | reverse complement strand
CCTGTCCTTCCTGGGATTTGGTGCAAAGCCGCCGACACCGGAATGGGGCTATATGCTGAATGAAGGTCGTGCCTGTATGCAGTCCGCACCCTGGATGATGCTATATCCGGGTCTTGCAATTTTCTTTGTCGTTGTTGTATTTAACATGTTGGGAGATTCCATTCGGGATATCCTGGATCCGAGAGCAGAGTAAGGAGGTAGGAATATGCTGAAAATTGATAATATTACGATTGCGTATAAAGATGTTCCTACCGTTGTAGATTTCAGTCTCGACATGGCTCCGGGTCAGATCGTCAGTCTGGTAGGAGAGAGCGGAAGCGGTAAGACTACCGTGATTCGTGCGGTCTTAGGACTGCTTGCAGGCGGCGGTAAAGTAACCAAGGGAGATATTCTTTTTCATGGTACTTCCCTTCTTAAAAATACACCGGAGCAGTGGAGAAAACTGCGCGGCAGCGAGATTTCCATGATTTTCCAGGACAGCGGTGCCATGATGAACCCGACCAGGAAGATTGGATCTGTATTTACAGAGTATCTGCAGACCCATGAAAAGATTTCTAAAAAGGATGCATGGGTAAAAGGGGAAGAGATGCTTGGAAAAATGCGTCTTCCGAGCCCGGACAATATCATGCGTTCTTATCCGTTTCAATTATCCGGCGGTATGCGTCAGCGTGTCGGTATTGCCATGGGTATGACTTATCAGCCGAAGCTTCTGCTGGCAGATGAGCCGACGAGTGCACTGGATGTAACTACTCAGGCGCAGATTGTTCGGCAGATGATGGAATTAAGAGAAGATTATGGAACCGGTATTATTGTTGTTACCCATAATCTGGGTGTGGCAGCCTATATGTCTGACTATGTTGTGGTTATGAAAGATGGGCGTATAGAAGATCAGGGAGACCGTGATCATATCCTGCATCATTCGGAAAATGAATACACCCGCAGACTGTTAAGCGCGGTACCTTCGATGGGAGGGGAATCTTATGTTTGAACATGATGAAGTTGTGTTGGAGGCAAAGCATGTTACAAGACGTTTTCCGGCGTCTGACGGACGGACCTTGGTTGCCAATGATGATATTAATCTGAAATTTTATAAAGGAAAGACATTAGGACTGGTAGGAGAATCCGGCTGCGGGAAATCCACCTTCATGCGCTTTCTGGTGTCACTGGACACCCCTTCCGAAGGAGAAATTCTTTATCGGGGCAAAGATATTACCAAACTGAAGGGAGAGGAACTGCGTCAGAACCGACAGAATATTCAGATGGTATTCCAGGATCCGACTTCTTCCTTTAACCCGAAGATGAAGATCCGGGATATCGTATGCGAACCCCTTCTGAATTTTAACCGGATTAAGAAGAACGAAAAGGATGCAGCCTGCCGTCGTCTTCTGGAAATGGTAGAGCTGCCGGGAGATTTCGCAGACCGTTATCCCCACAATATGTCCGGCGGACAGCGGCAGCGTGTGGCAATTGCCCGTGCGCTGGCTCTGGAACCGGAGATCCTGATTCTGGATGAGGCAACTTCTGCACTGGATGTGTCCGTACAGCAGACGATTATTGAACTGATTGTAAAGCTTCAGAAGGAAAAAAATATTACTATCGGATTTATTTGCCATGATATTTCCCTGATCCAGTCCTGTGCTCATGAGGTGGCAGTGATGTATCTTGGAAATGTAGTGGAGGTATTGCCTGCAGAGGATCTGGCAGAGCATGCAGTTCATCCCTATACGAGGGCACTGATTGGCTCTATTTTTGATATTGGAATGGATTTCTCCAAACCGATCGAGGAAATCAAAGGAGAAGCGCCCAGTCCGTTGGATGTGCCGGCAGGATGCCCCTTCCGGGGACGCTGCCCGAAGGCAACAGAGCGGTGTGGGGCTGAAAAACCAAAACTTCAGCAGATCGGAGCAGATCATGAAGTGGCTTGTCATCTGTTTGACAAGGAGGACAAATAATTGAAAAAAGCAAAGAAAATCATCGCTTTACTGCTTGCATTGACTATGATGTTAGCTATGACTTCCTGCGCACAGAAAACCGAGGAGCAGGAGCACATCCATAAGATCGGGGTAATTGTCTATGATCTGAAGGATGAACAGGTACAGGCGTTCCGTGAGTATATGGAAGGCTATCTGGGGGAGAATTTTTCTGATGTGGATTTCCTGTATTCCGCAGGGGTAACCACAGATACAGAGGAGATGGAGTTCCTGAACAATGCCATTGCGGCAGGTGTGGAAGGAATTATCGCATTTAACAGTTTTGATCTTGAGAAAGAAGTATCACTCTGTGCATCCCATGGAGTGTATTATCTCCGTCCCTCCAGTACGACAGATCCGGAAGACTTTGCGAAAGTAGAGGATAATCCATATTTCCTGGGATATTTCGGACCGGGAAATGAGATGGAGTATCAGGCCGGATATGATATGGCTGCTTATTTCGCCAAAGAGCAGATTACGGACAATTATCTTCTTTTAAGCGGAGGTGCGGGCACCAATGTGATGCACGAACAGCGCGCAGAAGGAATGCTTGACGCTCTGCAGGAAGCCTACGGCGTTCAGTTTGACCAGAGCAGTACCGAGCTTGCATCGGCTTCTGAACCGGTCAGCGTGGAAGCAGGAAACTTAAAAGTCACTGTATTTCCGGGCTATATTGGGGTGCCGGATGTAGGACAGCAGGCAGTTGCAGAGTTTGAAAAGGATCAGGCAGGCGTGGTAATGAGTACGATTCCGGTACAGGCCATTGCAGATTCTCTGGGAAATGCAAGTCTTGGAACGGTTGACTGTTATACGGAAACTAATGGAAAACTCTTTAAAAACGGTAACTTGAAATATCTGTGTGGTAAATATGAATCCATCATTGGACCGGCCTTTGCAGCTATTTACAATGCGGTAACCGGATACAGTGAGGATTTTCGGGAAGATGGAAAAGCATTTGCCATTCAGCAGGGCTTTTGGACTTCCACCGATTATCAGGATTTCCAGGAAAAATATGAGCTGTCTTCCGGCATTACTTTGAATGCCTACAACTATGAGGATCTTCTGGAAGTGTGCAAAGCACATAATCCGAATGCAACCTTAGACGATCTGAAGGAACTTGCAGGTGCGTGGGACTTTGATTCCGCAGTACAGAGAAGGAAATAAAGATGAAGGAACACACACTCACGAAGGGCAGCGTTGGAAGAGGAATTTTGCTGTTTGTACTGCCGATTATTGTGGGCAGTCTGATTCAGCAGCTTTATGTCACGATTGATGCGGTCGTGGTAGGTCAGTTTACCGGAAAACTGGGACTGGCAGCCATCGATTCCGTGCATACGCTGTTTAAGTTTCCATTGAATTTCATGAATGGTCTGGCTTCAGGCGCGACGATTCTCATTTCCGGACATTGCGGGTCCGGAGATGAGCGGCAGATGCACTGCTCCATCCGTACAGCTTGTACGGTGGCAGTAATTCTGGGTGTGGTCTGCTCCATCGGAGGTGTCCTTTTGACACCGTGGATGTTACATATCATGTCCGTGCCGGAGGAAGTCTATGGCAGGGCACTGATCTATACCTGTATTTATTTTGGCGGTATCTGGTCCATGGTGCTCTATAATATGGCAGCTGGCATTCTGCGTGCATATGGAGATTCCAAACGACCGCTGTATGTATTGATTTGTTGTGCAGTCATTAATATTGTGGGTGACCTTGTGCTGGTAGGCGTGCTGCATCTGGGAGTCGCTGGCGCGGCTCTGGCAACGGTATTTTCACAGATTGTCAGTGTGGTACTTACCTTCGCTATGCTCCGGAAGACGTTGAAAATTAGTAAAGATGAGAGGCCGCTCTGGTGGCCCCATTTCTGTGCAGAGCATATGAGCCAGATGATCAGGATGGGATTCCCGCTGGCACTCCAGGCCATGTTGTTTCCCATTGCCAACAGCATTGTACAGGCAGGTGTCAACACTATGGGTACAGATCAGATTGCAGCCTGGGGAATTTGTGATAAACTGAATATGTTGATCTGGCTGATGTCTGATTCTATGGGACCGGCGCTGACCACCTTTGTGGCACAGAACCTGGGTGCGAAGAATCCAGAGCGAATCCGCAAGGGAGTTACCATGGGAACTTCCATGTCGGTTGGCGCAGTGGCACTGATCAGTGTGGGACTGTTCTTCTTTGCCCGGATACTGACACCGCTTTTTGTATCTTCACAGGATGCAGCATCCCTTGGGGTTCTGGTTGGAACTTACAGCCGAATGATGGCGCCGTTCTTTTTCTTCTATGCCATTGCGGAAGCTCTTTCCGGTGCCTGCTGCGGTACAGGAGATACCGTGCGGCCCATGATTACTACGCTGCTGGCTATCTGCCTGCTTCGTGTGATTGGTATCTTACTGGTACTTCCGATATATGGAACCATGGAATGTATTGTTGTAATTTATATTGCGTCATGGATTGCGGCGGGGATTTCCTTCCTGCTTCTCTGGCGCTTTGATGTATCACATATTTCTAAATAGCAGAATTACTGAAAGGTGGGGCATATGGATCTGAAACAGTTGCAATATTTTGTAGTGAGTGTGGAGAGCGGCAGTTTTAAAAAAGCGGCAGAAATGCTGTATACGACACAGCCGCATATCAGTAAATCCATTAAGGCACTGGAAACAGAGCTGGATGTACAGATTCTGGAACGGAAAGCGCGGGGCGTGGAAGTGACAGAGGCTGGTAAGAAGATCTATGAATACGCCTGCAATATGCTGGTGGATGCGGCAAAGATCCATGCAGTAGAGGAAGAAGAGGAGAGAGTCCTGCATGTGGCTTCGGCTGCAGGAGACCGGTTTGCTGCACTTGTGGGCAGTTACTGCGAAATACGTCTGGAAGAGGGACTGAAGGTCTGGTATCAGGACAGCACGGTGGAAGAGTTGTTCCAGGCGCTTCATCATCATACCATTGATGCAGGATTTTTCTATGCAGATCAGCGGCGGATGACCTCTTATCTACAGATGATCGAACGGAAACATCTGAAATTTATTGCCATCTGTCAGACAGAGCCATTTCTCTATGTAGGTCCGAAAAATCCTCTTTATCATGCAAAAATTGTGACCGAGAGGGATCTTCGAACCCTACAGTATGTGCAGAGCCAGAATGCCTATGTCATGCCGGAAATGCACCTGATGGAAGGCGGTATGGATTCGCTTTATTATCAGAATCAGGGACAGATTGTGGTGACCAATAATCGAAGTCTTCTGACTCATATGCTTCGTACGACCGCGCTTGCCAATGTCAGCAGCGGCCTCTTCCCGGATATTTTGACTGGGCAGGGAGATATTCATGCGATTCCCATTCACGGTATGAAGAACAGCATGATTTTTGGATATGTGAAACGTCTTCGTGGTGATCTGCCGGAAGAAGCGGTGAAGTTTGTAGAATATGTGAAAAAACATCTATGATGGAAATCCCGTTACTATACGGATAATTTGTACTGATAGTAACGGGATCTTTTTAAAATTTCTTTGATTCCCGATATTCTCGGGGAGTCATCTGATAGATTTTCTTAAATTCTTTTGAAAAATAACTGGTCGAGTTAAATCCCACAGCATAACAGATGTCAGTAATCGGTTTATTGGTAGTAGTTAGTTGTCTGGTTGCTTCAAACATACGATACTGATTCAGATACTCCATTGGAGTAATATGTGACATATCAGAGAAACAGCGGAAGCATTCACTTCTGCTGATGTTTGCACTGGCTGCAATTTGTGATATGGTAACGGGCTGGAAAAAATTCTCATGAATGTATTCCAGCATATTTCGCATGCGGTTTTCTTTCAGGAGCTTTGGACTATCAGCAGCATTAGAGGCAGGTTTTGGAAAAAGTGCAAGAAGACTCCGCCAGATGCCAAGCAGGTTCTGGAGGAGAAATAATTCATATGCATGATTGGAATTTTCCGTATAATACATGCGGCGCATGGTTTCCAGAATACTGAATCCTGTTTTGGAATCAGCTGTAATCAGAAAAGCACTTGGCTGCAGCATGGTCAGAGGAAGAGAGTACTGCTCACAGTGAATATTTTTCAGAATCCGTGTGAACAAAACAGGAAGAATGACCAGATTATATCCAACAGTACCTGGTTCCAGTGAATTGGACTGATGAATGGCATTCGGGGCAATATAGAGTGCATTTCCTTCTTTGACAACATAAGTTTCACCATTTACAGTGTATCTGGCACTACCAGCCAAAATGATCTGAAGTTCCATTTCTCGATGCCAGTGGCTTGGATAGATACCTCCTGAAGAAGCATCGTATTCATCAATAAATTCAGAAACTGGAAAGGCCTGATTGGAATGATCCAGTTTTTCCATAGATGCCATGGCAGATGCAGTATTCTCCATAAATTTCCTCCAATGAATAGTTATATCAAAATAATTTCAAAGGGCTGGGACTATTTTTATATTATTTTGATGCAAATATTACTGTTAAATAATCTAAAATGGACTATAACATAACTATAGTGATTTGTCGACAAAAAACTTTTCGTAAAAGCAAAAAAATTAAAACAACTGCATAAAGGCAAAACGCAAAAAGCATTTCCTGATGTGGCAATTCTGACAAATGAAAGGAGAGTGGAAATGGAAAACACGGAAATGACTTACGAACAACGTCATGCAAAGGAGTATGAAAAAGTAAGCCTTAGAGAGCAGATCTGTTACGGCCTGGGGGATTCGGCCTGTAATGTGGTCTATGGACTTTGCAGTACGCTGCTTACATTTTTCTATACTGATTATGTAGGTGTAAATCCACTGACAGTCGGTATGGTCTTCCTGATTACAAGAGTGTTTGACGGAGTATCAGATCTGATTATGGGATTTATTACAGACCGTGCAAAATCCAAATGGGGAAAAGCAAGACCATGGATTCTGTGGATGTCTGTGCCCTACGCAGTCACATTTGTACTGCTGTTCCTGATACCGGCGAATGCAAGTAACATGGTTCAGGCAATTTACATTTTTGTAACGTACAATCTGGTAAACACCATTGTGTACACTGCATTGAATCTTCCGTACTCTACGATGGCATCTCTGATTACCAGAGATGGTCAGTCGAGAGCATCTACTCAGGCAATCCGTATCTTCTGCGGACCTGGAGGAAAAATGGTTGTTACGGTAGCAACGCTTCCGATGGTTACCATGTTTGGTAATGATCAGCGTGCATGGATTATCACAGCTGTAATTTTCGCAGTGATTGCACTGATTCTTCTTCTGATCTGTTTCTTCAACATTGAAGAAAGAGTTGTTGTAGAAGCGGCAGAAAAAGAAAAAATACCGGTAGGAAAGAGTCTGAAGGCACTGTTTCCCAATCAGTACTGGGCCATCTGCCTTGGACTCTGGGGATTCATGGTAATGATGAGTACGGTATCCGGTACGATTGCAACTTACTATTGCAAATATGTATTACATAATCAGGATCTTTACAGTCTGATCTATGCAGCGGAACTGATTGCACAGTGCGTAGTTGTACTGATCGTTCCGAAGCTGATACCGAAATTCGGAAAACGAAATCTGACAATGTATGGAATTTTTCTGGTGATAGCAGCACAGATTGTCTGGATGACAAGTCCGGTAAGTGTAACGGTAGCTGTTGTCCGTGCGGTATTAAGAGGTATCGGAGTTGCACCGCTCTGGGCCTGCGTATTTCCGATGATTGCGGATTCTGCAGAGTTCGGACAGTGGAAAACTCATGTGCGGCAGGATGGCATGATTTTCTCTGCAGCATCTGTAGGATCAAAAATCGGCGGAGGACTTTCTTCAGCAGGAATTGGTCTTCTGATGACTTCTGTTGGATATAACGGACTTCTTGCAACACAGTCTGAAGAAGTTATGAAGATGATTAAACTGATCTGCATGTATGGACCGATTTTCTTCTCGGTTATTATCATTGTACTTTGTCTGCTGTATAAACTGGATAAGATTTATCCGCAGGTAATGGCAGATCTGGCAGAGAGAGACCGGCAGGGAATTTTATAAGGAGATATGGAACATGATAAGTCAGGCAATTAATCTGGAGCCTTTATATCCGGGGGCGACGCTTTGTGAAAAAATTCAAAAGGTATCGGCTGAAGGATTTAAAGAAGTAGAATTCTGGGGCTGGGATCAGCTTGATCTCAAAGAAGTCAGAAGAACCTGTGAAGAGACGGGTGTAAAAATCAGGGCATTCAGTGGAACTAAAGAATGGTCACTCTGTGATGTGGCTCATCGGACGGAATATATGGACTGGGTTCAGAAAAGTATTGCAGCGGCAAAAGAATTGGACTGTGATACACTGATTCTTTTTCCGAATCACTTTACTTCCAATGGCTGTGCAGATTTCAGAAAACAGTACAGCCAGGATGCGATGATTGCAAATGTTGCTGCAACATTGACCATGTTAGTGCCGATATTAGAAGAACATCATATGACAGTTCTTCTGGAGCCGCTTACGAATAAAGGTACCGATGCAGGCATGTCAGTGACAGATACCAGTCAGGGAGCAGCCATTGTCCGGGCAGTGGGAAGTTCTCATGTGCAGCTGCTGTGTGATGTGTTTCACATGCAGATGATGCATGGAAATCTGCTGAATAATATTCTGTCTAATCTGGATATTGTACACTATGTTCACATTGCAGATGCGCCTGACCGACATGAACCGGGAACCGGTGAAATTAATCTTGACTATCTTGCAGAGCAGATACAGAACAGTGAGTTTGAAGGAACTGTATGTATGGAATATTTTCCGGCAGGAGAAACAGAAAAAGGAATGCCGGCAGTAAAAGAATTTTTAAAAAAATTTAAATAAGGGATTATAAGGAGGAAATTTATCATGGCAGAGACTTTAAAATATGGAATGGTTGGTGGAGACTTAAAAGCATTAATTGGTGAGTGTCACAGGAAAGCACTTGCTCTGGACCCGAGAGCAGAGCTGGTATGCGGATGTTTTTCCGCAATTGATGAGCTGAATGATGAGTGTGCGGCAGCTTATCATGTAGATCCGTCCCGTGTATATTATGATGCGGAAAAGATGGCAGAGGCAGAAGCAGGAAAGATTGATTTTGTATCAATCTGCACTCCGAACTTTGTACATTATTCTGCTGCAAAAACTTTCCTGGAGCATGGAATCAATGTAGTATGTGAGAAACCGCTGACTCTGAAGATTGAAGAAGCAGAAGAACTGGAACGCATCGCAAAAGAGAAAAACCTGATTTTCGCAGTAGATTACTGTTATTCAGGATATGTAATGTGTAAAGTGATGAAACAGATGATTGCACGCGGTGATATTGGTGAGATTATTTCCATCAATGCTGATTATATGGAAGGATGCTTCCTCCCGCTGCTCAGTGAGAAAGAGCAGGTGAATGCAAGAATCTGGCGTACTGATCCGAAGTATTCCGGAATTTCCAATACCTGTGCAGATGATGGTACTCACGTAGAACATCTGGTAAATTATGTAACCGGTCTGAAAGTAAAGAGACTGCTGGCAACCGCAGATACATTTGGAAAGAAACTGGATCTTAATGACAATATTATTCTGGAATATGAGAATGGTGCCCATGGTGCATACTGGTTCTCTCAGGTAGCATGTGGATCACCGAATGAGATTAACCTCCGCATTTATGGAACAAAGGGATCTCTGGAATGGCATCAGACAAGACCGGATGAAGTTCGCTTTGCACGTGCCGGAGAGGCGGCACAGATTCTCTGCCGTGCCGGTGATGGAATTGATGTTCCGGCTGGAAATCTGGCACGTGTACCGTTCGGACATCCGGAAGGATATTACATCGCAATTGCCAATGTATACCGTAGTGTAATCAACACAATTTTGAAAGTAAAAGCAGGCGAGACCCCGACCGAGGAAGATCTGGACTTCCCGGGAGTAGATACCGGTGTAAGCGGTGTGAAATTCTACTATGCAGTAATTGAGAGTGCTCAGAACAACTCTAAATGGGTTGAACTGGATTAATACTCATTCATCTCTGCCGGACAACCCACCCGGCAGGGATGAAACCCTCAGAAAAAGGAGTGTATCGTAATGGCAAAAATGCAGAAAGCAATTATTTATAAAGGACCTGGAAAGTTTGCTTATGAGGAGCGTCCGATCCCGGAAATTAAAGATAAGAATGATGTAAAAATCAAGAGCTATGGATGCTCTATCTGTGGTACGGATGTCAATATTTTTGCAACTCCGCAGAGACATCCGTGTAAGCCGGACATTATCTTTGGTCATGAATTTTGCGGAGAAGTAGTGGAAGTTGGTGAAAACGTTACCAGTGTAAAGCCGGGAGATAAAGTAGTCATTGATCCGCATGGTCCGTGTGGCGAATGTGAAAACTGTCTGGCAGGCCTTCCTGAAGCGTGTAAAAATATTATTTCCAGAGGCGTATTCGCAGATGGCGGTCTGACCGAATATGTGGTTCTTCCAAAACAGTTCTGCTATAAGGTGGCACCGGAAACAAAACCGGAATTTATGGGAGTGGCAGAACCGCTTGCAGGTTGCGGATGTGCGCTGGAAAAACTGAATGTGCACGTAGGCGATACGGCAGCAGTACTTGGTGCAGGACCGATTGGTCTGATGTTCATAGCACTTCTGAAAGCGAATGGATGCAGAAAAATTATTGTATCTGAGCCGATTGAGCATCGTCGGAAACTGGCTCTGGAAGTTGGTGCAACGAGAGTTGTAAATCCGGAGGAAGAAGATCTGGTGGCAATTGTCAAGGAAGAAACAGACGGTCTTGGTGCCGATGTGGCAGTGGAAGCGGTAGCGGCCATGCTGGTAGACTGTATTTATCTTGTCCGTCCGCATGGAAAGATTCTTCAGTTTGGTCATGACGAACTCACTCATCCGGAATTCCCGGTTGCGGAACTTCTGAAAAATGAAATTGAAGTGTATGGCGGTTATCTTGGAAAATATTATATGAGAAAAGTTGCACAGATCATTGAATCCGGTATTCTTCCGCTCGATAAGATCGTGACAGATGTGATTCCGGCATCCAGATATCAGGAAGCACTTGATCTGGCAGCATCCAAACAGTGTGGAAAGGTTTTTGTTGCAATTGATTTTTAATCAGTAATGAAATTGGAGGTTTCAAATATGGCAGATAAAAAAGAAGTATTGCGTCTGATGGATCTTGCATATCAGGCTCGGCAGAATCTCTGTAAAATGTGCTGCTCTTACAGCGGTAATGTGCATATGGGCGGCGATATGTCTATGATGGAAGTACTTACAACACTGTTCCATCATACAATGAATGTCAGTCCCGAACTTCAGGGAGACCCGGAAAGGGACAGATTTATTCTTTCAAAAGGTCATGGAGCTGTCTGCATGTATATCGTGATGGCATTGAAAGGATTTTTTGACTACGATGAAATCTGCTCCACTTACGGTGAGGTAGGAAGCAAGTTTGGACAGCATCCCTGCAAAACCAGACTTCCGATGCTGGATGTTTCCACTGGATCTCTTGGCCATGGACTTCCAATTGGAGTAGGTCTGGCAGCATCTGCGAAACAGAAAGGTCAGAAGCATCGCGTATTTGTTATGATGGGTGATGGCGAGACATGTGAAGGAAGTGTATGGGAAGCAGCAATGGCGGGGCGTGCACTTCATCTGGGAAATCTGGTCGGTATCGTTGACCGGAACAGACAGCTGATGACCAGTTTCTCTGAAGATTCTATTTTACTGGAGCCGTATGCAGATAAATGGAGAGCATTTGGCTGGAATGTAATAGAAGTAGAAGATGGAAATGATATGAAACAGGTTGTGGAAGCACTGGATTCCATTCCGGACAGCAGCAGTGATATTCCGACCGTAATTATATCAAATACCGTAAAAGGTAAAGGTGTATCTTTTATGGAAAAACAGATTAAATGGCATTGTGGAAGTCTGACAAAAGACGATCTGCAGACGGCATTATCTGATCTGGAAGCTGCTTATGAGAAGCAGAGAAAGGAGCTTTAATATGAGTAAATCTTATACACTTGACGAATATAATTCTGCAAGAACCGTCGTTGGAGATGCAATCACGGAACTTGGTGCAAAGGATGAAAGAGTATGGCTCCTTACTCCGGATATTGGATGGGGATGCAAGGATTTTAAAGAGCAGAATCCAGATCGCTTTATTGATACAGGAATTGCAGAACAGGATGTCGTTGGTGTTGCATCCGGTCTGGCATATGATGGAAATATTCCTTTTATTATCGGTATGATGCCATTTATGAGCATGAGAGCACTGGAACAGGTGCGTACTGATGTATGCTATCCAAATCTTCCGGTACGAATCATTGCAAACTATGCAGGACTGACAGGAAATGGAGGTTCCACCCATTACGCAATGGAAGATATGGCACTGTATTCTTCCTTGGTAAATATGACGGTTATTGCGGCTTCTGATCCAACTCAGTTGAAACAGGTTATTCAGAAGAGTCTTACTTATCCTGGCCCGATGTCCATTCGTATGGACCCGGGTAAGAAAAACAGAGTGATCTATCCGGCAGATGCAGTATTTGAGATTGGAAAAGGATACACTGCAAAAGAAGGAACAGATATTTCTATTATCGCATGTGGCGAGATGGTAGACTATGCGCTTCAGGTAGCAGATCAGGCGGAAGAAGCAGGTATTTCTGTAAGAGTTATTGATATGTTTACAGTGAAACCTCTGGATGAGGAAATTGTCCTGAAGGCAGCAGAAGAGACCGGCAGAATTGTTGTCTGGGAGGATCATCTGATGAAAAATGGTCTTGCCAGTGCGGTTGCAGATACACTCGCTGATCATACAGTTGCATTGAAATCATTCAAACGTTTTGGTGTGCCACAGGTATATCCGGGATTTGGTAATCCGGAGCAGCTGTATAAGCTCTATGGATATGATGTAGATACTGTGCTTACATACGTAAAGAGCCTGTTTTAGAGGAGATTAAAGATGAGTGCATATTTATGGAATACGTTCTGTCCGACTCTTTTCGGAACAGGCGCAACACAGGAAGTAGGAATTAAAGCAAAAGAACTTGGGATGTCCAAAGTTATGGTCGTTACGGAGCAGGCTCTGATGGATTTTAAAGTAGCTACACAGGTAACGGAAGTGCTTGAAAAAGAAGGCCTGGAAGTATTTGTGTTTGCAAAATGCCAGGCAGATGCACCGAGCGCAATCTGCGATGAAGGAGCTGCGTTCTACAGAGAAAAAGGAGCAGATGGCATTGTGGCAGTAGGAGGCGGTTCTACCCTGGATACTGCGAAAGCAATCGGGATTATCATCAGTCAGCATGGAACCACAATTAGAGATTATTATCATCTGGAAGAGGATGCACATGAACTGAAACTGATTACCATGTGTACCACATCCGGAACAGGAAGTGAGATTTCCAAATGGTGTGTAATCGGAGATGAGGCAACCGGTGCGAAAGAGATGCCGGTCTATAAACCGGATATGGCAATTGTAGATCCGGTACTTACCTATTCGGTACCGGCAGG
>OKVK01001272.1_pt1 | contig 13464 bp, 8 predicted proteins | sample 1604771 | NCBI WGS metagenome assembly OKVK01 (sample SAMN01760906, study PRJEB22395) | human gut metagenome | reverse complement strand
ACCCGCGGTCTGGACGTGGGCGCCATCGAGTACATCCACAAGCAGCTGGTGGCGCAGCGCGACGCGGGCAAGGCCGTGCTGCTGGTATCGCTGGAGCTGGATGAGGTCATGGACGTGCCCGACCGCATCCTCGTCATGTACGAGGGTGAGATCGTGGGCGAGCTTGACCCCAAAAAGACCACGCAGGAGGAGCTGGGTCTGTATATGGCGGGCGCCAAGAGAGACGAGGTGACGGCATGAAAAAGAACATCCTGAAAAATAACGGGGTGCAGTCGCTGCTGGCGTCCCTTGTGTGCGTGATCCTGGGTCTGCTCATCGGCTATATCGTGCTGCTGTTCATCAACCCCGACGGCGCCGGCGAAGCCATCACCGACGTTATGAAGAACTTCCTTACATACAGCAAGCCGGAAACGCAGGTCAAGTACTTGGGCAACACCCTTGTCAAGACCGCGCCCCTGCTGATGTGCTCCCTGTCCATCCTGTTTGCGTACAAGGTCGGCCTGTTCAACATCGGCGCGGCCGGTCAGTACTGCATCGGCGTGGCGCTGAGCCTGTACGCCGCACTGGCGTGGGGCTGGAGCTGGCTGCCCTGCATGCTGCTGGCCATGCTGGGCGGCGCGCTGCTGGGCGCGATCTCCGGTCTGCTGAAGTCCTACTGCAACGTCAACGAGGTCATCTCCGGCATCATGCTCAACTGGATCGTCCTCTACCTGACCAATATGCTCCTCACGCAGGTGAAGGAGGACACCAGTCCCTACACCTTCGTGCTGTCCCACAAGAATGCCTCGGCCATCCTGCCCTCTCTGGGTCTGGGCAGCCTGTTCAACGGCAACCAGTACGTGGGTCTGGCGCTGCCCCTGTCCATCGTTATCGCCATTCTGGTGTGGGTGGTGCTGGAAAAGACCCGCATCGGCTACGAGCTGCGGGCCACCGGCAACAACAAGAACGCCGCCAAGTACTGCGGCATGGCCGAAAAGCGCAACATCATCATGACGCTGGCCATCTCCGGCATGCTGGCCGGTCTGGGCGCGGCTATGCTGTACCTCACCGGCTACGAGCAGTGGCAGTGCTCCACCTCCTCCGTGCCGGGCATGGGCTTCAACGGCATCGCGGCGGCCTTCCTGGGCGGCCTGAACCCCATCGGCGCGATCCTGGCCTCCTTCTTCATCCAGCATATCACCGCCGGCGGCGCGTATGTGGATAAGAGCATGTACTGCGCGCAGATCTCCGATCTGATCTCCTCCATCATCATCTACCTGTGCGGCTTCGTGCTGTTCATGAAGTACGCCATGAATACCGCCATCGCCAAGCGCGAGGAAAAGGCGGCACTGAAGGAAAAGGAGCGGGCGCAAACGCCTGAAGTCTCCGACAACGGGAAAGGAGGCGATCAGTAATGGTACTGCTGCTGCAATACACCCTGATTTTCGCTTCCGTGCTGATCCTGGTCGCCCTCGGCGGCTGCTTCGCGGAGCACTCCGGCGTCATCAACCTCGGCCTTGAGGGCATTATGATCATGGGCGCCCTCGGCGGCGCGCTGGCGATGCGCTACATTTCGCCCAATGTGCCCGCCATCGTGATGATCCTCGGCGTTCTGGCTATTTCGGCGTTGGTCGGCATGATTTATTCCTGCCTGCTGGCCGTGGCCTGCATCAACTTCAAGGCGGACCAGACGCTTGTCGGCACCGCGCTGAATCTGCTCGGCACCGCGGGCGCGACGGTCATTGTCAAGGCCATCAACACCGCGGCGAATCCCGATGACGTTTCCTCCATCGTGCAGTATGCCGGTGCGAAGAAGGCGTTCACCGTCAATCTCGGCTCGTTCGAGTTCAGCTGGTTCATGCTCGTGACCGCGCTGCTGCTCGCCGCGTCCTACGTCCTGCTCTATAAGACCCGCTTCGGTCTGCGCCTGATGGCGTGCGGCGAGCATCCGCAGGCGGCGGACAGCGTGGGCATCAACGTCTACAAGATGCGCTGGGCGGGCGTGCTGATCTCGGGTCTGCTCGGCGGCCTCGGCGGCATCGTGTACATCACGTGCGGCGTCAGCGAGTGGAAATTTGAATACGGCGTGGCGGGCTTCGGCTTCCTGTCCCTCGCCGTTATGATCTTCGGCCAGTGGAAGCCGACGCGCATCGCGCTGGCGGCGCTGCTGTTCGGTCTGTTCCGCGCGCTGTCCAACGTCTATTTCGGCTTCAGCTTCCTGGTCAGCCTCAATATCCCCAGCGGCGTGTACAACATGCTGCCCTACGTCATCTCGCTGATCGTCCTTGCCTTTACGTCGAAAAACTCCCGTGCCCCGAAGGCCGAGGGTATCCCCTACGACAAGGGCCAGCGGTAACTGTGTTCTTTGCCTCCGGCAGGTTCTCCCGGACCTGCCGGAGCCTTCCCATTTCACGTTTTTTCAGCAGGAGGTTTTTCATCCATGCGAATGGTCGATCTCATTGAAAAGAAGCGTGACGGCGGCGTCCTGACCGACGACGAGATCCGCTTCATCATCCGGGGCTTTACGGACGGCTCCATTCCCGACTATCAGATGTCCGCCTTCGCCATGACCGTCTTCTACAAGGGCATGACCGACCATGAGACGGCCGTGCTGACCGACGCCATGATGCATTCCGGCGACACCGTCGACCTCAGCCGCTTCGGCGACAAGTCCGTCGACAAGCATTCCACCGGCGGCGTCGGCGACAAGACGACGCTGATCGTCGCGCCCATCGTTTCCTCGCTCGGCGGCAAGATGGCCAAGATGTCCGGCCGCGGGCTCGGCCATACGGGCGGCACGGTCGACAAGCTCGAATCCATCCCCGGGTATCAGACCACGCTTTCGGCGGACGCTTTCATGCGGCAGGTCGAGCAGGTCGGCGTGGCCGTCATCGGCCAGTCCGGCAATCTCACCCCCGCCGACAAGAAGCTCTACGCCCTGCGCGACGTGACGGCGACGATCGACTCGCTGCCGCTCATCACGTCCTCCATCATGTCCAAAAAGCTGGCGGCCGGCGCGCATTCGATCGTGCTGGACGTCAAGATCGGCTCCGGCGCGTTCATGAAGACGCTCGAAGACGGCCAGAAGCTCGCCGAGAGCATGGTCCGCATCGGCCGGGCCTGCGGGCGGAACGTCGTGGCCGTCATGTCCAACATGGATATCCCGCTTGGCTTCTACATCGGCAACGCGCTCGAGGTGCGCGAGGCCGTCGAGGTCCTGCAGGGCCATGGCTGCCCGGATCTGACGGGCGTTTGCATCACGCTGGCGGCCAATATGCTCCACCTGTGCAACGGCTGGCCCATCGAAGAGGCCACGAAGCAGGCGCAGGAGGCCATTTCCTCCGGTCGCGCCTTCGAGCAGATGAAGCGCTGGATCGCGGCCCAGGGCGGCGACGCGGCCGTGCTGGACAATGTCAGCCTGCTGCCGCAGGCGTCGGTCCAATACGAGCTCAAGGCGCCGCAGGCCGGCTACATCCACCACATGGACGCGCAGAAGATCGGCGAGAGCTCCGCGATCCTCGGTGCCGGCCGCAAGACGAAGGACGACGTGATCGACCCGGCCGCCGGTATCGTCCTGAAGGAAAAGACCGGCGCGAAGGTGGAGCAGGGCCAGACGCTCGCCGTTCTGCACACGGACCGGCCCGAGACGCTGGCGGACGCCGAGCGCGTCTTCCTGGAGGCCATCCGCTGGGGCGCGGACGCGCCCGCGGCGCAGCCGCTCATCTACGGGATCGTAACGGAATAAAAGAGGAGACAGAGATATGTCAGATGTGATCGTCATTGGGGTCGCCGGCGGGACCGGCAGCGGAAAAACGACGCTCGTCAAAGCGCTCGTGAATCGCTTCGGCGATAATATCAGCGTGCTCAGCCACGACAATTATTACAAGCGCCACGACGAAATGAGCTATGAGGAGCGGACGCATCTCAACTACGACTGCCCGGACGCGTTCGACACCGACATGATGATCGACCATCTGCGCATGCTCAAAAACGGGCAGGCCATCGACTGCCCGACCTACGACTATACCATCCACAACCGGGCGGAGGAGGTCCTGCACATCGAGCCGCGGCGAGTCATCGTGGTCGAGGGCATCATGATCTTCGTCAACAAGACGCTCTGCGACGAGATGAACATCCGCATCTTCGTCGACGCCGACGCCGACGTGCGCCTGTGCCGCCGGATCCGGCGGGACGTCAAGAAGCGCGGGCGGAGCATCGACTCCGTCATCGACCAGTATCTGACCACCGTTAAGCCCATGCACGAGCTCTACGTGGAGCCCAGCAAGAAAAACGCGCACATCATCGTCCCCGAGGGCGGTAAGAACCTCATCGCGCTGGAAATGATCATCAACCGCATCCAGCGCCACATCGACGCCTCTGCGGACTGACCCCGCAACGCAAACGGCCCCGGCTTTCCGAATGGAAAGCCGGGGCTTTTTATGCTTCAGATACCGCCGGAGACATAATGCTTGCGCTTGTTTTCCTCCACGCGGTCCTCGATGGCGTGGGCGGCCTTGTAGTAGCCGCGTTTGATCTCCCGGACCGTGATCTTCACCAGCACGATCGTCAGGCACACGGCCGGCATGAGGCTGAAGAGCGTACCAAGGATCAGCAGCAAAGCCGCGTAGCTCTCGGCCATCCGGGCGGCGTTTTCCCAGTAGGGATAGATGACGCCGTTCGTCGTCATGACGCGCTTGCCAAACTTCCCGATCACCGAGATCAGGCCGGAGAGAGAAAACCGGCCGGTATTCTGCACGATCACGCCTTCGCCCACGGGGAATTTCTCCGTCATGAGCTTCTTGGCGAAGCCCGAGACGGGGTCGGGCAGGACGATCTCATAGCAGTCGATGGGCAGCTCCGCCATGGCGTTCAGCGCGGCGTAGCTCATGTAGATCATGGCCTTGGAGGCCGACTGGACGCCCGTGGGGTCGGAAGACGCCTCGGCTCCGGCGTCCAGCGCGGCGGCTGTGGCGAAGTCGTCCTCACTTTTGACCACGCCCGCGATGGGGAAGGTCTTGCCGTTGATCGTCACTTCCATCCCGGCCACATCGCTGCTGCCGAAGAGGTTGAAGGCTGTCTGCGCGTCGAGCACGACGCGGTCGGCCATATAGTCCTCGTCCGACACGTAGCCGCCGGACAGCAGCTGCAGCGGATGGAACAGAAAATAGTCTCCTCCCACGCCAATGGCCGTGACCGTCACGCTGCCGGGCGATTTGCCGGAGACGGACAGCTGGGTGCTGCCGCTGTAGGCGTCGGCGTAGAGGCGCGCGGAGGTGTCCGCACCCGGGTCCTGCGCATCGGGTTCCGGCGCGAAGATGGAGTTCTGGACGAATGCGTTCTCCAGCGTCGCGCGGAACGAGCGGATAGAATCAAGGTCGATGGTGCCGTTCACCGGCAGGAAGGCCGAGACCTGCGCGAAGCGCTCATCGCTGCCGCCGCGCCAGACGTCGGCGGCGGACTGGGTGATGAGCGCGCCGGTCACCTTCCCCAGCATGGCGAAGCTGAACACAGACAGCGCCGTCTGGATCAGGCAGGCAATGAGGAGGGCAAGCTTCCCTCCGTGCAGCCGCGGCAGCCTGCGATGCCGCTCAAACCGCCCGCGCCGGATCATCCGTTATCGGCCAGCCGGACCTGCTTGCCGGCTTCGACGGGCTTGTTGCTGGTGGTGATGATGAAATCGCCGGAGCTGATACCGGAGACGGCGGCGGACTTATCGTCGCGCGCGAGCTCCTGCACGGTGACGCGGGTGGCGATGTAGCGGCTGCCGAGCGGCGAGCTCTTCGACTCGAGCACGTAGACGAACTTGCCGTTCGAATCCTCGCGCAGGCCGGAGAGCGGAATGAGCGCGTCATAGTTTGCGCTCTTCTGCCCGATGGAGAGCGTCACGTTCTGCCCGGCCTGGATATCGCCGGTGAGAGTGAAGACGAGGGTTCGATTGCCCGCGGTCTTGGAGCTTGTGATCTGGTCGAGCGTGGCGACGGCGTCGCCGCCCCAGAAGTTGACGAGCTCGGCGGTGTCGCCGGTCTTGACCTTCTTGGCCTGGTCGTTGGTGACGTCGATCTTGACGGTAAAGCCGCGGTCGGTCACGTTGATGGTGGCCAGCGGCTGCTCCTCGCCGCCGATGGACTTGCCGGCCGAAGCGTCGATAGACGCAATGGTGCCGGACACGCTGGATTTGACCTCCAGCTCATCCGCATTCTCGCGCAGCTTGTCGACCTCCGCCTGTTTTTTCTTGATGGACTTTTTGGCAGCCTCGAGATCGATTGAGGACGAATCGCCGAGATTCTGCTTGAAAACGAGGTCTTCAAGCGCCTGCTTCGTAGATTTGACGGTCTCTGCGGCAGAGGCCGCGCTGGACAGCTTGTCGACCGCTGCCTGCTGATCATTGATCTGGGCGTCAAGAGAATCGCTCTGCTTCGTCAGATCATCGATGGAACGCTCAAAATTATCAACGATGGTTTTCGAATTACCTTTTGCTTGTTCAGCCTTTTTGATTTCATCATTGATTACAGCCAATTGCAGTTCATTTTGCATGCCATAGAGTCCACCTGAACGCTCTCCATTCGTCCCGAGCTTCCCATAGTAGCACTCCATTAGCGCCAGATATGCCGAATAATAATCGCTTTCACTTGTTTTGCTTCCGTTGATTCTCGCAAGAAGAGCAGCCGATGGGGCTCCAGGTACATAGTTCTTGAAGCATTCGTCAATTATTCTGTAGTCTTTATCACATTTCTCTACCAGATCCAGAAACACACTGTCCCACTGTGCTAATTCAGAAACATACTTGATCTTTCGTGCTTCAATATCGTCTCTTATCCCGTCTGCGCCCGAAATCTCAGGATATACATCTGTAAGTGTCTGCAAGAGCTTATTTTTTTCTTCTTGCTGAGCCTTAATAATTGCATCTTGCTTCGTCACAACCGCTTGGGCTTCAGTATATTGTGTGTCGGCCTTCAGCTTCGTGAGCTGGTTGTCGATCGTGGTCTTTGCCGTCTGGAGTTCCTTGAGCTTGGCGTCTGCGGCGGCCTTCTGCGTTGCAAGCTGTGTCGCGCTGACGCTGCTGTACTGGTTATAGATCGCCAGCGCCTCGTTATACGCCTCTTTTGCCTTCTGCAGATCGTAGTTTTCCTGAGACGCCGTGTTGCCCGCCTCGATGAGGCTCTTGTCGTAGTTCTGCTGGAGCGTCTCGAGGTCCGTCTCCGCCTGCTTGAGCTCGTCCGAGTCCTCCGCTTCGAGCACGAACATCGTATCCCCCACGTTGATCTCCTGGCCGGTCTTGACCAGGACGCTGGCGACCTTGCGGGTCTGCTTGATGGTGACGTTATAGACTTCGCTGGCCTCGACGGTGCCGCTGCCGCGGATGCGGGCGTTGATGGCGCCGGAGGCGGCCTGCTGCGCCGCGACCTCGGGCAAGGAGGCGTTCATGATCGTTTTGGAAAAGAAGGTCAGCACCAGCAGGACCGCCAGAAAAATGATGGCCGCGGTCTTGACCCATTCGCGTTTTCTTACACTGTTTTCCATGTCTCTTTCCTTATCCTTTCACAGAGCCAGAATGTGCGATGCCTTCCACCAGATACGCCTCGCCGTGCAGAAACAGCAGAAGACCCGGGATCATATAGATGACGGCGGCGGCAAAGGCGATGCCGATCTCGCCGGCGTTGATGCTGGACAGGAACATCGAAAGCGGCTGCTTCTCCACGTCGTTGAGCAGGATCAGCGGCTGTTCGACCATGTTCCAGTTGTCGATGAACACCAGGATCGCAATGGAATAGAGGGCGCTCCGGCACTGCGGCAGGCAGATGTTCCAGAAGATGTGCCACTCGTTCGCGCCGTCGATCTTGGCCGATTCGATGACAGCCATGGGGATGCGGCGCATGAATTTGGTGAGCAGAAAGACCGAGAACGGCGCAAACGCGCCGGGCAGGAAGATCGCCCACCGGGTATTGAGGATCTTCAGCCAGTCGCTCACCAGATAGTTTGGGACCAGCGTGACCTGATACGGCATGAGCATCAGGATCACATAGAAGAAGAACAGACTGTCGCGCACCTTCCCGCGCCAGCGGGTAAAGCCGTAGGCCGCGATGGACGCGACCATGAGCTGCGCGAAGACGATCGGCGCGGTCAGGATGACGGAGTTCCAGAATTTCAGCAGATAGTCCGGGCTTTTGAGCAGGACGGTGAAATACTGGGTGAAGCTGACCTTGTCGGGGATGAATTTGAGTTCAATGGTCTTGGAGATGTAGCTCTTGCCGTCGTTGGCGTTTTCAAAGACCTGGCCGTAGCTGGCCGTGATCTCGCTCTGCGTCATGAAGGAGTTCGTGATGGTCAGAACCGTCGGCAGCAAAAACAACAGCGCGAACACCGCGCAGAGCAGAAAGCAGACCGTGCGGGAAAAATAGCGTTTTTTCTTCATCCTTCCACGTCCTTTCCGAAGATGTTCTCCACGAAGAACAAAAGGGCAATGAGGATGACGATGACGATCGCCAGCAGCACCGCCGCGGCGGACAGGCGCTGGTAGTCGGCGGAGTTGAACATGTTGTTCATGAAATGCTGCATCATGTACAGCCCGTCGTAGGGGTAATTGCCGGTGAGAAGATAGATCTCGCGGAAGACCTTGAACGAGTTGATGATGGACAGGATCGTCACGAACAAAACCGTCGGCGACAGATAGCGGAGCTTGATGTGGAAGAACTGATAGGCCGCCGACGCGCCCTCGACCTCCGCGACCTCGAGCAGCTCGCGCGGGATATTGCTGAGTGCGGCCATGAACAGGATCATGTTATAGCCGAGGTTTTTCCACAAAAACAGCACGACGATGACGACCATGCAATAGTCGGATTTCAGCCAGTCGATCTTATCCGCGCCGAAGACCTGCAGGAATTCGTTGATGACGCCGTTATAGTGGAACAGCACCTGCCAGATGAGGATGATGGACGCAATGGGGACCATCATGGGGCTTAAAAAGAAGGTGCGGAACTCGCTTTTGAGGGGGATCCGCGCCTCGAGCAGCAGCGCCAGGCCAAGCGACAGCACCACCGCCAGCGGCACGGACAGGCCCGTAAACGTGAACGTGTTTTTGACCGCGATCTTGAACGCACCGTTCTGCCAGACGTTGATGTAGTTCTTGAGCCCGGCGAAGCTGTGGTCGGTCAGGCCCACGGTGAAGGAATAATAGATGACGATCAGAAACGGGATGATATAAAACGCCAGCATCCCGAGAAAGCTCGGGCCGGAGAAGCACATGGAGGCGAGAAAATCGCGCACCTTGTTGTTCATCCGCGTCCAGAGGCTTTTCCCGGACGGCTTCGTCTCATATTTCCCGCGCGACCGGAGAGAAAGCTTTTGCACAGTCTGCGTCTCCTTTGCGTTGGAAAATGCTCATAACTCCCGGCCGCCGGGCGATCGGGATTTATCGGCATTTTCAGGTTGGCCGCGGCCCATACCTTCCCCCCGGGGGAAGGTGGCCCGCAGGGGCGGACGAGCTGTCCGCCCCTGCGGTGCTGCTGCGTATCGTTTTTACCGCTGCTCCTGCACGTACAGGTTGACGCGGCTCTGGATCATGTTGGCGGTGGTCTGGACATCCTTGTCGCCGGCGAAGTAGGCGCTGACCTCGTCGGAGACGATGGAGAGGATCTCGTCGTCATAGTCGACGATGCCGGTCGCGCTGTTGATGACGGAGAGGATCTGGTCGATGTCCTCCTGCGTCAGGGCGTAGACCTGCTGCCAGGTGCTCTCGCCGTTTTCAACGACCTCGTAGGTGCCGATGCACATCTTGTCGGGTTCGCCGTCTTCGTCCCAGTCGACCTGTTCGCCGTTTACGTCGAGCTGATACTGCTCGGTCATGACAGAAGTCATCTTCTTGTCAAAGGCCTCCTGGCTGATGGGGAAGGCGTACATGGACTCGGCGTCCTCGTTCGTCTGCCGGATCATGGTGCTGACGAAGTCCCACGCGGCGTCCGGATATTTCGTGACGGAGGAGATGGCCATCGGGCACTGGATATAGAACGAATTGCCCGGCTCGCCGCTTTCCGACGGATAGCCGACGAAGGTGACCTTGTCCTTTACGGGGTAGATATTGTAGATATAGTCCTCAAAGCTGTAGAAGCTCGTCGTGGCCATGAGCTGCTTGCCGCTCAGAATGCGGGTCGCGTCGGATTCCCAGACAGGATCGTCCATGGTATCGACGGTGGCCGCCTCCGAAGAATAGGCGATCCCGTCGTCCGAGCTGCTGTCGTCGGGGAAGGAATTGCAGAAGGCCAGCAGCTGCTGGAAGGCCTCGGAATCGAAGGTACACTTGCCCGTCGTCCAGTCGACGAAGGCGGCCAGATTGCGCGTCAGGCAGTTGTTGAGCACGGAGCTCTTCGTCCAGCCGGTGGAGAAGACCGTTGCGCCCTCCTGCAGCTGCGTCATGGCATCCTGCACGGCGGCGACGTTCCAGGTGTCATACTGGTCGACGATGGAGGACAGGGCATAAGCCGTCTCTACGGAGAATTTGGTCGGCAGCTCATAGAGCTTGCCGTCCTTCTCGATCGCCTTCAGGACCTGCGGGACGAAGTAATCCCGGCTCAGGCCGCTGCCGCCGTCCATAAATGTATAGAGGTCGGCCACGACGCCCTTGGCGGCGTATTTGTCGATGGGCAGGCTGCTGGTCAGGAACAGATCCGGCACGCTGCCGCTGATGATCTCGGTGGTGAGCTTGGTGATGCCGGCGTTATAGTCGTCGTCCGTGGCGTATTCGCTGTAGTCGACGACCTGGATGCGGTACTGGTCGTTCGACTTGTTGTATTCGACGATCTTGCTGCGCAGACTCCAGTCAAGGCCCATGCACGCGAGCGTCAGGACGGTCTTTTCCTTGACCTCGGAAGCGTCAATGCGGTGCAGGACGATAAGCTGGTAGGCGGTCGTGTCGCTGCTCCAGTCCTGCGTCATGCCGACGACGCGGCCGTCGGAGAGCATCCCGGAGTCATACATGTTGCTGGTGTCGACATCGCAGGCCATCCAGTCAACGAGCTTGTCCTTCGTATCGCTCGCGAAGGTGTAGCCATAGATGTTGTCGTTGTTCTTGTAATAGAAATCGTAGGCGTCGTCGCCCGGATAGACGTTCCAGACGTTGGCCGGCATCTTGATCTTCTCGCCCCAGGTCTTCGTCTCAAGATCGACGGGGATGAAGAACTGGCCGTTCTCGTCGGTGCTCTCCGCGGTGTCGGTGGCGTAGTTGTACCACATGATACCGACCTGATCGGGCTGCAGGCGGCAGAGGCTGCCGCTGTACTGGCTGTCGTCGATCTTGAACAGGAGCTTGCCTTCGGCGTCCAGCACATAGATGTAGTTGTAGTCGGTGACGTAGAGATTGCCCGCCGCGTCGACGGCGAAGGACGAGATGTTGCTGCCCATGCCATCCTCCTCGTCCGTGCCATCGTCGGTCACGGAGAGGTCGACATTGGCGATCGTGCTGCCGTCGGCGGCAACGTGCATGAGGTAGGCCGTGCTCATGTCCGTCGAGGGGTAGTCATACTTGTTCATGGTGTTGGGATCGAAGTCCGCGGGCAGGTCATACTTTGCTGCATAGACGTTCACGAGCATCCAGAGCGTGCCGTCGTCGGAGCCTGCCATGTTGTAGCAGTCAACGTTGCCCTCGCAGTCCTCGGGAACCGTGGGCAGCTGCAGGTTGGGAAGCTGGGTGCACGCGCCGGTATCGGGGTCGACAGACAGAAGGATCAGCTCCTGGGTGTAATACGACCAGGTGTCGCCCGTGTCCGGGTCGGTCTGGACGATCTCGTCGCCCTGCACGTAGGCGGTCAGGAAGATCGTCGTGCCAGCGGTGCACATCGTGTTGACGTACTGGATGTTCTCGGGCAGCTGCAGGTCGAGGTAGTCGGCCTGATAGGCGTATTTCGCCGTCGTGGCGGCGGGCTTGGTCTGGTCGATGAGCGAGCCGCTGGAGTCGGTCTTGCTGCCCGGCGTATCAGAGTTTTTCGAGCAGCCCGCAAACAGGCTCATCACAAGCAGAGCCGCCAGCGCGAGCGCAAAAAAGCGTTTGAATTTCATGCTGTTCTCCTTTTTCATTCAGAAACTATATGTTGTACTGTCATATGATAGCATCGGCCTATTTTGCTGCCTGTATCATACCAAATCAAAGACGCAAAGAAAAGTCCGGCGTTGCAAAATTCAGATATTTTTAAGAACTGCCGTCCGGGTCCCCTGCGGGCAGGATGGGAAGGATGACCTCGGCGGTGAACTTCCCGCTCTCGGTATAGCGCTTGAAGCTGCCCGACATCTGCGCCATGATCTTCGCGCAGGTGCGCAGGCCGATCTTGTTGGATTCGATGCGCCCCGCGCCGGGGTTCACGCTGTTGGACAGGCAGACGTGCAGCGCCCCATCCTCCAGCAGCGCCGCGATGGCCACGGGCCGGGCGGGGTCGGCATATTTGCGGATGTTGTCGAACAGATTGTCGAACACGCGCTTGAGGTAGGTCACGTCGGCCTCGATCTGCACGTCCTGCTGCGGCAGGAGCAGCTGGACCGTAAAGCCCTGCTGCTGCAGCTGCGCGCGGCTCTCGCCCAGGAGCTGGCCGAGCAGGATCGACGCGTCGTAGCGCTCCAGCTGCAGCGGCAGCTCCTTGCAGCCGAACAGCAGGGAGTAGCGGAACAGCTCGTCGGTCAGCCGCTTGAGCTGCTCGGCCTTGCCGTAGGCGGCGTCCAGATAGCTCTGCAGCTCCTCCTGCGTCCGGTACTGCCCGGTCTTTGCCAGATCCAGATACCCCAGCAGCGCGGTCAGCGGGTTGCGGATGTCGTGCGACATGGCGGTGATGAGATCGCTGTTCTGCTGCAGCGCCCGCTGCTCCTCGCTGGTCTTGCGCAGCAAAGACAGCCGCATCTGCTCGACGCTCGCGGTCAGCTGCGCGAGCTCGTCGCTGCCCTTCGGCTCGAGCTGCAGATAGAGATTGCCCTCGCCGATGGACTGCACCTCGTGCGAGATGGCCACGACCTTGCGCGCCACGCGCCGGTTATACGCCAGCAGCGTCAGCGCCAGCACGGCGCAGCCCAGCAGCAGCGAGACGACCCAGGTCACATCGTAGAGCCGGCTGTCCGAATTGTCATAGATCACGGCGTAGACCGTCCCGTCGCGGAAGGCGATCGGGTAGACGACCTCGGCCCCCTGCTCCTTCAGGGAATAGGCGTCGACCGCGGCGATGTCCGCGCCCCACCAGCCGATCTCGAGGATCTGCCGCTGGTCGCGGTAGAGCAGGATATAGTAGTCCTTCCTGCTCTCGCCCCACTGGGCCAGCGCGTTCGTATTGCGGGTCGTCAGGGCGTTCTGCCGGACGTAGCCCTGCAGCTCCTGCGCGGCCCGGTTCGTCCGCTTCAATACGGCCGCTTCGCTCAGATAGCAGCGCTCGATGACCGCCTCGCCCACGCTCTCGGCCAGCAGCGCCATGCACACGCCCAGCACCAGCCCCAGCAGCAGCACGAACAGCGGCTTGT
>OKVK01001269.1_pt1 | contig 13473 bp, 14 predicted proteins | sample 1604771 | NCBI WGS metagenome assembly OKVK01 (sample SAMN01760906, study PRJEB22395) | human gut metagenome | reverse complement strand
GGTCGTTCTTGGCACGATAGGTTGCATCAGGATCGTTAGGATTCTGAAGACTGTCAGCCTTTACCTCCTTCTTGTCTCGAAGAACAGCCTTTCCGTCCTTTACGGCATACTGTTTATCAAACAGACGTTGAAGAAGATCATGTGCAGGGGAAGCGGCAGGGAAAGCAGCCAGCATCTCCATGATGAAATTGCCAATTCTGGCAAGATTGCTCTGAAGCGTATCAGAGTCAGAACGGTAAACGGTCTTGGAGGAATCCTCTTTCAAGTATTCCTTTGCCCGCTCTTCCTGCTCTGGGGATAGGTCGGAAAGCGTGCATGTCTTGAGGAACTTGACCAAAGTTGTATGTATCAGTTCATAACGAGACTGGCGAGCGATATTGCTGCCGATAAGCTTACTGTCCATACGGACGCACTTGCCTGATATCTTGAGAAGACGTACCTGATTGCCAGCAAGCTGTTCGAAGCAGAGCTGCATCAGATCTATACCAGTTCTTTCCTGATATTCGCAGATGCGGCGGCGAAAAAGATAATAGGTATCTATTGATTGAGTAACATCTGTCAGAAGTTCCATGCCAACAAGACCAAGAAGGAGCTTAAAAAAAAGACGTTCGGAAGATAACATTGACCGACGAACAAAGTCGATTACTCTCGAGCCTGTTCCCGGACATAGATTCCCTCTTGTAGTCATTCAACTCTGCGTTTTGATCTACATGCGTACGCCATGTGGACTGCGAACTGTCGTGACCATTCTGGAGGCCTTCGCCGAGCTGTTGGGTGATACATTCGGAAAGGTTCCGTGCTACAACACCGTAGAGAACTGGGTGAAGAAGCTTGGCCTTTCTGTCTATCAGGATGACCAACCATGCAAGGATAAGAAATTTGCAATGGTCATAGACGAGAGCATTGCCATAAACGGGCAGAAGCTTCTCTTGAATCTTGCAATTCCTTCCGAGCATCAGGGTCGTCCTGTAAGGCACGAGGATGTCACAATTCTTGACATGTCGGTCAGCAAGAGCTTCAACGGTAATGATGTTCAAGGCAGAATAGAGGCAACAGAGAAATCAGCAGGAAATGCTCCTGATTACATCATAAGTGACAATGGCCACAATCTGGTCAAGGGCATCACTGGCTCCAGGCATATACGCCATGCAGACATCAGTCATTCCATGGGCGTGATTCTCAAGAATGCCTATGAGAAACAATCTGATTTTGTGGAGTTTACAACACTCCTTGGCAAAAAACGATTGCGGTATCATCTGACCGACAAGGCATACTTGCTGCCTCCCAACATGAGAGCCATATCACGGTTCATGAATATGTCTTCATGGGTGTCCTGGGGTAATGAAATGCTTGACCGTCATGACACGCTACCAGAGAAGATGCAGAAAGCGTATGCCTTCATAAAGGATTATGAATCTCTTTTGAAGGAACTGCAGGCTGTACTTTGTGCTGTAAGACATGTCGAGGCTGTCTGCAAGAACGAAGGCTTCTCGGTCATGACGAGCAGGAAGTGCAAGCACTATATCATCACTCGTGTCTTGGGAAATGCACATTCCCGACAGGCACGTGCCGGTATCAAGATGCTTGAATACTTCAACAGGGAGGAAGCACTTCTTACTGGCAACATGAGTGTCAACATATCATCCGACATCATCGAGTCTACTTTTGGTATCTACAAGAGCAAGAAGTCACCGAACAAACTATACGGTGTAACGCCTTTTGTCCTGACGATACCGTTGTATTCAAAAGTCGCGAACGAATCCGTTACAAAAACAATTAATTTCAAAGAGCGCATTGTAAATGTTAAACTGAAGGACATCAGTACTTGGCCAACCGAGCACTTGTCCAAAAACTGGGTTACAGAACGAACCAAAACGCTTAGGAAAGTGAGCTAAAATTGGTACAACGAACTGGACACCCTAGTTAGTAGCGCGGGGCAATCCACGGAGAATTCCCCCTGCGCCCCAACTTTTAGAAGGTTGTACCTTGCCATCTATAACTTCCGTTATACCTATTTGGCAGATGCTACTCTTTACGGATGTAGCAGTTTCTAGGTCAAGTGCAACAAAGTTTACCATAGTTGTTTAGATTTGGTTGCTTAATTAAAATCTCCCTCTAAGAAGGTTTGGCATTTTTCAATAAGCCTTTCATCCATACATTTAGGGCAAAAAGAAGAATGGTTCATTCTATATGTGGAATCTGTATAGGCTTGATTTTCTGTTACTCCATTTTTTATGGCTTCACAATTCGGGGTGGAATGATAAATAATTTTATCACCCATAGTTTGTAAAGCATTGATTCTTTTTCCTTCTATTTCTTCTGAATAGAATTTATTACCATCACCTTTTTTGTTTTCATATTCATCAATAGTGTTACTTCTTCCATTGTGATAGCCTAAGAAATATCCACTAAAGAAAGTAACCAATACTATTGCAATTGTACTGGTTACAATGATAATTTGTTTCTTTGTTATTTCAATAGTCATAATCAAAAGTTACAAGTTAAAAAGTATGCTACTTCTTAATACCTTCTTCTACAACTTTATCAAATTCTTCCTTAGTGCAAGGCTTTCTAAGTATCCAGTAGGACGTTGTAGAATTGCTACCAGTGCCACCATAGCTACTACCAGAAGATGTACCACCAGTAAGATACATATCCCAACCTTTTGAAAGGAAATACATAAGGGCAGCAGCAGGGGTATTGAATTTGATTCTATTACCCTTGGCATCTTTTAGCTTTTCTACAGTTTTGCCATTATCCACTTTTACCTTTACTCCTTCCTTGTCAAAGTCACCTTCAAAGGTTACTATGTTGTACAAGTAGTATTGCCTTGTCTGTGCAGAAGCAAATACTGGTCCAAGCAGAATAAATAGTAGTAATACTATCTTCTTCATATTATAAACCTAATTTCCGCAGCACTATGATTTAGCATTTTTTATAAGTACCTGAGCAACAAAAAGTTGCTCAGGATTTTGCCATGTCAGATTTTTCACCTACCTTAGTGCTGCAAAAAGAAGTATAGCAAAATCTCCGAATGACATGGCAAATGTACAAATTAAATCCGAGAAACTCACTCCTTTTGGAGGAATATTTTCAATCATGGAGCAATTTGACTCCACATTGTCATCTGTAATCGACTCAATCCTCGGTCTAAGGTGTAGATTGTTCGGTTATCAGTACAGCGAAATCATCCGTTCTCTCATGAGTATCTACTTCTGTGGTGGCTCATGTATTGAGGATGTCACTACTCATTTGATGAACCATCTCTCGCTTCATCCGACACTTCGCACTTGTAGCTCTGATACTATCCTCAGAGCGATAAAGGAGCTGACGCAAGAAAACATTTCATACACATTAGATGCGGGTAAGAACTACGATTTCAATACGGCTGACACTCTCAATACTTTACTGCTCAATTGTATGTTTGCATCTGGCCAACTGAAAGAGGGTGAGATGTATGATGTTGATTTCGACCATCAGTTCATAGAGACAGAGAAGTTTGACGCAAAACCTACATACAAGAAGTTCCTTGGCTATCGCCCTGGCGTGGCGGTTATTGGCGACTTAATCGTTGGCATTGAGAATAGCGATGGCAACACAAATGTTCGTTTTCGTCAGAAGGACACGCTGAAGAGGTTCTTTGAGAGATTTGAACAGAACGGCCTTACTATCAATCGTTTCAGAGCTGATTGTGGATCATGTTCCGAGGAAATCGTAGAAGAAGTAGAGAAACACAGCAAGTCCTTTTATATCCGCGCAAACCGCACCGGTTCGCTCTACAATGACATTTTTGCTCTCAGAGGCTGGAAGACTGAGGAAATCAATGGCATTGAGTTCGAATTGAACTCTATCCTTGTTGAGAAATGGAAGGGTAAAGCATACCGACTTGTGATTCAAAGACAGAAACGGATGGATGGTGTGCAGGATCTTTGGGAAGGAGAGTACACATACCGTTGTATCCTGACTAACGACTATGGATCTTCCGCAAGAGAGATTGTCGAGTTCTATAACCTTCGTGGAGGAAAGGAACGTATCTTCGATGACATGAACAATGGTTTCGGGTGGGACAGATTGCCCAAATCCTTCATGGCAGAGAACACAGTGTTCCTTCTTCTTACAGCGCTTATCCGTAACTTCTACAAGGCCATTATCCAAAGACTTGATGTAAAGAGGTTCGGACTCAATGCAACAAGTCGCATAAAAGCGTTTGTCTTTAGGTTTATCTCCGTACCAGCCAAGTGGATCAGGGCATCAAGGCGGTATGTGCTGAATATCTATACCTGTAATAATGCTTATGCAGATGTGTTCCAGACTGATTTTGGATGACGCCTACAACTTATGGGTATGATACTGCGTATTGTCTCAAGTCGCATTATGGGGTAAGAGGGTGTTGTAGGCAGAAGTTGGCATTTCTGCCTCAATTTATATGATAATTCAGTAATGAGAGGACGTGTACACGCAAGAAGGACATTGAAGGGCTTAGTTGCGGATTTGAGGATCTCAGTAAAATGCAGAGTAATTTGCATTTTACTTCATAATCATTCGCATTTCTAACATATTTCACCTATCTTTGTGCCTTAAAAAATAGAAGTTGCAAAATGGAAAAGTATGTGTTAGAATTACAGGCTGTACTAGACAAATATAGAAGTCTTGGTATTTCGCAGCAGATAGATTACGATAAGTTCTATCTGTATTCCATCATTACACACTCTACTGCCATAGAAGGTTCTACTGTGACGGAAATAGAGAATCAATTGCTCTTTGATGAAGGTATTTCTGCTAAAGGTAAACCCTTGGTAGAGCAGTTGATGAATCTTGATTTGAAGCATGCCTATGAGCAATCCATTCGATGGGCTAAGGAGCACAAACCTTTTTCTGTAGAAATGTTTAAGCAATTGTCTGCATTGGTGATGAAGAATACCGGCAGCGTTTATAGCACGCTTCAGGGGGAATTCGATTCTTCTAAAGGTGACCTCCGTCTATTAGGTGTCACAGCGGGAGCTGGTGGACGTTCCTATATGAACTTTCTGAAGGTTCCTGCACGGTTGGCTGATTTCTGCAATGAGATAAACCGAAAGCGTGAATTGCTTCTTGAAAACCCGAGTGAGATGGATGCATATTTGTTGAGCTTCGATGCTCATAACATCCTTGTCAGCATTCATCCTTGGGTGGATGGAAATGGCAGAATGTCGCGTCTCATCATGAACCACCTTCAGTTTGAATTTAATCTTGTTCCGACAAAGGTAATGACTGATGATAAGGCAGCTTATATTGAAGCTCTTAATGCATCTCGAGAAGAAGAGTCGATGTTACCATTCCAGTCTTTCATGCTTCAAGAACATATCAAAAACCTTAAGGCTGAGATAGAACAGTATGAAAGATCTATGGATGATGATGTCGTGACAAATGTCGGGAAAAACTTTAAAAATGTCGGGAAAGAAAAACTGATTGAACTTTCTGAACGTCAGCAAAATATCATTTCTGTTGTTAAATGTCATCCGGCAATAACAATTCCGGAATTGGCGCAGAGAATGTCGGGAAAGAAAACAGTAACGACACGTACTATTGAAAGAGATATTGCTGCTCTTCAAGCCAAGGAAATCTTGAAACGTGAAGGCGGTAGAAAAAGTGGTAAATGGATAGTTGTAAACATCTGAATAACCCGAAATATTCCAGATTTCAACATTTCAAAGATCGATATATTTGGTTAGTAGCGCGGGGGGGCAATCCACGGAGAATTTCCCCTGCGCCATTAAAACTCTATTGCTCTTATCTTCTACTTCCCAATAATATACCAGAACATTGTAAGACAACTGTCGCCCACCAAAAGAGATTATATGACGTTGTATAATGCTCCGCCTTGAAAAGAGTGTTGGTAAAGAAACTAAGGATAAGGTTGGGAAAGAACCATAAACCATGCCAAATCCCCGAATACCATGTATAGGTTTCGTGCGGGTTAATCCAGCAAAGCCAATGGGCTATTATTCCTATAATCATAAGGGATATTCCCAAGCATCCTAAAGTTCTTAGACAACTTACTCCTAAACAACCTGCTCCTATAAGAGCTTCGCTCCATTTATACTTCATTTCTTAAACTTTTAAGTGTTTGAAAAATAATTTACTGTATTTTTTTTGATAAATTCAATAGTGATTTAAAGATGTTTGTTTTGTATTGCCAATTTTTAACTTACGCATCAAGGATGTGCATGTACCATGTCAGAATGCTCACTTTGCATGTCTTCCAACCACTCCTCGCAAGCGTTACAAGATTCGTACCCTTCCTCTTCTGCTTCATATCCTTTCTTCTCTACGGGGACTCCATCTATGTACTCACAATCGTCATAAACATGATATTCACCACCATCTACATAAACGGTACTGCATTTAAAGCTGTAATTATTTCCGTATGAATTACTCCAAAATGCTGAAAAGATAGCGCAAATGATAAGAAAGATTGCAAAATATTTGGTTAGTTTATACTTCCTGTTCTTACATAACTCTATTTCGTCATCCACATATACTTGTATGTCTAACGCCACTACCAGCATTGCGAGATAAGCAAGTGAGAGTAAGCTAAAGCCCGAAAGAAGCGAAAAAGCTCCACTAAAAATCTTCCAATAGCAAAACTTAGACAGAACAAACAAGATTATCCATACCACTGTGTATAATGGTATCCAAGGCATGACGTAAGAGGTCAGCTTGTCATAAAGGTCTTCTCCTAATTGTTCTCTCAAAAATGAAGTCTTACGCATATTTTAACAGGGATGTAATAATGCTTAAAGATCCAATTGCTGCGACAAGTGCGAGAGCGTAAAGAGCAATGTTTATCGATTTTTCCCAAGTTTCAAACATTGTCACCATAGCCGTCTCGTTATCATCATGGCAAGCAAGTCTGCCGAGGCTAATTATCGTAAAACTACAATAAATACAATACCACTGAACAGCAAGGCTTATGATTGAAGTCAAACTCGCCAAATTCCCCTTGGTTATTCCATCAAAACAAATTATAATTGCAATAAGAGTTATTAGTATCGATACAATGCACACAATCACGCTTAGAATTTTCATCTTGCTTAAAACTTTTAATAAGCTTTGCTTCATTTCGTCTGTAAAACGCATGTCTTTCTGTATTGCGTCCTCTTGTCTTGATAAGTTTTCGTTCATATTATTTTCGCAAATTGCATTTGCCCATAGACTCTTCGGATTCGGCAAGTTGAAAGATGGTTGTTATTTTGGTTAATCGATATGAAAAAAGGCGCGGAGTCTGTCTCTTACTTATCTCAAGGACACCGGCCTTCGCATTGCCTACCCAACCGAGATAAGCAACACTGCCAGTCCACGCCCCTGTACATATAGAGTTGTTATAATCCTCATACATACTACCGCACACGCATACTGAATGATGTGTATGTGAGTAGAACGTATTAGCATGGATTGTAACCTACTAATCGTACAAAGCGCAGACGTTGTTCGTTGCCTAATCTTATGGTTGGATTGGAAGTTGCGAAGTTCGTGTCCTCAAAGATTAGCGTTTGAAAACGCCATTCCCATAAAGATGCTGCCCTGTTCCCCGCTGGAACTGGCTTGCGCATGCAAAAGTACGTATTTTGTTTTACTTCTGCAAACATTTGAAAAAATTTTTGCTATTCGGTAAAACCTTCAAACAAAATTTTTTAGCGGCTGGCATCAGTCTTTTGGATTTTCTTTGTTTTGCAAAAACAAAATTATAACCATGAAAAAACTTGTCACACACCGTGAGGTGTAAAAGCACGAAACCGCCGTATGCCGAACGGCACGTATGGTGGTGTGGGAGGTCGGTAAATGTGAAAGTAGGAGGTAAATGCCTTTTATGAATAACATGTAAATCGTTGACGTTCAGTAAGCTTCGTTTCCGACATTTGTTTCCGACATGTTTCCGACATTATTGGTGTCATTAGTGCCATTTACACCGCCATTACGGTAAATGATAATCAATGTTCCGCTGACATGATTCTCGATTTTAGGCTCAGGAAGTCCCATCTTTTTCAAGCCTTGACGTATCTTGTTAATGCCAGTCCTTTTAATTCTTGCTTGGTAGAACCACTACGATAGTGGTAAACACCACGGTAAGCCACAGGCATAGTGCTTGGTGTCACCACAATCTCTATGTATTCCTTTTTTCCCTCTGTAAGCAAGTTTACATCTTCCACGATGCCAAGGTAGTTGACAATCTTATTAGGAATGTCTTCCATAAGTTTCTTGGCATCAGGCAGACCTATCACTTGCTTTTCATCGTTCACACCGATAAAAATGTTACCACCTTGAGCATTGGCGAAACCGCATATCCATTTCAGATATTCGTCTCGCCCATTTTATCCTTGCTCCAACAAGTTCTTATCCGTCAGAAAATCCAACAGTCCAACAGTCAATACTCCAAGTTCGTCCTCCTTGCGATGAATGTCATCACCAACAATGACAATCTTACGAAAGTGGTCATTGATTGACAATAAAGGACATCGCTCTTGCTGTTCCTTTTCTGGCGTAGGCATGTGGAAAGCCGACTGGATGTACACCCTGTATGGAGGACGGTTTACCACAAAGTCAACCTCCAACTGTTTTCTGACAAATTTTCCATTCTCATCTTTGCTTCCAAGTTCTACTAAACCGACATCCACGTTATAGCCACGACTACGGAGTTCATTATAGATAATATTCTCCATAATGTGCGTTTCCTCTTGCTGGCGATAGTTGAGAATGGCAGCGCGTATGCCGATGTCTGCGAAGTAGTATTTTGTCTCGGTGCCGATATATTTTCTGCCTTTCACATCATAGCGTAAGGCTTCTTCTATCAAGAAAGAGTCTTTCAGATAGTCAATATATTGTTTTATAGTGTCTCTTTTTATGGCTACCCCTTGTGCAGATTGAAAGGTATTGGCTATTCTTGTTGGGTTGGTTGACGAACCAATGCCCGAAGCTATTACACGCACCAACTCCTTCATTCCTTCTGGATTACGCAGATGGTTGCGCTCAATTACGTCACGCAGATAGGTAGTTTCATACAAACTACGCAAATAGTCTGTTTTCTTTTCTTCCGTTTCAAACAAAGCCACCTGTGGCAGTCCTCCAAAAGTATAATACTCCCTCCATGCTTTGCGTATATCTCCACCTACACCTTTGAAATATTCATCAAATGTGAGAGGCCAGATTCGTATCTCATCGCCCCTACCACGAAATTCGGTCACAACATCACTTGACAGGAAACGAGAGTTTGAGCCCGACACATACACGTCCACATTCTTCATGTGTGTCAAACTAAGAATAACCTCCACAAATTCTTCTACAAGTTGCACCTCGTCCAAGACTATATAATAAGGCTTGCCATCATCCACTACCTTTGAGTCTATATAGTCGAGCAAGGCATCAGGCTTTCTCAACCGTCTGTTTCGGAAATCATCAAGTTGTATTTCAATGATGTGATTATCAGTCACCCCATGTTCCAACAGCCAGTTATGCCAGATGTCAAACAGCAAGAAAGACTTCCCACATCGTCTGACACCTGTTATAATCTTCACAAGACCGTTTCCACGTCCTGCAATAAGTTCATCCAGATATTTCTTACGTTCAAATATCATGTTAGAGTACATTTTTTGATATTGGTATCATATTTTGCACCGCAAAGGTAGCGTTTTTATCTCGAAATACAGCATAAACAATGGAAAAACTGCGTCTACCAAGTAAAAAAACGCTATCATATCCTATTGGTAATCCCCGTCTTGGGTGGGTGGATATCCTCCGTTGTCAGCAGCTTGGTCTGCATGCGAAAACAGGTGTTTGCGAAAAGATATGTGGGAAATTCTCCCCTGTCTGCCAAAAAATGACTAACTTTGCATTGTAAAAAGCATCACACTATGGAGATATGTATCGTTTCGGGCGCACGCCCCAATTTCATCAAGGTCGCCCCGCTCATCCGTCAGATAGACAACTTGCGGAGGGAGGGAAGCCCCATCAGCTATTCGCTCGTCTATACGGGCTGCCAAGGAGACCCCACGCTGGAAGGAACGCTCTTCGACGACCTGAGCATCCACCTGCCCGATGAGTATCTGGGTGTGGACTGCGAGAATCTCAACGAGCTTACGGGGCAGGTGATGTCTCGTTTCGAGGTCTATCTGCAGCAGCATCCCACCGACGCCGTGGTAGTAGTGGATGATCTTGCCTCAACTATGGCCGCTGCCATCGTCACCAAGAAGCAAGGTATCCTGCTGGCCCATATTGCCGCAGGCACACGCTCCTTCGATATCAATATGCCGAAGGAGATCAACCGTCTCGTCATCGATGGTCTCTCGGACCTGCTTTTCACCGCAGGCATCAGCAACAATAGCATTGCCAATCGTGAGGGAGCGGAACTTTCGAAAGTCTATATGGTGGGCAACATCCTCATCGACAACCTCCGCTTCTGTCGTCAGCGTATCGAAGGCATCGGCAACGAGCTGGCCAAGCACCCGGCCCTGCCCGCCATCACGGACGCTTCCTACCTTGTACTGACGCTCAACCGCAAGTTGCTCATTGCCGACACTCAGAGACTGGAAGCCATGTTGCGCGTCCTCGACGCCGAGGCCACAAAGGCTGGTGTCCCCGTGATTGCACCCTTGCGTGGCCGATCCCGGGAGACGGTGGAGCAAATAGCCGCCCAACGAGCGCTGAAGTCGCTGCGCTTTGCCGAACCTTTGGACTACCTGGAGTTTGGATTCCTCACCGCCCACGCCCGCGGCATCATTACCGACTCGGGCAACGTGGCCGAGGAAGCTACGTTCAACGGTGTGCCTTGTATCACGCTGAATAGCTATACGGAGCACATCGAGACCGTGAAGGTAGGTACCAATGTGCTTGTGGGCGAGAATCCCGACCTGCTCCAAACCGCCTTGAACGACCTGTTGCAGGGCAAATGGAAGAAGGCAGCCTTGCCCGAGCGTTGGGACGGCCGATCGGCAGAGCGTATTGTCGCCACCATTATCGAGCAACTTCAGAAGAAAAAGGAGGTATAAGCGACTGACATGCACGGAGGGAAAGACAACTACACCTACCTGACGACGGCTCCCATCCGCCGGGTAATACCTACTATGGCCGTTCCGACCATTGTCGGTATGCTGGTGACGAGTTTGTATGTCATAGCCGACACATTCTTTGTCGGACAGCTCGACACGCAGTCCACGGCTGCGGTGGGCGTTGTCTTTCCGCTGATGTTCTTCATGCAGGCCTTTGGTTTCTTTTTCGGTCACGGATCGGGCAACTACATTTCGCGCGAGTTGGGAGCTCGCCGTCATGGCAACGCCCGCCGCATGGCCGCTGATGGGTTCTTTCTTTCACTCTTTACGGGACTGACCCTCATGACCTTGGGCCTTTTCTTTCTGCATCCTTTGGCCCTGCTGCTCGGTTCCACGCCCACCATCTTGCCCCTGACGGAAAGCTATCTCTCGGTCTCGCTGCTGGGAATGCCTTTTCTGATGTCGTCACTGACGCTCAACAACCAGCTCCGCCTGCAGGGCAACGCCGCCTATGCGATGGTGGGCATTGTGACAGGTGCGGTCCTCAATGTGGCCTTGGATCCCTTTTTCATCTTCCTGCTCGATCTGAAGGTGCAGGGAGCAGCCCTTGCCACGGTCATCGGGCAAGTCGTCAGTTTTCTCCTGCTGTTTCGCATGTCCCACCACGAGGGAAACATTGGCATTTATTGGCGCGACTTCGCCCCTTCCTGGCCTGCAGTCAAAGAGATATTCTATGGAGGTAGTCCCTCCATGTCCCGTCAGGGACTGCTCTGCATATCGACGATGCTGCTCAATCACGCCGCAGGAACATGGGGCGACGCTGCCATTGCGGGCATGAGTATTGTCGGAAGAATCACGATGCTGGTGATGGCGGTAGTCATCGGGCTCGGCCAGGGCTTTCAGCCGTTGTGCGGTTTCTGTTATGGAGCGAAACTGTATAGTCGGCTCAAGCGCGCCTGGTGGTTCACGACGATAGTCGGCACGGTCTTCCTCCTTGCGGTCTCGGGCTTGGGATGGCTCTTCAGTTCTGAGCTCATCGCCCTTTTCCGCGACGATATGGAGGTGGTGGCGGTCGGCGTTGTGGCCCTCCGATGGCAGTTGCTCACCCTTCCGCTCTGTGCTACCATGATGTCGAGCAATATGCTCACGCAGACCTGCCGCAAACCGTGGCGTGCGAATCTGCTGGCAGCCTCTCGCAATGGTCTCTTCTTCATCCCCAGCATCCTCGTCCTCCCCTGTTGGCTGGGACTGACGGGCGTGGAGGTCTGTCAGAGCGTAAGCGACCTGTTTGCCTTCATCGTCACCGTTCCGGTCATGGTCTATACCTTCCGAGAACTGCGGGCTTAGTCCTTGGCATCCTTGCTGGCACGCACGCCCCTCTCTGGTCTTTGCCCACCTCATAGAGCGGACATCAAATAGCAGCCTCGTACTACTCAAGTTCGTCTCATTAGAGAAAAAACAAGTTTCACCCTCAACATTCCGATTCCTATGCGCATCCTCACCCTCTCAACCCTCCTTTTCGCTTCGCTTTCCATGCAAGCGCAGCAAGCGGCCTATTACAAACTCTCGCCTTTCGTACGCGAAGTGGCTACCCTGGCGCGCGCAGAACTACGCCAGCGCCCACAGCTTGGCAACATGGAAGGACGCGAACTGTCGGCCTTCATCCGTACTGAGGGTGACGCCGATGAGCTCTTTCAGCGCTATGGTGTGGAGCGCTTGGCGAGTTTCGGACCTTCCCTCCATATCGTCTCCATCCCCTTGCGCCATATCGGGGCTTTGTCGCTCGACGGACGAGTGATGCGAATAGAAACCCACCGCTCCTGCACCGTCACGATGGACACTACGCGCACCATCGTCAATGCGACTCCAGCCTATGAGGGACGCGATCTGCCGCAAGCTTTCACGGGCGAGGGCGTGGTCGTCGGCGTGCAGGACATCGGTTTCGACCTGACTCACCCCACCTTTTATACGCGCGACATGAGCCGTTATCGTATCCAGGCCTTGTGGGACCATCTGTCGCCTGACACCATCGGATCGCCCTACTATGTCGGCCGTGACTACCGAGGCGAGGAGGCGTTGCTCCAGTTGGGTTGCCCCTATGACGGCAACGTGCAGACCCACGGCACCCACACGGCAGGAATAGCTGCCGGAAGCGGCTTCGACTCCCCCTACGGTGGCATTGCCCCAGACGCTGACCTCTGCTTGGTATGCAATGCGACGGGAGACGACGCAGCCATCATCGACACGTCGCTCATCTATAAATACACGACGGCCACCGACGCCCTGGGCTTCAAGTATATTTTCGACTATGCAGCCAGCGTTGGCAAGCCCTGCGTGATCAATTTTAGCGAGGGAAGTCCTGAAAGTGCCCATGACGAAGACCGCCTCTACTACGAGGTGCTCGACTCGCTCCAGGGACCAGGCCGCATCCTGGTGGCCTCGGCGGGTAACA
>OKVK01001260.1_pt1 | contig 13500 bp, 5 predicted proteins | sample 1604771 | NCBI WGS metagenome assembly OKVK01 (sample SAMN01760906, study PRJEB22395) | human gut metagenome | reverse complement strand
CGAGCCCGGCGTCGGCAAGACCGCCGTGGTACGCACGGTGGAACGGAAGGCACGCATGGAGCGCCCGCCCAAGCTGTATGACCTGACCACCCTCCAGCGGGATGCGAACCGCTTGCTTGGGTACACGGCGCAGCAGACGCTGGATTATCTGCAAAGCCTCTACGAAAAGAAGCTCTGCACCTACCCCCGCACCGACAGCCGCTACCTCACCGACGATATGGAGGGCGGCGTAAACGCGCTGGCGCTGTGCTGCGCTGGCGTCTGCGGCACGGAGCCGCCCGCAGCCGTCTGTTCGGGGCAGGTGTGCAGCAGCAAAAAGGTCAGCGACCACCACGCCGTCGTTCCCACCATGGCGGCGGGCGAAACGGACTTGGAAACCTTGCCCGCAGGCGAACGGGAAATCCTGCGCCTTGCCGCCCGTCAGGTGCTTATGGCGGTCAGCGCGCCCTTCGTCTGTCTGGAGACCGAGGCAAAGCTGGACTGCGGCGGGAACGCCTTTTCCACAAAGGGAAAAACGGTGGTGCAGCCCGGTTGGAAAGCCTATGCGGATGCGGAGCTTACGGACAAGCCCCTCCCGGAGCTTTCCGAAGGACAGATGCTTTCCGTTTCCTCCTGCGAGGTCAAAGAGGGTAAGACGACCCCGCCGAAGCACTTCACGGAAGATACCCTCCTCTCTGCCATGGAGACGGCGGGCAAAGAGGATATGCCGGAGGATGCGGAGCGGCGCGGGCTGGGAACCCCCGCGACAAGGGCGGCGGTCATTGAAAAACTGGTGGCCACGGGCTTTGCGGAGCGCAAAAAGGCGAAGAAATCTGTACGCCTCGTTCCCACCGAAGCGGGCGTGTCCCTCATTACCGTGCTGCCCGAACAGCTCCAGTCCCCGCTTTTGACCGCCGAATGGGAGCACCGCCTCAAGGAGATCGAATGCGGCGAGCTGGACGCGGACGAGTTCCTCGACGGCATTCAGAAAATGGTTTCCGGTCTTGTTCGGGACGCTGCGCCTGTGGATGGCGCGGAGGTGCTGTTCCCCTCCGGCAGACCCGTTGTGGGCAAATGCCCCCGCTGCGGCGCAGAGGTCACGGAGAGCAAAAACGGCTATTTCTGCGAGAGACGGAGCTGCAAGTTCGGGCTGTGGCGGGACAACCGCTTCCTTGCCGCCAAGAAGATCAGCCTGACAAAGAAGATGGCTTCCTCGCTCCTGACGCAGGGACGCGCCTATGCCAGCGGCGTCTATTCCGAGAAAACCGGCAAGACCTACGACGCATTCATCGTGCTGGAGGACGACGGCGCGCGTTCCTCCTATAAGCTGGACTTCACCAAGCGACCCTCACAGGCTCCCGCACGGGCGTTTCATTCCCCTGCGGGAGCCGCTGTTTTTACCATGATCCAAAGGAGGTATGCATGAAATGGCTGAAAAACAGACCAACAAGGAACGGCTCAAGGACATCACCGACAGCATCGAGACGGGCATAAAGGAGCTGTTTGAGAGCGACAAATACAGGCAGTACCTTGCCACCATGAGCCGCTTTCACCGCTACAGCGTCAACAACACCATGCTCATCTATATGCAGCGCCCCGACGCCACCCATGTGGCCGGCTTCAACAAATGGCGCGATCAGTTCGGAAGAAACGTCAAAAAGGGCGAAAAGGGCATTAAAATCATCGCCCCCACGCCCTTCAAGAAGAAAATCGAGCAGCAGAAGTTAGACCCCGACACCAAGCTCCCCCTGCGGGACGAGAACGGCGATATTATCACGGAGGAAAAGACGGTGCAGATCCCCATGTACAAGCCCGTGGTGGTGTTCGACGTGCAGCAGACCGCAGGCAAGCCCCTGCCGGAGCTGGCGGCGAACCTTACGGGGGACGTGCAGAATTACGAGATGTTTATGGAAGCTCTGCGCCGCAGTGCGCCCGTACCCATCTTCTTTGAGAAGCTGGCGGAGAATATGGACGGTTACTTCTCCGTGGACAAACAGCGTATCGCTGTCCGCGAAGGCATGAGCGAGGTGCAGACGGTCTGCGCCGCCGTCCATGAGATCGCCCACTCCAAGCTCCACAATAAGGACGAAATCGGAGAAAAATATCAGGCGGTCGAGCTGTTCGGCAAGCCCGCGCTGTTCTCCAACGGGCGCATCGACCGGGATAAGCTGCCGGAGGGCTTGTATGTATATGACCTGCGCGGCTCGGATTACGATCCGGGGTTGCCCGTGACCATTCAGGAGCACGTTGTGGTGAACCACGCGGCAACCGTTATTGCCGCAGCGCCCATTGAGCTGCCGGAGCAGGGCTTTTTGTATCTGGGCGAGGACGGGCTGAACTTCACGGGCGGCGAGCAGACCGTGAAGGAGTTTTGGCACGCACAGTACCCGGAAAAGGCAAAGCTCTCCCGCGCCGCCGAGGAGATTCAGGCGGAGAGTATCTCCTTCGCCGTCTGCGCCTATTACGGCATTGAGACAGGCGAAAACAGCTTCGGGTATCTGGCGACCTGGGCCAAGGACAGGGAGCTGACCGAGCTTCGCGCATCGCTGGAGACCATCAACCGAACCTCATCCTCCCTGATTACGGATATCGACCGCCATTACGCGGAAATCTGCAAGGAGCGCGGGCTGGATAAGGAGACGGAGAGCCTTGCCGCCCAGCCGGTGCAGGAGATCGCCGTGCAGGAGCCGGAGCCGGTCACAGCGCCGGACAATGGCTGCGTCCCCGATCCTGCCATCTCTATTGAGAGCATGAACGCCTACGGCTACACCGATTCCAATATGCTGCCGCTGACAAAGGAGCGCGCGCTGGAGCTCATGGAACGGGACGTGAGCGTGTATATGCTTCACACGGACAACACCGAGGCCATGGCCTTCAATGCGGAGGATATCCGCAGCTTTGACGGCATCTTCGGCGTGGAAGCCTCCGAATGGGAGACGGTCAAAGACCGCTTCGCACCGCCGGACTATGAAAAGGCGTTCCTCAGTAACACCGCCGACAGCTTTATAATCTATCAGCTTCGGGATAATGATAATACGGCGCAGCTCCGCTTTATGAACGCCGAGTATCTGGCACGAAAGGGGCTTTCCATTGAAAAGGAAAATTACGCCGCCGTCTATGCGGGAAACCTTGACCGCAGGGGCGATACGCAGGACAGGTTGAACGAGCTGTATGAGACCTTCAACCTCCGCCGCCCGGAGGATTTTCGCGGCCACAGCCTGTCCGTCAGCGACATCGTGGCGCTGAAGCAGAACGGCATGGTATCCTGTCATTACGTGGATTCCCAAGGCTTCAAGGCGCTGCCCGACTTCCTCAAGCCGGAAAACTATCTCAAAAACGCGGAGATGGCCATGGAGGACGACTACGGCATGATCGACGGCGTTATCAACAACGGGCCGAAGCAGACCGTGGCAGAGCTGGAGGAACAGGCCAAGTCCGGCAAGCCCATCTCCCTCATGGAGCTGGCGCAGGCGGCGCGCCGGGAACAGGCGCAAGCGGCACGGCAGGAGAAGAAGCCCTCCGTGCTGGCAAAGCTCTGTCCTCCCGTCAACGAGCCGAAAAAGACAGCGCGTTCAAAGCGCGCGGAAAGAGAGCTGCTATGATGAATTTTACCAACGATGAAATGAACCTCATGTGCATCTACCAGACCGGCGACCGCCAAGGACTCATCTCCGCCCTCACCGAAATGCGCGGATACCTGGACGAGGACGAAGCCCAGCTGCGGAAGCTGACCGACAGCGCCCTGCAAAAGCTGGGCGAAATCACCGATGAGGACTTCGCAGCGCTGGAGCTGGTGCCTGACTTCGACACGGACGAATAAGGCGGATGCGGCGGGAGCGGCTTTCGGGTCGCTCCTGCTGTGATTATCCTATTGAGGAAAAGTGCGTGTACCCGCAAAAATTTTCAACAGAGCGCATCACAAAAGAAAAAGTGTCAATACGGAGGCGTATTCTCTCCGGAAAACGCACAGAATGAGCAGGGAGTTTTCGCACTATTTTTCTGAAAACGCTTGATTTTCACCGGGTAGTTGCGTATAATAAGACTGCGAGGTGAAAATATGATAAAGACAACAGCAATGCTACTGGAAGAATTGAAGGGATACGGTTCTCCGAAGTCAAAGTTGGCGCGTATGGCGGAGCGGGGCGAATGCTTTCCCATTACAAGGGGGCTATATGAAACTGACCGGAACGCTCCTGCGTACCTGCTTGCGGGCAGTATTTACGGGCCTTCATACATTTCCTTTGAATATGCCCTCAGCCGCTACGGGCTGATTCCCGAAGCGGTATATGCCGTTACCTGCGCCACCTTTGAAAAGAAAAAGAAAAAGAAGTATGAAACGCCCTTCGGAACCTTCACCTATCGGGATGTGCCGTCCGAGGCGTTCCCGCTGGGGATTCGGCTCGTGCAGGAGGGCGATTATTTCTATCGGATCGCAGAACCGGAAAAGGCACTGTGCGACCAGCTCTATACTATGCCGCCCGTACCGAACACACAGGAGCTTTTCCGGCTGCTGACGGAGGATTTGCGGATTGAGGAATCGGAGATTGGGAAGCTGGACGGAAATAAGGTTTGCAAATACAGCGGAGCGTATCATTCCACGAACGTAAAGAAGCTCTGCTCGCTTTTAAGGAGGCTTTGACATGAACAGCGCCATTGAACAGATGCTGAAAAGCTACCATGTAGAGAATATCTACGACAGAAAGAACGCTATGAAGGAGATCATGCAGGAAATTGTGCTCTGCGGCTTGTCCCGTGCGGGCTTCTTCAAAAAAGCGGCGTTCTACGGCGGAACCGCCCTGCGAATTTTCTACGGTCTCGACCGCTTTTCCGAGGATCTGGATTTTTCGCTGGAAGCGGAGGATTTGGACTTTGACCTGACCGCCTACTTTCCCGTGCTGGAGAAGGAAGTAAAAGCCTTTGGGCTGAATGTGGAGATTCAGGAAAAGGAAAAGACAAAAGAAAGCACCATCCGCTCCGCCTTCCTGAAGGGGAACACAAAGGAACATCTCCTGCTGTTCTACGCGGATGAAAAGGTGGCGGGAAGCGTGGCGAAGAATGAAGCGGTCAAGATTAAGTTCGAGGTGGACGTTAACCCGCCCGCCTTCGCCTCATTCGAGCACAAATACCGGCTGCTGCCCGTGCCGTATGAGGTGCGGCTGTACGATATGCCCTCCCTGTTCGCAGGAAAAATCCATGCTGTCATCTGCCGTGCGTGGCAAAGCCGCATCAAGGGCAGGGATCTTTACGACTATGTATTCTATCTTTCAAGGGGTGCGGCCGTCAATCAAAAACACCTTCGGGCACGATTGATTGATTCCGGATATATTTCTGCCGATGCGGACTGTTCCTTGCCGGAAATCAAAGAGATGCTGGCGGAACGCTTCGACAGCATCGATTACGCACAGGCAAGGCAGGATGTGGAGCCGTTCATTCACGATTCCTCCGTGCTGAATATATGGAGCGCAGACTTTTTCAAACAAATCACGGAGGGACTGACTGCGGTATAGTCCCCGACTGAAAACCGAATACCGCCCCTTACATAGAGCGTCCGTTCCGGGCGCTCTAAATTCATGCCATGAAGGAGGAGCAATATGCCGAGCAAGCTACAAACGTATATGCAGATGGCGGACGAGGCTCAGCGGCAGATCACCGGCAGCTACCGGGGCTGGACGGGCTTTCTCACCACCGCCGCAAGGCTGTACAAATACCCCTACGCCGAGCAGGTCATGATCCACGCCCAGCGTCCGGACGCCACCGCCTGCGCGGAGTACGACTTCTGGAACGAAAAGATGGGCCGGTATGTCCGCAGGGGCTCCAAGGGCATCGCCCTCATCGACAGCAGCGGCGAAAGGCCGAGGCTTCGGTATGTGTTCGACGTGTCGGACACGGGCGGCAGAGAGTTTCCAAAGAGCCGCTATCTGTGGGAATACCGGGAGGAACACGCGGACGCGGTAAGCGCCATGCTGGAAAGCCGCTACGGTGTGGACGGAAAAGGAGGGCTTCCCGATCAGCTTGAGCGCATCGCGTCTCAGCTTGCGGAGGAATACTGGCGGGACTATAAGCGGGATATCCTCGCCATCGTTGACGATTCCTTTCTTTACGGGTATGATGAGTTCAACGTAGGAGCGGCCTTCCAAAGCGCCGCCGCCGTCAGCATCGCCTACTCGCTCATGTCCCGCTGCGGGCTTGAAGCGGACGACCGCTTCGAGCATGAGGATTTCCTGAGCATCTTCGATTTCAACACCCCGGAAGCCGCCGCCGAGCTGGGCACGGCGGTGAGCAGGATCAACGGAGAGGTGCTGCGGCAGATCGAAGTCACCATCAAGAATTACGAGCGCGAGAAACTCGCGGAAAGGAGCCATAGCCATGACAGAACTGACCTACACCAAGAACGGGGACTACCTGATTCCCGACCTGACGCTGAGCGAGACGCCGGAGGACGCGAGACCCCTGGGCAAGTACGGGAGACTGCGCAGGAGCTACCTTCAGGAGCACAGACCGGGGCTGTACAGCCGTCTGGTGCTGTCGGAGAAGCTGTTCCCGCACCTGCGGGAGATCGACGAGACGGCGAACCGGAGATTGGAGCAGATGATGCCGGAGCTGATGAAGTCGGCGGGCGTGACGGAGGAGCTGAAAGCCCGCGATCAGATGAAATGGGTGGGGCTGATGAACAGCCTGAAGGCGCAGGCGGAGGAGATCATTCTCAGCGAGCTGGTGTACAACTGACCAATGACGCGCCGGAAGCGGAACCGGCGCAGCCTCCGATACCGCAGGCATACCAACTGAGCCTGTTCCCCACGGAGGAAGAGCAAATCGCATATATCGCAGAAGCGGAGAGCTACACGCCCTCCGCTTTTTCCATGTCCATCCCGCAGTCGGATATCGACCACATTCTGCGCATGGAGGGCAACGCCGACTATGCCCGCATGAAGATCGCCACGGAGTTCTCCAAGGGCAAGAGCGTGGAAGAAATCGCAGCGTTTCTTCAAAGCAGCTTTCACGGCGGCAACGGCATCGTCACCGAAAACGGCAGATATTCCGCCTGGTATGCCGAGGACGGCATCCACATCGCCAATGGGGATGCGGCAAGATACCTGACCTCCGCAAAGGTCGTAAGCTGGCAGGAGGCGGCGGAGCGCATCGGACAGCTTTTGGAGCAGGGCGAATACGCCGCCAATGTGGAGCTTGCGGAAGCGCCGGGGCATGAGCGCGCGGAGCTGGCGCAGGCCGTATGGTATCTACGGCAGGATTTAAGTGAAAAGGCACGGGCGCAGGGCTACCTCTCCTGCCTGTCGGATATGCGGGGCGGCGGTTTCCCGGAGGAAACGGCGCGGCTTGCCGGGCGGCTGAGAGACTCTGCGTTCCGCGAAGTCCTCATGGACGATTTAGCACAGCTCCGATCCGACTACCGGGAGGACAGGAGCCTGCTGCGCTTCCATCACCACAAGCCGGACAAAATCGAGCAGGGTTTGCGGGAGCTGTCCCTGTCCCGCAGGGAATACCGCACCGAAATGGCAGAGATTCCCGCCGTGCAGCGGTTTATTACGGAGGACGAGATTGCCGCGACCCTGACCCGCGGCAGCAATATTGAAGGAAGCAAGGGGCGCATCTACGCCTATTTCAAAGAAAAGCATACCCCCAGGGAGCAGGCGGACTTCCTGAAAGATGAATACGGCATTGGGGGACGCTCCCACGCGGTATCCGGCGCATCCCACAGCGGTGAGGATCACAGCGGCAAGGGCGTCAGCCTGAAAAAGCAGGACTGTCCGGAAATCCAGCTGAACTGGGCGAACGTCGCCAAGCGTATCTCTGAGCTGATCCGCAAAGACCGTTTCCTGACGCCGGAGGAAAAGGCGCGCTTTGAGCAGCTTCAGCGGCAGACCGCAGAGCGAAGCGCAGCATGCAATGACTACAATGCCGTAAAGGAAGCCCACCCGGACAACCTCGTGCTGTTTCAGGTGGGGGATTTCTTTGAGATGTACGGCGAGGACGCAAAACAGGCGGCGGAGCTGCTGAATATGAATCTCACTACCCGCAACATCCCCGGCGCTGGCCGTGTGGAAATGTGCGGTGTACCGTTGCACAATTTAGAGATGTATGTAGAGAAACTGCGCGATAAGTATGATGTGACGATTGCCGAAGCGCCGGACTTTAGAGGTGAGCGCCACATTTACACGCTGCGCTCTATCGACCATGAAGCAGAAGCCGCCATTGACGCATACGAAGCCGAGTTTGGCGCAGACGGTACGAGGGTGTTCCGCGACCCCGCCGCAGAGCAAGTTCAGCCCACGGTGCAGGAGCTGTTCGAGAGATACCGCCTGAGCGTGGGCAACGCGCTTTCCAAGGATGAAGCATTTCTCAACGCCTGCCGCAACTCCGACCGTCAAAACGCCTATCTGGAGGGCGCGGCGGCAATCCGGCGCATCGTCACAGAATCCGGCGATTTGCAGCTCACACGGCTCTATTTCGATATGCCCGCGTTCCACAACCGGCTCCATCAGGAGCTTTTGGACGAGCTTTACCCCACGCTGGCAACGACGGTTACGCCCTCGCCCTACAAGGTCACGCAGGCGGACATTGACGCGGCCTTGCAGCAGTGGAACGGCAGGATTGAAAGCAAGCACGCAGTTGTCCGCTATATGAAGGCTCACGCCCGCGACCGGGACACCGCCGCATGGCTGGCGCGGGAGTACGGCTTGAAGGATACCTCTAAACCGCTGCAAATCTCCGTGGGCAATTCCGAGCCGGTCACGCTGTCATGGGCGAAGGTGCAGCGGCGCATTGCGCAGCTCATTCAATCCGATAACTTCTACACCGAGCAGGAACAGGACAACTTTGACAATATTGACCCCATCGCCATCCGGGAAGCGCTTGCTGAACGCGGTATTGTAAATGGGCAGGTTGTGGATGCGGAAGCTAATCGCAACAGCCCCTTCATCCGGCAGGTTATGGCGGATGTGGAGCGGATCGCGGCGCAGGAAAGAAAGGCACAGCAGGAAGAACCTGCCTTCGACCCCGCAGACCGCTTCCATGTGGTAAGCCTTGACCGTGGCTTCCGCACCCTGTACGCCGTGTGGGACGACGAGACCCACGGCTACTATGTGGACGCGGACGGCGTGACCGAGGAATTTACAAGCGAATGGCAGGCGGAGGCGTACCGGCTGGAGCTGCAAGGACAGGCGGAGCAGGCGCTTTTAGCACGGGCAAAGGGATTGATCTCCGACTTTTGCCGGAGCGAATACGGCTCAGAGGCGGATTTCAGCGACCCTACCAAGATTGGCATCGCCTACACCACCGTCACCGACGATGAGATTCCCATTCAGGTGAACATCGACCTTGTGAATTACCGGCTGGAGCGCTATCTGAATGATGAGCATCTGGAAACCCGGCAGTACGGCTCTTTGCAAGAGATTATTACCAACGAGCTGGAAAATCTCGATTTCAGCGACCTCATTCACGTTTCGGATGAGGTTGTGGAGCAATACCGCTGGCATGAGCCAGAGGAAGCAGTTACAGACGTTCCCGAAACAGTTCCTGTCCCGCAGCGAGAACAGTTCCCGTATTCCGTAGGCGATACGGTATATTTAGAGGACGGCAAGCCGTTTATTATTGAGAGCATCGGTCTTTTTGATATTTCTCTCCGCGATCCGTCGCTTCGCTATCCCGTTTCCCGTGCGGAGAGCAGGGAGAGCTTCGCGCGGCTCATGGAGCGGTATCCGCAGCCGGAAAAGTCCGCCGCAGAGAATACGGCTGTCCCTGAAAAAGAACCAAACCACACCTACACCGAGGAAACCGTGGCGGTATATCCCGCCGACAAAAACAACCTCCCCTATGATGTAGAGATTCGTACCCTGCGCTTTGACGAGCCGGAGCATGACCCACCCTCTGCGGAACCCGCCGAGCCTGAACCTCCTGCTATGAGCGAGGAAGAAGCGCTGCTTCTGGAACAGGAAGGCCGAGCGGCACTTTCGGAAATGGGCGAATTTGTACCCGACCCCGATGATGCCATCTCTCAGGCCGAGATAGACGAGCCTTTCGCACCGCTGCCGCCTGCGGAAAACTTCCGCATTTTGGACGACAATCTCGGCAAGGGCGGTGCAAAGGAGAAATTCTGGCGCAACATCAAGGCAATCGCCACGCTGAAGCAGATTGAAAGCGAAAACAGAAACGCCACACCGGAGGAACAGCATATCCTCTCCCAATACGTCGGCTGGGGCGGGCTTGCGGACGCTTTCGACACAGACAAGGCAGGATGGCGCGTTGAATATGATGAACTGAAAGGCGTGCTCACACCGGAGGAATACGCCGCCGCCCGCGCCTCCACGCTGAACGCCCACTACACCAGCCCCACCGTTATCCGCGCCATTTACGACGCGGTGGAGAACATGGGCTTCCAGACCGGCAATATTCTGGAGCCCAGCATGGGCGTGGGCAACTTCTTCGGTATGCTGCCGGAGAGCATGAAAAGCAGCAGGCTCTACGGCGTGGAGCTGGACAGTATTACCGGTAGAATCGCAAAGCAGCTCTATCCAAAGGCGGATATTACCGTGGCCGGCTTTGAAACCACCGACCGAAAGGACTTCTTCGACCTCGCCGTGGGCAACGTACCCTTTGGACAGTATCAGGTCAGCGACCGGGCTTTTGACAAGCTCGGTTTTTCCATCCACAACTACTTTTTTGCAAAAGCGCTGGAGCAGGTGCGTCCGGGCGGCGTGGTGGCCTTCGTCACATCCCGCTACACCATGGACGCCAAGGACAGCGCCGCAAGGAAGTATATTGCCCAGCGCGCGGACTTCCTCGGCGCGCTCCGCCTGCCCAACAATGCGTTCCGCGCCAACGCCGGTACGGATGTCGTTTCGGATATTATCTTTCTTCAAAAGCGGGACAGACCCATTGAAATTGAACCCGATTGGGTACACCTTGGAGCGAACGCGGACGGCTTTGCCATCAATCAATATTTCATCGACCACCCGGAGATGGTGCTGGGACGGCAGACCTCGGAAAGCACGCAGTACGGCAGGCAGGACTTTACCGTTGCGCCCATCGAGGGCGCAGACCTTGCGGAGCAGCTCAGCGGCGCAATTCGGAATATCCGTGGAACCTACGCGGAAGCGGAGCTGCCCGATCTGGGCGAGGATGAGACCATCGTGGAGACCATCCCGGCAGACCCGAATGTGCGGAACTTCTCCTACACCGTGGTGGACGGGGAGCTGTACTACCGTCAGAACAGCATCATGACCAAACCCGACTTCAACGCCACCGCAAAGGAGCGTGCCAAGGGCATGGTGGAGCTGCGGGACTGCGTGCAGAAGCTCATCTCTGAGCAGATGGACGGCTTTATTTCGGATGAAACCATCCGGCAGACGCAGGCGGAGCTGAATACCCTCTACGACGGCTTCACCGCAAAGTATGGGCTTATTAACTCCCGCGCCAACGCCCTGGCCTTTGCCGAGGACAGCTCCTACTATCTGCTCTGCTCTCTGGAGGAGCTGGACGAGGACAAAAACCTCAAGCGCAAGGCAGATATGTTCACCAGGCGAACCATACGGGCGCACGAGGCCGTGACCAGCGTGGACACCGCTTCGGAGGCGCTGGCGCTGTCCATCTCCGAAAAAGCCTGCGTGGATATGGAGTATATGTCTAAGCTCACCGGCAGAAGCCAGGACGAACTGATCGACGAGCTGAACGGCGTTATCTTCCTCGACCCTGTGCGCAGGGAGTGGCAGACAGCAGATGAATATCTCTCCGGCAACGTCCGGCAGAAGCTGCGGGAGGCGGAGCAGGCGGCGCAGGACAGCCCCGGCTATCTGCCCAACGTAGAAGCGCTGCGGCAGGCGCAGCCCAGGGATCTGGACGCAAGCGAAATCGAGGTGCGTCTCGGCGCAACGTGGATCGACCCCTCGTATATCCGGGAGTTCATGTGGGAGACCTTCGAGACCCCCTTCTACCAGCAGCGCATGATCGACGTGAATTATTCCGCCTTCACCGCCGAGTGGAACATCAGGAACAAGAACGCGGTCAGTTACAGCAATATTGCCGCATATATGACCTACGGCACGGAGCGCGCAAACGCCTATAAGATTCTTGAAGATACCCTGAATCTGCGCGACGTGCGCATCTACGATACCAAGCACGATGCGGACGGCAGGGAGCGGCGCGTCCTCAACAGCAAGGAAACCACCCTCGCCCAGCAGAAGCAGCAGGCAATCAAGGATGCGTTCCGGGACTGGATATGGCGCGACCCCGACAGGCGGCACACTCTGGTCGCAAGGTACAACGAGCTGTTCAATTCCACCAGGCCCCGCGAATACGACGGCAGCCACATCACCTTTGCGGGCATGAACCCGGAGATACGGCTGCGGGAGCACCAGCTCAACGCGGTCGCCCATGTGCTCTACGGCGGCAACACCCTCCTTGCCCACGAGGTAGGCGCGGGCAAGACCTTCGAGATGGTAGCCGCTGCCATGGAATCCAAACGGCTGGGGCTGTGCCACAAGTCCCTGTTTGTCGTTCCCAACCACCTGACGGAGCAGTGGTCGGGCGAGTTCCTGCGGCTGTACCCCTCCGCCAACATCCTCGTGGCTACGAAAAAGGACTTCGAGCCGAAGAACCGCAAGAAGTTCTGCGCCCGCATCGCCACAGGCGAATACGACGCCGTTATCATCGGCCACTCGCAGTTTGAGAAGATACCCGTCTCCATGGAGCGGCAGCAGCGGCTTTTGGCGGAGCAGATCTTCGAGGTAGAAGAAGGACTGCGGGAGCTGAAAAGCCAGCGGGCGGAGCGGTTCACCATAAAATCTCTGGAGCGCACCAAGCGCGGCCTTGAAGCCAAGCTCAAAAAGCTCCAGGACAGCTCCCGAAAGGACGATGTTGTGACCTTTGAGCAGCTGGGCGTAGACCGTTTGTATGTGGACGAGGCACACAACTACAAGAATCTTTTCCTCTACACCAAGATGCGCAACGTGGCGGGGCTGTCCGCCACCGACGCCCAGAAATCCTCGGATATGCTGCTCAAGTGCCGGTATATCGACGAGATCACCGACAGCCGCGGCGTGGTATTCGCCACGGGCACGCCCGTCTCAAATTCCATGACCGAATTGTATACCATGATGCGCTATCTCCAGCACGACGCCATTCGCGGCAAGGGACTTGCCCACTTCGACTGCTGGGCTTCCACCTTCGGAGAGACGCAGACCGCCATCGAGCTGGCTCCCGAGGGGACGGGCTACCGGGCGAGGACGCGCTTTGCCAAGTTCTTTAATCTCCCGGAGCTCATGACCCTGTTCAAGGAGGCGGCGGATATCAAGACCTCCGACCAGCTCAACCTGCCTACGCCCACGCCCATCTATCACAACGAGGTGGCGCAGCCCACGGAGATACAGAAGCAGATGGTGCAGGAGCTGTCCGAGCGCGCCGCAAGGGTACACGCCCAGCTTGTTGACCCCGGCACGGACAATATGCTCAAGATCGTGCGCTGCTACGCGCAAAAGTGTATCTCCCCCGCAGGGGGACATTATTAAA
>OKVK01001257.1_pt1 | contig 13542 bp, 10 predicted proteins | sample 1604771 | NCBI WGS metagenome assembly OKVK01 (sample SAMN01760906, study PRJEB22395) | human gut metagenome | reverse complement strand
GCGAGCGCTTTGCGAAGCTTTCCTTTGGTGACAGTGATGAGACGCACGCGGCGTCAGAAGACGATGTCCTGCGCGTCCTGCGCGAAGATGGCACAGAAGAACTGCTGCCGGTCACAGAGCTGCTGCTTCCGTAGCTTAGATGGAAAGACAGGAGGATTTCTTATGCTGAGAGAGGTATTGACCGTTTCGGCGCTGATTCTGGCTGTGCTGCTGGTGCGGGCAATTTTCAAAAACCGCGTGCCGAAGCGGATGGTCTATACGCTCTGGCTGGTGGTGCTGGTGAAGTTGTGTCTGCCTGGGACGGTGGTTTCGCTGCCGGTGCTTCCGGCAGAGGAGACAGCCGCGCCGGTGCAGCGCGTGGAACTGCCCGCGCAGACAGCGCCGGTCGTTCTGCAGCCCGCGCAGGCTGTGGTGCAGCCGCAGGTTTCTGCGCAGCAGCCGGTTTCCCCGGCGCAGGAGGCTGCGGAACCGGCGGCAAAGCCGTTGACAACGATACAGATTCTTCAGATTGTCTGGGCGGGCGGCAGTGCGCTGCTCGGACTATGGCTGCTGGGCACATGGCTGGTTTTTGCGATTCGGCTGCACAAGAGCAGACGCTTTCTCAGCAAGCGCGGCGGAACGCGTATTTATGTGTCCAGCGCGGTCAAATCGCCGTGTCTTGCCGGTCTGATTCCGGCGGTATATCTGACGGGGGACGTACTGCAAACGGACGAGGCGGAGCTTATTTTGAGCCATGAACTCACGCATTTGTGCCATCTGGATTTTCTCTGGTCGTTCTGCCGTGCAGCAGCCGTGAGCGTCTATTGGTGGAATCCGTTTATCTGGGTTGCTGCGATTTGCTCCAAGCACGACGCGGAGCTTGCTTGCGACGAGGCGGTTGCCGCAAAACTGCCGGAGAGCAAGCGCCTAGCATACGCCCGCGCGATTCTGGCGCAAGCGCCGCGCAAAACGGCGGCGCTAAGTCTTGCCGGACCTCCGGTCAAGGAGCGCATTTTGTTCCTGACGAAAAAACAGCGCACAAGCGTTCTGTGTGTCATTCTGGCGCTGCTGCTCATCGTGTCTGCCGCTGGGTGCTCGATTACGGAGCTGACGCGGCAGAAAACGGGGGAAATCACGCTGCCGAAGGAAACTCCAGTCATGGAGGAACCAACCGATACGCCGGAACCGGCAGATACGCCGATTGAGCAAGAAGAACCTATACAGGAGCCGCAGACGCAGATGCTCCCCATCCCGGCCTCTTCCATGTTCGGTCTGACCGGGCGGGAGGCGGTGCTCTTTGACGCGGCGGTCGCGCAGCGGTACCCGCGCGACGACAATGATATCGTGCTGCCGAGCCTGCTCGAATACGGTTCGTTTGAGGAAAACGGGAAAACTGTCGTCATCTGCTACCTGCATTATGATTTTTACTATGACTACACCGGCCCTGACTGGGAGTGGAACGGGGGCGGCTCAACGACAGTGGCGAGATTCGAGCTGGATGCGCCGGGCAATATCTGCACGGGCTTTGCGGAGTACCCGAGCGGGAGTCTGAGCGACTGGATCCGCGATTTTTGCGGCCCGCTGGCCGTGCAGAATGCAGACGGGGCGTGGGTACTGCCGGAAACGTCCGGAGACTGGTTCCCGACAGTCGAGAATCCGTTCCAGCAGTATCTGGAGGTGATCGCCTCCACTGCCCCGTCAAGTGACGCGCCTGCGGCGGATTCTCTTTCTGATGATATGATTTGGGAATATGTTCACGAAAAGCTGGACTATGCACACTGGGCGCAGGACATGACGGCGGAATATGAGGATATCGTTCGGAAATTCCAGATTGAGGACAGCAAAATGAGCGACCTGCCGGGCGATGTTTCCCAGTGGCCGCGCTATTATTCCGCATTCGTCGAGTATTTCAGCGGTGCAAACGCCGATCTGCGGTATCTGGACGCAGATACCATTTGGACAAAAGGCTTGTCAGAAGACCAGCAATCATTGATCGTCACAATGACGCGGGCGGACGTTGTGCTGACGCTCTCCTATTCGCTCCAGACCTCGCAGATCACGGAGGTCAGCACGCGCCGGAACGCAGTTCTGCAGAGCGTGACCGGGGATTCCATCACGGCCGAGCATATTACGCTGCTGAATGCCTCTCTCGAAGAGGATCTGCAAACGCTCAAGGCGCTGAATATTCCGCCGCAGAATTATTGGTATGGATATTACCGGGTCGATTCCGGCGAACTTTATACCTACAAGGTAGACCCGAACACATCCGTCACGATCTACGATATCGAGCAGGAATACGGCGCAGGCGAGGACCGGCTGTACACGTTCAAAACATGGCGGGACTTTGTCGCCGCCGCGCAGGAAAACGAAGGGCTGCTCGTCCAGCCGTATACGCTTACTTTGAAAAACGGCGTCGTGGTAAAAATCGAGGAAAAATTCTATAATTAAGGCCGCATCCAGCGGGATACCGGGGGCAAGCCGACACTGGACTTATAAAAAGCAGCCTGCAAGCGGTTTGGGCTTGCAGACTGCTTTTGCATAATCGGCGGTCAAGCGGCTTCTTTCTGTGCAGTTTTGCGGATCAGCCCTTCGTGCATGACAATCATGAGTACCAGAATGGCACTCAGATAGACAGGAAGCAGAGAGACTGTAATATGCCCGGCGATCAGACCGAACAGCGGCGGCATCAGGCTGCTTCCGACATACGCGCAGGCCATTTGAATCCCAATGATCGCCTGCGATTTATCTGCGCCGAAATGGTCCGGCGTGGAATGGATGAGGCAGGGATAGATTGGTGCGCAGCCAAGGCCGATCATAACAAAACCGGCGAGAGAAACAGATGCACCCAGCGGCAGGAACAAAATAACGACGCCGCAGGCAATTAGAACCTGCCCCATACGAACCATCTGCGTATCGCTGAGTTTCATTGTAAGGAAGCCGTTCAGCGCGCGTCCGATGGTAATGCCAATGAAAAACATGCCGGCAAAACGGAGGGATAAAGATGGGATTGCAGGTATGCGCTCTGAACCGGAACAATATGCAGAAGGAATTACAGCCTCATGGAACCATCGAATTTCCATGCGCAGCTTATGCTTCCCGTCATACAGATGCACCCGGCGATGCGATTCCATGGCATTGGCATGAGGAGTTTGAGGTAATTTACATTGCCGATGGTACGCTGAAGCTGCAAACGCCCGGCATGGAGCATTTTTTAAACAAGGGAGATCTGGTTACGATCAATGGAAATGTTCTTCACTCTATCGTCGGTCATCCCATGGGAGAACTGCAATCCATCGTGTTTTCCCCATTTCTGATCACCGGAGGCGCCAGCACGGCATTTTATAAAAAATACATTGGCCGACTGACCGCTTGTTCGGATTCTACCGTTTGGAAAACAGATGCCGACACAGACAGCAAGTGGTTTCTGGATGCTTTTTCCGCATTAAAAAACGATACTTTTGCGTATGAATTTACCGTCCGCGAAAACCTTTCCCATCTCCTTCTGCACTGCTATGCGCAAATGCGCCCGCATCTGTCCGCACAAACGGCCGAAAAACATGCAGACACAATACGCATTGAAAAGATGCTGCAATACATACAGGACTTCTACGCCGAACCGATTCCGCTCACAAAAATTGCAAACGCCGCCGGGCTAAGCGAACGGGAATGCCTGCGCTGCTTTCATCGGATGATTGGCGATACACCGATACAATATCTTCTGAAATACCGGCTCATGCAGAGCGCAGCAATGCTTCATGCCGCGCCTACCGCCTGCATTGCAGAGATCTCCGCCGCCTGCGGCTTTGACAATCCAAGTTACTTTTCCAAACAGTTCCGACGATTTTACCAATGTACCCCACGAGAATACCGAAACGCCGCGTGTGAATCCGGTATGCAAGCAAAGACAGAAGGTTCTTGACAGACGAAAAGCCCGGCAGGTTTTCCTGCCGGGCTTTGCTGTTTGGGCTTACTTTGCGATTTTGGTCAGGTAGGTGTAGATTGCCATGGCAACTTCGGCACGCGTTGCGTTCTGCACTGCGTTTCTGGCCTGTACGGAGGTCAGGATGCCCTCTGCAACAGCCCATTCGACGTTCTTCCTTGCCCAGCCGGAAACGACTGCGTCTGTGCTCAGCTGGCCGTCGGCCTCGATGATTTTGGCGTCGTTATACTGTGCGAAGCGGCTGAGGAATGCAGCCAGCTGCTCACGGGTCACGGACTTGTCCGGCTTGAACGTGCCATCGGTGAAGCCCTTGACAATGTTATTCGCCGCTGCCCATTCGACAGCCTCGGTATAGTAGCAACCTGCCGCTACATCCTTGAAGCTGCCGCTCGTGTGAACTGCAGGTTCCCCTTGTGCTCTATACAGGATCGTTACGACCATTGCGCGGGTCAATTCGCCGTTCGGACTGAACTTCGTGCTTGAGGTGCCGTTCATGATGCCCTTGCTGTACAGATAATCAACCGCGTCGTAGCAGCCATCATTTTTGCTCACGTCCGTGAACGGGAAATTCTTGTCGGTCTTTCCGGGGTTCGCCGGAATGATCGGGCGCGTGTTCCCGCCTTCATCCAGAATCTTGCCGCAGTTCTCGCAGACGGTTCTTCTGGTACGCGGGTCCCAGCGGTAGCTGTGGCCGGTTGCAGGCAGGACTCTGCTGAACCGCACATCGCCGCAACGGGAGCAGACCTCTTCTTCCTTACCGTCCTTCTCGCAGGTCGGCTCGGTGCGTTTTGTCTCGTAGTTGTGCCCCAACGCATTGAGTTCTTCGGTCTTTGTCGCGCTGCACTTCGTGCAGGTATAGGTCTTGACACCCTTTGCGGTGCAGGTCGGCTCGGTGGTAACAACGCCGTTGTCCCAGACGTGTTCGCCGGTGGCCTTGATGCCTTCTGTCTTGGTATCGGTGTAGTTCTTCTCGCCAAAGGTGACGGAAGCAGTATAGGTGCGCAGGCCATCCTCGGTGCAGGTGGGCTCTTTGGTGACTGCGCTGGTGACGGCTGCGGCGACAGTCTCCTCGTGAGAAGCGTCGTTTGCGCAAATGAAGGTTGCCGACGCGCTTTCATAGCCGATCCACGTCCATGCCGGTTCGCCATACTGGTGGCCGGTTGCGGGCAGCTTTTCGGTCTTTGTGCCTCCGCACGTCGAGCAGCTGTAGAAAGCGGAGCCGTCAGCCGTGCAGGTGGGTTCCTGACGCTTTGCGGTGTTCTCTGTCCAATCATGGTCGCCGGACTCAGTCGGGCAGTTTACATAATAGAAATCGATCCGGTCGTTTGCCTGAAGGAGATACTTGTCCAGCGTGGCGTAGGTCGTTGCATCCAGCATAGGCATCTTGCCGTTGACGGTGTACATCCAGCCAGACCATTCGCCGTGCGCCGGATCACCTGCGTACAGGCGGCAGCCTGCGGGGTCGGTCACACCGGTCACATAATTGCCGGAGCCTGTGTAAGTGTAGCTGTTGGAGGTCAGCACGGATTCCAGTGCGTCCCATGCCGTCTGATAGGCATTGCTCTTGCAGGTATAGGTTGCAGCTGTCAGATCGGCGAAGGCCGGTGCAAAGGTGCTGCCGGTCACGTTCACAGTGATAGTGATATCCTCAACAGACGGGTCCTCGATACCGGTAGTTCCGATCACGGTGACGACCGTACTCACCGGCTGCTTGTAGAACTGCTTGAACTGCGCATAGGCAGGATCAGAACTGAACTTCTCGTAATACTTGCCATATTCGACATAAGTCAGAACGCTGTCAATCTTGACATGCGTGTTGTACTGCGGCTTCGTGACGGACAGCTTCTCGTGCGCGACCACACTGGGAACGCTGGAACGGAAGCAGCGGTACTGCTCGGAGTTGTACCAGCCGTCGATATCATCCACCTTCACGCCAAGCCACTGGGATTCGGCCGAGGTGCGGAGGAACTTATAGCCGTCGCCGTCCGGAACGATCTCCATGAACGGCCACAGATCGCCGGTGACGCTGTCACGCGCGGTATTGGCCTTGCGGATGCCCTCCCAGTAGACGTCCTCGGTGCAGACCTTCTTCATAAAGGCCGCAGCTGCATCGATCTCGGTCTGGGACATAGCCGGGACGGTGATCTGGATCTCCTTGCTTGCGAGGACCTGCATATTGGCATAGTCCTTGCCGGAGCCGCTGGGACGGGACAGGATCTTGACGGTCAGCGTGACCTTTGCGTCCTCCTGACCGGGCAGGGGCCGGTAGACCCATGCGCGGGCAGCGTTGGCTTCCAGGGATTCCACGACGGATTCATCGCTGCTGGTAATCAGAATGGGGGTGTATTTTCCGTCAAAGTCCGCGCCGTAATTGTCGGCAAAGACCTTGCGCATATCCGAGGTGGTGGGGAAATGGATGTCGGTGGTGACGTTGTTCACGTCGATCTTCTCGCCGGTCGCGGGGACATAGAGTGCGCCGTAGGGGTCCTGCGTGCCGCCGGCCAGCCAGAGCTCCAGACCTTCCTGATAATCAATGGCCTTCTGGGTGCCCTTGACCGTTACGGTGTAGGTGAAGTAGACCGTCAGGTCGTCGCGGTCGCCGTAGGTCAGCTTCGCGGTGAGGGTCACGCTCGTGTCCGTCTTCGGACGGCTGACCTTCACGGTGTAGGGTGCGAAGTACTTGGAATTGTTATTGCTGATGCCGATCACAGAGGCGTTCGAGGACTGCCATGTGACCTCGGCCCACAGATGCAGATCATCGGACGAATTGTAGTCCACGCTGCTCTCGTCCACGCCTTCCTTGACCATGTAGTGCGGGACGGAGGTGAGGGTCGTGTCGTCGTTCAGCTCCTGCGGGATGCTGATGCGATTGCCCTGTGTGCGCAGCGCTTCGAGCGCCTTGCCCTCGTCCAGACCGAGGGCGACGGTCACGTCTTCCGCCTCGTCGTTGTACGCACCGCAGGCGAGGGTCAGCGTAGGCCGGCAGTACAGAGTGGTCGAGGAAGTCGTGCCGTTGTCGTTCCACTTATAATGCAGCGTGCCGTCCGCATCGATGCCGGCATGCGCGTCCGTGAACATATCCTTCGTGGAGACAGCGGCCTTCATCGCAACGGTAACGCCCTCGATGCTGCCAGCGGTCAGGCGGGCCTGCGCCATATCCAGAAGATTTTTATCCGTTCCGTATTTGGGCTGATAATTCTTCTCCAGAAGCGTCTTTGCAGCGTCCAGCTTTTCGCGGGCGGCCTTTTCCTCGTCGGACATATTTTTGCTCCAGCAGGCGTAGAGGTCGAAGAATTCTCCGTCCTCGCTGCCCTCATCGCCCCAGTCCCAGTCGCCGTCATCCCATTCGCGAAGCAGCTCCGCGCCGTCGGCGTATACCGCCTTGCCGCTGGCACTGGTGGACCAGCCCGCGAACGTGTAGCCTTCGCGGCTCAGCGTGCAGGCAGACAGGTGAATGGTCTCGTCAAACGGGGCGCGCTGGTCTTCCATGCTGCCTGTCACGTCAGCGCCGTTGGCGTTGTAGCGGATCACGTAGCTGAGGCTGTACCACTGCGCCTTGAGCGTCACGCCGCTGTCACGGTAGGCGCTGAGGTCATAGGAGGCCGTCACGCGGTCGCCCAGCGAGCCGTCCGCCAGCACGATGTACCAGTCGTAATACCTCTTTCCGCTGGGGAATTTGGCGCTGTTCAGCGCGGGAAGCACCGCATGGCCGTTTTCGTCAATGTCGGCGTCCAGAATGGCTTCCTGATAGCCATTGCCGTCAAAATGGACGGACAGGCTGGCCTGCTCGGCTTCCCAGAGCGCGTAGAGCGTGGTGTCCGCCGTCAGCTCGACTGCCGCGCCGTCGTTATAGACCTTTTCGCCTGCGGGCAAAAGCGCCCAGCCCGCGAAGCGGAAGCCCGCTTTCGTAAAGGCGTTGGGCGTCAGCGTGCCCTTGCCCCCGGTCAGCGTCTGCGCGTCCATCGTGCCCTCGCCGCCGTTCGCGTCGAAGGTGACGGTGACATCCTGCACAGCCTTGTCGACCCAGTTGATGATGAAGGTGACGCTGCCGCCGGGGATTTTCTCTGTGTAATCATAGGGCTCATCCAGCGGATAGACCTTATCGCCGAGGGTGCCGTCGGCATTCCTGATATACCAGCCGCCAAAGTCCTTGCCGGCGGGGAAGCTGCTGCCGCCGAACTTCAGCAGATTGTCCGTTACGGATTTCAGCTGCGTGTCCATGGTGGCAGTCCACCAGGTATTCACGCCGCCGAGGTTGCCGCCATAGCCGTTGCCGTCCAGCGTGACATTGAGCCGTTTGGACCATTGGGCGTAGAAGGTAACGGGGCCATTGTTGACCATCTCCTGCGTGACGCGGGCCGTAACGACATACTTGCCCGAAATATCGTCCTTTTCCGTGATGGTCTCGCCGCCCTTCGGGAGCGTCCACCAGCCTCTGAAGGAGTAGCTTACGCCGTCCTGTGTGCGGGTCGGCGCGGTGGGAATGGAATACTTGTCACCGACTGCGCTGGCCGTATCGTTAATTTCGGGAGCGTCCGGATAGTTTGCGTCAAAATGCGCCGTCAGGTTATGTCCGGCCCACTGCGCATAGAGCGTGGTGTCCGCCGAGGCAGTGATATCCGCGCCGTCGGCATAGCTGTCGCCGGTGCCGTCCGCCGCAGTGTTCCAGCCGAGGAATTTTACGTCTCCGCCGTACTCCTTGCCGGAGAATTTCCTGCTGTATACGTTGGTGAAGGCGTTTGCGTTCAGCGCCGTCGCCGTACCGGCAGGAACAATCTGCGCGGCCATTGTGCCGGAAACCGTTCCCTTGGTGTTGGCCTGATTGCCGTCAAAGGAAACGGTGACGTCCTGTGCGGCAAGGTCGGTGCAGCGGATGTTCTTCAGCGTCATTGCGCAGGGCGTCATGAAATCTTCTTCCGAGTAGAAATCGATCTCGAAAATGTCGCCTGCTTTTACATCCACGTTGTACGGACTTGCGAGTTTATCGCTGCTGGTGCCCTTTGCGATTGCAGTCCCGTTAAGACGCAACTCGGCGTAGCTGTAGGGAGAACGGTTACCGATGGAGAACAGATGCTTGAACCAGAAGTTGCAGTTTTTCTTGAACGTAAACGTCAGAATCGCGTGCGTGTCGCCATACAGCTTGCTGCCGTCCTTGTTGAAGACGGCCACACTGGTTCCGTTGTTGCCGGTGTTCCATGTCGTGGTCTTGTCCGCTGTGGAAAGCGGCGTGGAGGTCACGGTGAAATAGTCGCCGAGGTTGTTGGGCCGGGGCGTTTCCGTCGTGTAATTCTGCGTAAAGATTGTTGCGTTGGGGTCAAACGTGTAGCTTGCTGCGAATACCTGTGCGGGCAGCAGGCTCAGGAGCATGACCAGCACAAGCAGGATGGGTAGAATTCTCTTCTTCATATGCAATGATTCCTTCCTTTTTTAATATCTATCTGAAAGCCCATTTAAGCAGCCGATAACTCCTTCCGATTGAATCAGCGGTTACTTGGGCTGAGTGCACACAGAAAAAAACGCCCAAGCGAGTCTCCGCGTTCGGGAAACTCACTTGGGCGTCGGTTCTTCCGATGGCCCGGCCTCACAGCCTGCAAACCATATGTTACTTTTCCTCCAGCTTTTCGCTCCGGGTCGCTTCCATCTGAACGGGCACGCCGTTGCGCATGACGATGCGCATCTCCCCGTATTTCAGCTGGCGCAGTTCCGCGATAATCCGCTTTTCTGCCTTTGTCAGCCGAAGTTCATTCTGCTGCTCCATATTGCGGCTCCTTTCACCGTCCGATACAAAACAAAAAGCCGTGCGCCCCGATTTGGCCGCACGGACAAAGGCGTATAAACGCCCATCCTGTTCGGCTGCGGTGACGGCGCAAGCACAGGACAGCACTCGGCGTATCTGACTGATCCCTCCATGCCGGAAGGCTTCACAGTGACCCACTCGTGGGGCTTTGCACCCCGTTCCGCCTGCGGGTCAAGACCCGCGCGCGCTGTCCTTGATTCAGTTTGTTTGATCTATTTGTACTATAACAAATACGCTGTCGGAAATCAAGTCTGCAAACGGGATTTTAACAAGAATGCGCACGCGCATTTTCCGGCAGTATATTGCTCTTCCAATGTTCGACCAGCATTTTTTCCAGTTCCTTGGCGGCGACGCTGAGCGGCTGATCTTTGCGCTTAACGAGGCAGACACTGCGCGGCGGAAGCGGTTCAGCAAGATTAATGACGCACGCATTGTCGGATGGGCGAATAAAATCCTGTGGGACGATGCCAACGCCGAGGCCAGATTCGACCATCGGGAGAATCTGATCGGCGGTAAAGGCCTCGATATCCGGACGGAACGGCAGGCCGTGAGCCGCAAAGAAGCCGGAATAAAGCGCATAGGACTGCGTATCCGCGCCGAGTGTGATGAGCGGATGGGTCCGCAGTTCCTCCAGCGTGACGGTACGGTCCAGCAGGTCCCGGAAGGACGGAGAACAGACGGCAACCTCCTGGATCTGCCGGATGTTTGTCTGTTGAAAGGCCGCCGCGTGCAGAACCGGCGTCGTGACAACGGCAAAATCTGCAGTCGTCTCTCGCAGAGCGGCGATAGCCTGCGGGGTCGAATGATTGCTGATGCGCAGGCTCACGCCCGGATATTGGGTGCGGAATGCCTCGAGCACCGGCAGGAGCACGCAGCGCAGCGCGCCCTCGCTTGCAGCAAGAAACACCGTACCGGCTTGCAGAGAACGGCTCTGCGCGAGTTCCGCTTCCCCGGCTTCCAGCTGTTCTACTGCAATTTTGACATGCCGGTAGAGCCGTTCGCCCTCCGGCGTTAACTTCATGCCGCGGTTCGTCCGGGAAAAGAGCGTGCAGCCCAGCTCCGCCTCGAGATTTTTGATCGAGCGCGTCAGGTTCGGCTGGTTGTTGACCAGCTCTCTTGCCGCCTGCGAGAGATTGCCGCATTTCGCAACATAATAAAAGATCCGGTAATAGTCATAATTTACGTTCATACATGTCTCCTCTGATATGTCATATTCATATGAAGACCATATTTATTTCGGATTTTACACATATCTGCATGCGCATTATAATATGGGCACTTCGGGAAGTCAAGACAGCGTTCAACTGCTTTCCGAAAGAAAGGGAAACCAAAATGGCACTTACAATAGAGGCGCTGGCCGCAGCCGTCATCGATCTTGTCCTGCTTCGCGTCATGCTCTGTCTGGAAAATGAACCGGGCGCAGATCACCCGAAGGAGCGGCGCTGGATGCTGGCCGCGGGCGTTTTACTTCTCGTGGGCTGCATCGCGGAGATCGCACTGCGCGGCGCGCATATTATGCAGATCCTGCTTGGGATCGGCTTCAATCTCGCGTTTGTCGCCTACTTTTTCAGCTTCCGCGCCGCTGAGCAGGAAGCCTGAGCGGCGGCAGGCCTGATCAAAGGAGGATGCATATGAGCAAGAAGCGTAAGATCATTTCGCTTGCGGTCCTCGGCGTTCTGCTGCTTGCCTCGCTGGCGCTCAGCCTGCTGCTGGGCAAGGGCGGCGCGAAGGAATCCCTGCAGACGATCATGCGGGACGCGGTTCTGCATGAGGACAATAAAATCAGTCTGTTCGGGCTGATGGACGTGAATCCGGCGGTCGTTTCCGGGTTTATCGTCACGGGCGTGCTGCTGGTGCTGGCGGCGCTGGCGCGGATCTTTGTGATCCCGCGATTCAAATATAAGCCCGGAAAGCTTCAGCTGCTGCTGGAAGAGCTTGTGACATTCTTCCAGAACCTCGCGCAGACGAACAGCCCGCACCGCAATGGCTTTCTTGGCGCGTATCTGTTCGGTGCGGGCGTCTATGTGTTCTTCGGCACGCTCTTTGAGCTGTTCGGCCTGCAGGCCGTGACGACGGCCGGCGGCTCCATTTCCCTTCCCGCGCCGCTGTCGGATATCAACGCGGCCATCAGCGTGGGCTGCATGTCCTATCTCGTGATCCTTGGCGGCGGCATCGCGGCAAACAAGCTCCGCGGCGCTGCCAACACGCTCAAGGATTTCTCGCTTCCCATCTCCATGAGCTTCCGTCTGTTCGGCGCGCTGCTGAGTGGTCTGCTGGTCACGGAGCTTGTTTATTATTCGCTCAGCCTGAGCTTTGTGCTGCCGGTATTCGTGGGCGTCATGTTCACGCTCCTGCACGCGCTCATTCAGACGTATGTCCTGACGACACTCGTGTCGATCTTCTATGGTGAGGTCACAGAGCCGCATAACAAAAAAGTCAAGCAGGCCGCTTGACGAATGGAGGAACAGAAAAATGAAACTGACTGCAAAACGAATGGTATCCCTGATGCTTGTCATGCTGCTTGTCTGCGCGCTGCTCGCCGTGTCGGCCAGCGCTGCGGATACCGCTGACGCCGCGCCTGCCGCGGAAGCCGCGGCCGCGGCTGAAAACTCGACCGGCGCAAAGGCGATCGCCGCGGCCGTTGTCGTGGGTCTTGTCGCAACGGCCGGTGCGCTCGGCATGGCCATCGCCATCGGCAAGAGCGCCGAGGGCATGTCCCGCCAGCCGGAAGCCTCCGGCAGCATCCGGTCCTCGATGATGCTGGGTCTGGTCTTTATTGAGACCGCCATCATTTATGCCCTGATCGTCGCCATTCTGATCATCTTCGTGCTGTAAAGGAGAAATAGTATGGGCGTACCGCTGAATATCGACTGGCAGCAGATCCTGCTGCACATGTTTAATCTGATCATCCTGACGGGCGGATTGTATTTCCTTCTGTATCAGCCCGTCACCGCATTCATGAAAAAACGGCAGGAGTATTATGCCGGACTGGAAGCCGACGCGCAGGCAAAGCTGCAGGAGGCCGAACAGAAGGTCCGCGAAGCCGATGAAACGCTCTCCGGCATGCAGGCGGAAGCCGAGCAGCTGCGCGCGGACGCCATGAAGCAGGCCGACGCGGAAGCGGCAGCCCGTCTTGCAGGCGCAGACGCAGAAAAGCAGAAAATTCTTGCTGCCGCAAAGGCGCAGGCCGCGCGGGAAAAGGACGCCATGCTGCGTGAGGCTAACGAGCAGATCGGTACGCTGGTCTCCAACGCGGTCGACAAGCTGGTCTCCGACGCGGACGATCCGTATGCGGATTTTCTGCACGCAGTCAAGCGGGGAGCATAACGCATGAGTGAGCAGAAGCTGCAGGCCCGCGTATACAGCCGCACCGCTCCGACCGAGGAGCAGCTTGCGCAGCTGCGCGACTTCCTGCATCAGAAATACCAGCGTCCGGTCAACCTGCACTGGGAGCGGGACGACCGGATGAAGGATGGCTTCCGGCTGGAGCTCGGCGAGGGAGAGAGCCGCGAGCTGGTCTATGACTGGAGCAGCTCCGGCAAAAGCCGTCAGCTGAAGGACAAGATCGCCGCCGCCATCCGCAGCCGGAGCGACGTTATCCCGCTGCTCCGCAAAACGCTGGAGGATTTCCAGCCGGAGGCCTCCGCGACTGAGATCGGCACTGTCCTCTCCTACGGCGACGGCATCGCCGAGGTCAGCGGTCTGCCGGGCGCGGAATACGGCGAGATTCTGATTTTTGAAAACGGCGTGCGCGGCATGGTGCTCGATCTGAAGGAAAAAAGCATCGGCTGCGTTGTTTTTGCGGGCGAGGCCGCCGTACAGGCGG
>OKVK01001237.1_pt1 | contig 13674 bp, 11 predicted proteins | sample 1604771 | NCBI WGS metagenome assembly OKVK01 (sample SAMN01760906, study PRJEB22395) | human gut metagenome | reverse complement strand
GGTCACCATCAAGGCTGAGACGACCATCGGCGCGAAGAAGTATGCCGCTGAAAAGGTGTTCACCGTCACGGTTCCCGAGGCGGCCAACGTTGCGCTGACGCTCGGCGAGAACGAAACCTACGTCCAGCTCGACGGCAGCAAGATCGCCGCGGCAGTTAAGGGCGCAGCCAAGACTACGCCCAGCACCTTCACCTTTGAGTCTCCGGCAAATGGCACGCTCTACACCACGAGCGCCATGTCCAGCACGGTCAGCACGACGACGAAGTACTCTTCCAGCGAAGTCAGCAAGATGGTCTACCGTCCGACGAGAACCACCGGCACGCATACGATCAAGTACGCCGCCTATGACGGCAGCGCCCAGATCGCAACCGGCACGATCATCGTCATGACCAGCGCAAGCACGGTTGAATACCACATTTCTGCCAATGAAAAGCAGCAGATGTCCGTCAGCGACTTCCAGCGCGTCTACGGCTCCGGCCTGAGCACCGTGACCTTCGGCTCGAACACCGATACCCGCGGCGCTCTGTACAAGGGCAGCACGACCAGTTCCGGCAAGGTCGGCAGCGAGTCCTACAGCGTCTCGACCGGCTCGAACCTGCTGAAGAACGTCTACTTCATCGCGGGCAGCACCACGTCGAAGTACACCGTGACCATCCCCTTCACGGCAAGCGGCTCGTCCGGCCAGATGAACGGCCAGCTTGTGGTCTATGTCAACGACACCCACACGCTGAACTCCACCGGCGCGTCCTTCCGCTCCATGGGCATTGCAAACGAACTCACGCCGGATAACGCCACCGGCAGCACCTACATCACCATTGACCGCATCGTCGGCGGTAAGCTTTACTCCGCCTACACCAGCATCAAGAACTGCACCGCGCTGACCAGCAAGGATCTCGGCAGCACGAAGTTCTACTTTACTGGCTCCAACAGCCTGGACAGCCTCTATGTCCTGCCGCTGGCCGACAGCAAGAGTGTCGAAATCTCCTATACCATCGACGGCAGCACGAAGGGCACCCTGTCCTTCTCGGTCAACCAGCAGACGGCTTCCAACCAGTTCACCGATGTGAGCGGTTCTTACAAGTGGGCAGCCAACTCGGTCGATTTCATGTACATGAACGACATCATCAAGGGCAACAACACCAAGAACCCGAAACTCTTCGGGCCGGGCGCCAAGATGACCCGCGCCATGCTCGTCACGGTTCTCTACCGCGCGGCAGGCGAACCCTCTGTTACCGGTATCACCAACAAGTTCACCGACAACAAGCAGGGCAAGTATTACTACAACGCGGTTCTCTGGGCCTCCAACAAGGGCATTGTCAACGGCGCGACCGCCACGACCTTTGACCCGGATGGCAACATCACCCGTGAGCAGATCGCAGCCATCCTGTACCGCTACGCGGGCAGCCCGTCCGTGACCGGTTCTCTGAGCGGCTACTCCGATCAGGCGCAGGTCAGTTCCTTCGCCGTCACGGCAATGCAGTGGGCCGTCGGCAGCGGCATCATCACCGGCGTCACCTCCGGCGGCAAGACGACCCTCTCCGCAAAGGGCAACGCCACCCGCGCTCAGGTCGCCGTCATGCTCCACCGCTTCCTCACCTTTGAATAATTCCAGATTTAAAACTGCCCCCGGTTCACAAAGCCGGGGGCGGTTTTCTGCGTGCGCACAAAAAGGGGGCATGCTGCAGCAGAAGCTTGTAGCATGCCCCTTGATTATTATTTTGCGTTGATGACCAGTTCGCCGTGCTGTACGTCGCAGACCAGCGTCTGGCCGGGCAGCACGTCGCCGCGCAGGATGCGCTGGGCAAGAAGTGTTTCGACCGTGTGCTGCAGATACCGGCGCAGCGGTCTTGCGCCGAACTGCGGGTCATAGGCTGCGTCAATGACGAACGACTTTGCCGCCGGAGTCAACTCGCATTTAAGCTGCTTGTCGGCAAGGCGCTTGTTGAGCGCCGCGATCTGCAAGTCGATAATGCCGGTGATATTCTCCTTCGACAGCGGCTTATAGAACACAATCTCGTCCAGCCGGTTGAGGAACTCCGGGCGGAAATTGCGGCGCAGAAGCGTCTGCACCTCGTTTTTCGCATCCTCAGAGATCTCGCCCTCCGGCGTGATGCCGTCCAGAATGGCCTGTGAACCGAGATTCGAGGTCAGAATGATGATGGTGTTCTTGAAGTCCACCGTGCGGCCCTGCGAGTCGGTGATACGACCGTCGTCGAGCACCTGCAGCAGAATGTTGAACACGTCCGGGTGCGCTTTTTCGATCTCGTCAAACAGAATGACGGAATACGGTCTGCGGCGCACGGCTTCGGTCAGCTGGCCGCCCTCCTCGTAGCCCACATATCCGGGAGGCGCACCGATCAGACGCGACACGGAGAATTTCTCCATATACTCCGACATATCGATCCGCACCAGATTCTTTTCATCGTCAAACAGCGCCTCTGCCAGCGTCTTGGCCAGTTCTGTCTTGCCAACGCCGGTAGGGCCAAGGAACAGGAACGAGCCGAGCGGCCGGTTCGGGTCCTGAATGCCTGCTCTGCTTCTCTGGATAGCCTCAGAGACGACGCGCACGGCCTCATCCTGGCCGACAACACGCTTGTGCAGCGTATCTTCGAGATGCAGCAGCTTGTCGCGTTCGCCCTCCATCAGTCTTGCGGTCGGGATACCCGTCCAGCGCTCGATGATCTTGGCAATTTCCTCCTCCGTGACCTTGTTGCGGAGTAAACTCGTCTCCTTGCTGCTTTGCGCCAGTTTTTCCTCCTGCTCCAGCTGCTTTTTCGCTTCGGGCAGATCGCCGTACTTCAGCTTCGCGGCCTTTTCGAGATCGTAACTCTGTTCGGCAGATTCAATATCGCGGTTGATCTGCTCGATGCGTTCGCGCAGCTGCTGCACGCGGCCGATTGCGTTCTTCTCGTTTTCCCATTTGGCTTTCATGGAGTTGAACGTTTCGCGCTGTTCGGCCAGTTCCTTTTGCAGTTCCGTCAGCCGCGCCTTGGAAAGTTCATCGTCCTCGTTTTTGAGCGCTGCTTCCTCAATCTGCATCTGGATGATCTTGCGGTTGATGACATCCAGTTCGGTCGGCATGGAGTCCATTTCCGTTCGGATCATGGCGCAGGCCTCGTCAATGAGGTCAATGGCCTTGTCAGGCAGGAAACGGTCGGTGATATAGCGGTTCGAGAGCGTTGCGGCGGCAATGATTGCATTGTCTGTGATCTTGACGCCATGGAAGACCTCATAGCGGGATTCCAGACCACGCAGGATGGCAATGGTATCCTCGACGGTCGGTTCCTGCACCAGAACGGTCTGGAACCGGCGCTCGAGCGCGGGATCCTTTTCGATATACTGGCGGTATTCGTCCAGCGTGGTTGCGCCGATGCAGTGCAGCTCGCCGCGCGCCAGCATGGGCTTTAGCAGATTGCCCGCGTCCATGGAGCCCTCGGTCTTGCCCGCACCGACAATGGTATGCAGTTCATCGATAAACAGGATGATACGCCCTTCGGACTTTTTGACCTCGGCCAGCACGGCCTTCAGACGTTCCTCAAATTCGCCGCGGTACTTTGCGCCCGCGATCAATGCGCCCATGTCGAGTGAAAAGATCGTCTTGTCCTGCAGGGACTTCGGAACCTCGTTTGCGACAATGCGCTGTGCAAGCCCCTCGACGATGGCCGTCTTACCGACGCCCGGTTCGCCGATCAGCACAGGGTTGTTCTTCGTCTTACGGGACAAAATGCGGATGACGTTTCGGATTTCATCGTCACGGCCGATGACCGGATCCATTTTCTGTTCCCGCGCGCGCTTGACCAGATCCGTACCGTATTTGGCAAGCGCCTCATAGGTATCCTCCGGCGTGTCGGACGTTACGCGCTGATTGCCGCGCACCGACTGCAGTGCCTGCAGACAGGCCTCCTTCGTGATCTGGTACGGACGGAACAGATTTTTCAGCGTTGCATCCGCATTTTCAATCAGGGACAAAAACAGATGCTCGACGGAGACATATTCGTCCTTCATCTGCTTTGCGATGTCTTCCGCGCTGTTCAGCGCCGTATCAACGGCACGCGCAACATAATATTTATCTGCCTCACGGCCCGAGCCGGTCACGCGCGGGAGTTTTCCTAACTCTGCATCGACCGCAGCCTCAAAGCTTTCGAGCGTGATACCCATCTTTTTCAGCAGCTGCGGCACAAGGCCGTTCTCCTGCCTCAAAAGTGCGGCCAGCAGATGGATTTGCTCAATCTGCTGGTTCTGATTTTCAATGGTCAGTTTCTGGGCGGCCTGAATGGCCTCCAGAGATTTCTGTGTATAGTTTTGTGCGTTCATAGTTCACACCTCTTCTTCCAACGTTAGCACTCTATACATGTGAGTGCTAATTCACTTTGGCTTCATCATAGACCTGTGCCCGGATTTTGTCAAGAGGATAAGGGGATAAAAATTATGATATTTTTGTAAACATTTGATCGAAAAAAGTTTTTTCGGATTTAATAGTTATTTAAAAACTTGCCGCTAAGTTTTTTAATAAACCCTTGCTATTATAATCATGCAAGAAGCGATATACACTTTTTCATTTTCCCCTCATATTGATAAAGAATCCCCCGCAGACAAGCCGGTCACTTGTTTGCGGGGTTTCTTTTATATTCTAAAGCAATGACGATTTCTTTCGGTTTTCTCAACGCCCACTAATTCTTCTGGATTAAGAATTATGCGTTACCCTTCAGAATTTCCAGCGCCTGCTTTGTGTCGCAGTCGAACAGTTCGCGTTCTCCTGCCTCGACGAGCAGCAGCGCATCTTCGTGCCGCCGAATGACGGATGAGCCGCCGCGGTCTGCCTCCAGTGCACACAGTTCCGGGAAAAACCGCGACGGAAACAGGCACGGGTTGCCGCGCTTTCCGTTGTGCGCTGCGGCGGTAATGCAGTTCGGGTGTTCCTGCCATGCGTCCACAATGCGTCGTACCGTTCCGGCCTGCAGCAGCGGCTGGTCGGCGACCATGTACAAGATTCCGGCACAGTCCGCCATCGCCCGTGTGCCGAGGCGAATGGTGCGGCTGATGCCGTCCTCTGGCCGGTCGTTCAGAATGGCATCGAAGCCCGCTTGCGAAGCCTCTTCCAGAAGCGAGGGATACTGCGAAACGACCGTGACGCGGACAAATACGCCCGCCGGGATCGCCTCAAGTGCCCGCGAGAACAGGCTTTGCCCGTCAAAGCGCGCGGTCAACTTGTTTTCTCCAAAACGGGAAGCATTTCCGGCCGCCATGAGCAGGCAGCCGATGGGAGGCGCAGAGAATGCAGCCATATTGTGTACTCCTTTAGGAACCGCTGATACCCGCAGACGATGGAATCATCGATTCCTTGTGATTTTCTACAAAACAGTATAGCTATTTTTGCATATTTGCGCAAGAATCATACGATTTTTTCGACATTCACGAAAAAATTCGTTATTCAAAAAGTAGGATAATGCTTTTGCTTTCTCTTCAAATCCGGATATGCTACAATAAAAACAAATAAAAGTGGAAAAATGGCGGATTTCATGCGCAGACGCGTAAAATCCGCCTATAACCCGGCAAATGGAGGTAATCGAATGAACATCGTAGGCAGAAGCGAGGTTCGTGTTGACGCCTTTGACAAGGCGACCGGCCGGACGAAATACTATGATGATCTGGCCCCAAAGGATGCGCTGATTGTCAGAGTCAAGCATTCGACCATTGCACACGGCTTCGTCAAGTCGGTTGACATCAGCAAGGCCGAGAAAATTCCCGGCGTTGTCAAGATCCTGACCTGCTTTGATGTGCCGGACATCCCGTTCCCCACGGCTGGCCACCCGTGGTCAATGGACCCGTCTCATCAGGATATTGCCGACCGGCACCTGCTGAACCAGCATGTGCGCTATTATGGCGATGATGTGTGCGCTGTTATCGCCGAGGATGAGGTTGCGGCTATGCAGGCCGTACGCGCCATTGAGGTCGAATACGAGGAATTGCCGTTCGTGCTCGACGTGCAGAAGGCCATGGAGCCCGGCGCGCCGCAGCTGCACGAGGCGTTCCCCAACAACATTCTCAAGCATACGACCGCCTTGGCGGGCAATTATGCCGAAGCGATCAAAGAACCGGGCCTGATCAAAGTCGAGGGCTGGTACGAAACGCCTACCGTACAGCACTGCCACATTGAAAACCACGGCTGCTTCTGCTACGCGGAAAACGGTCGTCTGGTCGTGACGAGTTCCACGCAGATCCCGCACATCATCCGCCGTGTCGTCGGACAGGCGCTGGGCCGTCCGTGGGGCGACATCCGCGTCATCAAGCCGTACATCGGCGGCGGCTTCGGCAACAAGCAGGACGCGCTCTATGAGCCGCTGTGCGCATGGTGCTGCACGCAGGTCGGCGGCCGCTGCGTCAAGCTTGACTGCTCACGCGAAGAGACGTTTGTCTCCAACCGCGTCCGCCATGCCATCCGCACGCACATCATCTCCTGGCTGCGCAAGGACGGCACCATCGCCGCCAAGAAGGTCGAGTGCTTCTCCAACCAGGGCTCCTACGCCTCCCACGGCCATTCGATTGTTGCCAAGGCGCTCGGCTCCTTTAACCAGCACTATCCCTGCCCCAACTTTGAGGGCGATGCCTATACTGTTTTCACCAACCGCCCGGCGGCGGGCGCCATGCGCGGCTATGGCATGCCGCAGGCGTCGTTCGCGGATGAGTCCCACGCAGAGCAGTGCGCAGAGGCTGTCGGCATGACGCCGCTGGCCTACCGCTGGCAGAACCTGATGAAGCCCGGCTACGTTGACGGCTTCTCGAAAAACGAACTTTATGAGGACTCCTACCGGCAGTGTATGGAAAAGGGCATGAAGGCCATCGGCTATGAAGAAAAGCTGAAGGCCTACGCCAACCAGACCGGTCCCATCCGCCGCGGTATCGGCCTTGCGACCTTCTGGTACAACACTGCCGTTTTCCCCATTTCGCTGGAAACCTCCTCCTGCCGTCTGCAGCTGAATCTCGACGGCACGGTCAATCTGCAGGTCGGCGAAACGGAGATCGGTCAGGGCGCAGATACGGCATATGCGCAGATGTGCGCGGAGATCCTTGGCCTGTCCGATTATAAAAAAGTACATGTTCTGTCCTGCCAGGATACCGATGTGACCCCGACAGGCCTCGGCGCATACGCTTCCCGTCAGACGTTCACCGCAGGCTTCTCCATCCGGCAGACGTCCGAGCTGCTGAAGCGGAAGATTCTCGAATACGCCTGCGAGGTCACACGTCAGGCAGCCTATAACATGGATATTATCGACTCCAACATCGTCCGTATCACCGATGGACGTGTGCTCATGAGCCTGTCCGAGTTGTCCATGACCGCGCAGTATAACCCGGTCCATTCCGAGCATCTGACAGCGGAATCGACCTACACCATCCGCAACAACGCCTATTCCTTCGGCTGCACGTTCGCCGAGGTCGAGGTTGATATCCCGATGTGCAAGGTCAAACTGCTGAACATTGTCAATGTCCACGATTGCGGCAAACTCATTAACCCAGCGCTTGCCGAAGCGCAGGTGCACGGCGGTATGTCCATGGGCATCGGCTACGGCCTGTCCGAGCAGCTGCTGTTCGATGAGAAGACCGGCCGGCCGCTCAACAATAACCTGCTTGACTACAAACTTTCGACCTTTATGGATCATCCGAACCTCGAAGCCGAGTTTGTGGAAAACTATGAGCCGACCTCTGCGTTCGGCACCAAGGCGCTGGGCGAGCCGCCCGCCTGCTCCCCGGCCCCTGCCATCCGCAATGCCATTTATCATGCGACCGGCGTCGCCATCAATCAGGTGCCGATCACACCGCACGTCCTCTTCGCCAAATTCACCGAAGCGGGCTTGATTCAGGACTGAGGGAGGAAACAGACTATGTATGATATGAAAGCGCTCTATGAAGCGTACAGCGTAGAAGAAGCAGTCAAGCTTCGTCTGGAGCATCCCGAAGCGCAGATCATCGCGGGCGGCACGGACGTGCTCGTCCAGATGCGCGAAGGCCGCCGTGCGGGCAAGGAACTCATCTCCATCCAGAAGATCGACTCCATGCGCGGCGTGTGTATGGACGAAAACGAAAACATCCGCATCGGCTCGCTTACAACCTTTTCCCACATTACGCATAATCCTATCATCATTGAAAAGATCAACGTGCTGGGCGAAGCCGTCGATATGGTCGGCGGCCCGCAGATCCGCAACGCCGGCACCATCGGCGGCAACACCTGCAACGGCGTGACCTCTGCCGATTCCGCTTCTACGCTCCACGCATGGGAGGCGATTGTCGAACTGACCGGCGTGAACGGCAAGCGGTATCTGCCGATCAAGGACTTCTATATCAAGGCCGGTACGGTCGATATCAACGTCGCCGAGGGTGAAATTCAGACTGCAATTCTGATTCCGAAGGCCTCGTGGGAAAATACGAAGGGCTTCTATATCAAATACGGCATGCGCAACGCTATGGAAATTGCCACGACCGGCTGCTCCGTCAATGTGCGGCTGTCCGCGGACAAGAAAACGTTCGACCGTGTGCGCATCGCCTACGGCGTCGCGGGTCCTGTGCCCATGCGCGCACCGAGCGCCGAGGCCGTTGTAAACGGCCAGCCCGTCACAATGGAAAATGTTGAGGCGTTCTCCAAGGCCGTTCTGGAGGACATCAATCCCCGTGATTCCTGGCGTGCCAGCAAGGCGTTCCGCAAGCACATCGCCGTGGAAATGGCCAAGCGCGCACTCATCGAGTCTGTCAAACGCTGCGGAGGTGAAATCTGATGGCACAGTACGCTCTTGTCAAATGCAACATCAACGGCAAAGACGTGGAAAAGATCGTCGATGTCCGTGCAAGTCTGACGGATATGCTCCGCAATGATTTCCGGCTTACGTCTGTGAAAAAGGGCTGTGAGGTCGGCGAATGCGGCGCATGCACCGCGCTTATCGACGGCGAGGCGATCAACACCTGTCTGTATCTGGCTGTCTGGGCCGAGGGCAAGCACATTATCACGCTCGAGGGCCTGATGAACCCTGACGGCACCGTCTCCGACGTGCAGAAGGCTTTCATGGAGGAAACGTCTATCCAGTGCGGCTTCTGCATCCCCGGTTTCATTCTGACGGCGACCGAGATCGTCAACTCCGGAAAGGAATACACGGACGACGAACTGCGCAAGCTTCTTTCCGGCCACCTGTGCCGCTGCACAGGCTACCAGAACATTTTCCGCGCCGTAAAAAAGACCATGCTCCGCCGCCTCGGAAAAAACGAGGAAGCAGAGTTGGTGCGATAATTTATAAACATAAAAACTGCCCGCCGGAAATGGCGAGTACGCATAAGGACAACAAAAAATCGCTTAGAGCAAGAACCGGCAACAGTCAAGTGACTGTTGCCGGTTTAACTGTGTATTTACGGTCGCTATATGCCGCGAGATAGCTGAAGCAGAACCAGAAGCCGTCGCGCACAAGTAGTTTTTGCCGCAGAGCATCGGCTTTTTCCGTCTCGCCGTGCGCTTCCAACAGTACGCAAAGGCCGTAAGCCGTCATGGCAAACTGTAAATCGTCCGGTTCCGCGTCCAACTCTGCCAGCATATCCTCCATCGGCGCAAAGCCAGCCGCCACGCGCATGGCTTTTTCATACGCCGTGTGGTGGCCGACGTACATATCGGGTCGATAATGCTGCTTCAACGTTTTTTGTGCCTCGTCCGCTTTTTCAGCACGAAGCTGCGAAAGTACCAGCCAGTAGACATCCGCGATGTACATATCATCGTCCTGCGGCGCGATGGCAAGAGAACCGGCAAAAGCGGCGGTCGCCGCATCATAGTTTTGCAGCATATACTGCGCCATGCCGATGCGGTAGCGCGACTCGATGCTCATGCCGTCCGCCTGTTCGCAGTGCGTATAATCCGCGAGCGCCCGTTCAAATTGCAGCGTATCGAGATACTTGGGGCCGCGCTTGCGGTAAGCTTCCATGCGTTCCGGCTCCAGCTTGACTGCCTGCGTCAAAGCGTCGATCGCCTCCCGGAAACGCAGCTGCCAGCACAGCGCGTCTGCCAGCTCCAGAATATTTTCATACGTCTGCGGTTTTGCGCGGCAGGCGAGAATTTCGTCCGTGTCGGCAAGCCCATGCGGCAGATTCTGAAACTGGCTTTCATGTGGCGCATGAACGTCTGCAAAGTATTTTCCCATGTTACGCCTCCAAAATGGTTTCTTTTCTGGCGGTCAGCCAGAGACTGATCAGGTAAAATGCCAGACACAGCAGCATGACGCACACGCCGGGTGCCAGCAGATACTGATACGCGCCCCGCAGAAATGCGCCGCGTTTATACGCAAAATTGACCATCGTGCCCCACGTCGGGCGATAGAGATCGCCAAGCCCCAAAAACGAGAGCGTTGACTCCATCATAATGCAGCTGTTCACCCCGAGCAGAAAGCGCGAGAGCAGCACGTCTGACAGGTTCGGCAGGATGTGCCGCACGGCAATATGGGCGCGGCTGTAGCCAAGGATCCGGCAGCTTTCAATAAACGGCTGTGTGTGCAGCTGCAAAACCTTTGCGCGCACGGCGCGCGCCGTGCCGACCCAGCTGAACGCCGCGATCAGAATAATTAGATGTACGGCAGAGCTTCCCAAAAACGTCGCCAGAACGATGAGCGTAATGAGCTTTGGAAGCAGAACAAAAATCTGAATAAGACCATTGAAAATCTGCCCGATCCAGCCGCAGAAGCTCCCCAAAATCCCGATCCCCGCCCCCAGAATCAGCGTCAGAATACTGCTCAAGACGCCGACCAGCAGCGTCTGCCGCGCGCCATAGATAAGCTCCGTAAAAATGTCATAGCCCATCGCATTCGTGCCGAGCAGATGCTCCCGGCTGACTGGCAGCCACTTCGTGAACAGCTCTTTCTGACTGAAACTTGTAAATAATTCGGGTACAAATGCAGCCAACGCAAAAACGGTCAGCAGCAAGAGTCCCAAAATGAGCGGCAAAAGGCCTTTCTTTCTCATGTCCTGCCCTCCAATTTCCGCTTGGGGTCAAGGAGCAGACACAAAAAATCGGTAAGCAGAATCGACAGCACCATGATGCACGTCGTCACGAACAAAATGCCCTGCATGAGCGGATAATCGAGCGTATAGACCGCCTCCGTCAGCAGCGAACCCATCCCGCCGATGGAGAAAATTTTTTCGATCACGACCGAGCCGCCTACGCAGAGCGACACGCTCATGCCGAGCATCGTGAGAAACGGCTGTGCGATCGAGCGCAGGAGGTAGTCCCGGCGGATGACGCTGTCTGGAAGGCCCCGCTGCTTTGCGTACAAAATGTCCTTTCCGTCCGACGCGCTTGCCGCCATGTTGCGCACGAGCAGATACCGGCTGGGAAGCGCCGCCAGCGTTAAGGTTCCGACCGGCAGCAGCAGATGCAGCACTCTGTCCCATACATACCCAACCGTTCCGCGTACAGTCTCCGGAGAATTGAGACCGGTATAGGGCAGCAGCCGGTTCTGGAAACAGAACACGATCATCAGTCCCAGTCCAATCAAAAACGTGGGTACGGCGTTGAAGACAATCAGGGTCGCCGTGGACAGCCGGTCGGCGAGGCCGCCTTTTTTGTATCCGCACCGAAGCCCCCACAGAAGCCCGATGCCAGCCGAGAGCAGCACTGCCGGAACCGTAATTTGCAGCGTATAGCCGATTTTTTCGCCGATGAGCGCCGAAACAGCTGCATCCTTTTTATACGAATATCCGAGCGTCCCGTTCAGAAGCGACCGCAGGTAATAGCCAAACTGCACCGGAAGAGATTTGTTCAGATGCAGCGCATCCTCGTAAAATGCCACCTGCGCGGGCGTCATGTCCTGCTCGGAAAAGCCTGTCAAGTACGCCACAGGGTTGCCGGGCAGCAGCCGCGGCAGGAAAAAATTCAGAACCACGACCAGCAGAAAGCACACGAGCGCAAGCCGCACATTTTTTCTGTAATCCTTCACGCCCGCACCTCTTTCAGCCGGTGGTCTTCGTCAAACGCATAGACCGTATCACAGTAAAAATCCGTCAGCGCCCGGTCGTGACTGATGAACAGCACCGACCCGCCGCCGGATACCATCTGCGCCTTTACAAGCGCCAGAAGATTTGCCTGCGTAGACACATCCAGCATCGATGTCGCCTCATCTAAAATCAGAAGCTTCGGGCTTAAAAGCAGGCAGCGCGCCAACGCCACACGCTGCGCTTCGCCGCCGGAGATCTGTCGCGGCAGATGGGCAAGAATTTTAGACGGCAGCTGCATCTGCGCCAGAATGTCGGCGATCAGCTTCTCCGTCTCCTGCCTGTTTTTCGTCAGACGATGATAGGAAATCAGCTCCCGCAGTCCCGCGCCGATTTTCTGCAAAGGGTCGAGCGTGGCATACGGCTGCTGATAAACCATCTGGATGGCAAGACCGCGCTTTCTGTCATATGCTTCTTTTGGGGACACAAGCAGTTTCCCGTCAAGGAAAACCGCTCCCGCGTCGGGCGCTGTCACGCCGCAGAGAATTTTTGCAAGCGTCGATTTTCCGATGCCGCTTGCGCCGGACATCCCGATGATGCTTCCATCTGGAATGTTCAAGGAAACATCCTGCAAAACCGTCTGGTTTCCGAACGATTTGCAGCAGTTTTTGATCTCAAGCATGGCAGCACCACCATTCTGACATTCCGACCGTATGTTTTTGCATCGCGCCGTTCAGACAGCCCGCATCCGTCTCCGGACAGCGGGTGTAAAACGGACAGCCGGACGTTCCTTCGCGCAGAATGGGCGACGGCTGCATCCCGTTTGCGACCTGCGCGGCAAGAAGTGCCTTCGTGTACGGATGGCGTGGCGTGCTTAAAACGTCAGCGGATGCGCCCGTTTCCAGCATCCGCCCGCCGCACAGCACCAGAACCCGGTCACAGCGCGAGGCGACGGAAATGTCGTGTGTAATAATAAGCTTCGCTGCATCCGGGAAAATCGAGTCCAGAAGCGCAAAAAACTGCGCACGCCCAGCTTCGTCCAATCCGTTTGTTGGCTCATCCGCAATCAGAAGCCGCGCCCGGGAGCAGGCTGCCAGCGCGATCGTCACGCGCTGCGCCATGCCGCCGGAGAGCTGAAAGGGATACTTGTCCAGAACCGTCTCCGGCGCGTCGAAGCCCGCAAGACGCAGCTTTTCTGCCGCCAATGCCGGGAAGTCCTTGCGCGGCAAGCCGAGCTTTTTCAGGCTGTCATAGAGCTGTTTGCGCACGGTACGCGCAGGGAGCAGAAATTCCGCGCCGTTTTGCGGGCTTCGACGCGCAGCGTTTGCAGCTGTTTGCCGGTCGGAAGCGCTGTGCCGTCCATCTGGATACAGCCACCCTGCATCCGCACGTTCGAGGGGAGAAGCCCCAGAACGGACAGGGCCAGCATTGTTTTCCCCGAGCCGGTCTCGCCGATGATCGCCAGCTGTTCCCCGGATGATAACGAGAAAAAAACGTTCTGCAAAAGCACGCGTTCGCCGTGCGAAAGCTTTGCGGAGATCATACCGCAGGCGTAAGAGAACGCCGGAAATATTTCAGCTGTGGCCATCGGCGTTCCCTCCCTTCGCAATTTCAATTATTGTATCGTATCCGGACGGCGTGCGTAACCCTCCCCGGGGGATAATTTTTTAAGGCATCACCGCACAATTGTGTCTGCGTGCCTCGCCGGGTCTTTTCCGCCAA
>OKVK01001215.1_pt1 | contig 13892 bp, 11 predicted proteins | sample 1604771 | NCBI WGS metagenome assembly OKVK01 (sample SAMN01760906, study PRJEB22395) | human gut metagenome | reverse complement strand
AGTTGCGGCGCAGGTAGATGCCGTCCACGTAGACGTATGGATAGCGCCCGCCCTGCAAGGGGCGGTTTCGCCAGTCCTCGATGTGAACGTAGGCTTTCTTGTTCAGCTCGCTGATGGTGGCGGGCGAGACCTTGCTGCCCCACAGTGCCTCCGTGATGTCCTCCACCCGGCGCACGGAAACGCCTGCCAGGTACATCTCGATGAGCGCCTCCTCCACGCTGCTGCGGGCCAATTCCTTGATCTGCCCCTTGATAATTTCTTCATTCAGCTGTACAATTTTCTCGGACATAGTTTGCTGTCTCCTTTCAGAATGGTGTGTCGTGACTTCATTCTAAGAGAAGCACAGAAAGGAAAGCAGCCGGGGCTGAGCGACTCGACGATTCGCGGCATCCACACGATGCTGCGCAACGCACTCGACCGCGCGGTCAAAGAGCGCCTGATCGTGCGCAATCCAGCGGATGACTGCATCCCGCCGAAAATTCCGAAGCACGAAATGAAAATCCTGCCGCCAGAACAAATCAAGTCTTACCTAACCGCAGCAGAGCAGCGCAGCGTCCTGCCGATGTTCTATCTGGAACTCATCAGCGGGTTACGCAAGGGTGAGCTGGTTGCGCTCCAATGGTCGGATTTGGACGTTGAAAGCAAGACGATTTCCGTCAGCAAGCAGGCCGGACGCAACAACGCAGGCGAACCGGACATCACACGCCCGAAAACGGAAAACTCCATCCGCAAAATCTCGATTCCACAGGATGCCGTCGATCTGCTGGTCGCAGAACACCAAAAGTATCCCGGCAGCCCATGGATGTTCCCGTCACCCAAGACAGACGAAATGTACCACCCGGATTCGGTGGTCAACATCCACAAGAAGATCCTAAAGGATGCAGGGCTGGAGCATCTAAGATTTCACGACTTACGTCACACATTCGCGACCTTGGCACTCAAAAACGGCGTTGACGTGCGGACACTCTCCGAAATGCTCGGACATTACAGCGCGGGGTTCACGCTCAGCACCTACGTCCACTCCACGCCCAGCATGCGCGTGCAGGCTGCGGACACCATCGGTCAAATGATCGGCCGGGAAGTCGTGTGACGCAAGGCATAGCGGGCGCGCTGCCAAAACGGCAGCGCGCCCCTTTTCTCGTGAAAAAATACTGATTTTATGTACGTCTTATGCGCTGCGGAATGGTCTTTTTGTGCTATTTCGTACTGTTTTGTACATCGACGTACATCGCGGTTTGGGTCACGGTTTGGGTCAAAACGCATTTTCAAAAATATGGTTGAACTTTTTAGCCAGAAAAGTGCAAGAAAAAGCTCCGAAATCAAGCGATTTCGGAGTTTTTTATGGTGGACAGTACAGGACTCGAACCTGTGACCCCATGCACGTCAAGCATGTGCTCATACCAGCTGAGCTAACTGTCCATCAGCGGGGTTATTATACTCAATCCCGCTGCATTTGTCAAGTATTATTTTTCAGGTACCACGCGATCAGCAGATCGGCGGCTTCGCCGTAGCTTTGGACTCCGGACTCTTCGGAGAAGGCCTTCAGATAGGTGTCGTTGACCTTCTGGGCTGCGTTTTGCACTTTGCCCTCGTATTGGGCGTAATGCTCATTCGCGGCGCGGATGTCGGCGATGACGCCGTCTGACAGCGTGCTCCAGATCTGGCTGGCGGCGGTTTTATCGACCTTTGACAGCGCGTTGTGGCAATAAATATACGCACCAAACGCGCCGGAGTAGCGGAAATCGTTGCTTTCCGAGGCCATGCAGGCCAGATAGGCGCAGAAATTCGCGTCGTCTTCGGCGGTGACGGCCTGCCGGTGGGCCAGTTCGTGGCACATGGTGAAGGGAATCCATGCGGTGTAGGTGTCCGGGTTGACGCAGGCTTCGGCTGTGAAGCAGATAAAAATGCCCGTCGTGCCGGTCTGGCTGAACAGCCGCCAGGAGGCCAGCGGCTTTACAGGGCCCAGCCCGTCTGTGAACTGGTCATACTGCCGCGCAAGTGCCGTGTAGCCGTCGGGGGCCTGCTTGGAAAGTGTGGAAAACGCCGGATAGACAGTCAGATTTTCCACGTTTCGTTCGACTTTTTCTGCATATTCGTTTGCCTGCGCAGCGTAATAGGCTGTTGCGGCAATCAGTTCCTGCTTGGAATATTCGCGCACATCGAGCCCAAGAGATTTATCTACCGGCGGGCCAAAATGCCCGAGGCCCCAGATGGCAACGAACAGAAATACGCCCGTGCTGAGTCCCAGCAGAACGCCGGACAGCCAGCGCAGCAGGCTCCGGCGCCCCGTGAACACGCGGATAAGCGTATAAAAAAACCACAGCGCCAGCAAAACGGTCAGCACTTCCCACAGCGCGATGGGCACCAGACTAGATACCGACGCGATTGCCGACAGGATGCTCTTGGAGAGAGCAGGGTAGAACGAGAAGACCACGTTCGGCGCGGCCTTTGCAAACGCGACCATCAGGCCCGTCAGGACGAGAAGGATCGCAGATGAGATGACTCTTCCGATTGCTTTCAAGATGAAGATATCCTTTCCGGAAAAATAACTTCCTGCATTATACCACATCCGCGAAAAAAACAAAACAGGTCTTTCAAATTTCTTCCGCGCAGTTGACTTTGCGGGCTTTTTCATTATAATAATAAGATAAAATCCTTGATCATATACGTCAGGAGGACGAGAAGTATGATGAAAAACAGCGAAAAGTCCATGGACAAGATCATTGCCCTTTGCAAAAACCGCGGCTTTGTTTTTGCAGGCTCCGAAATTTACGGCGGCCTCGCCAACAGCTGGGACTACGGCCCTCTCGGCGTTGAATTCAAGAACAACGTCAAAAAGGCTTGGATCAAGAAATTCGTGCAGGAAAGCCCGTACAACGTAGGCCTCGACGCGGCCATTATCATGAACCCGCAGACGTGGATCACGACCGGCCATGTGTCCAGCTTCTCCGATCCGCTGCTCGACTGCAAGGCCTGCAAAGCCCGCCACCGTGCAGACAAGCTGATCGGCGAGGAGCACCATGAGGTCAACGTCGATGCCATGAGTTTCGATGAGATGGACAAGTTTATTGCCGAGCACGAGGATATCGTCTGCCCCGTCTGCGGCAAGCATGACTTTACCCCTATCCGCAAGTTCAATCTGATGTTCAAGACCGCTATCGGCGTGACCGAGGATTCCTCCTCGACCTGCTATCTGCGGCCGGAAACGGCGCAGGGCATCTTCGTGAACTTTGCGAACATCCAGCGAACCACCCGCCGCAAGCTGCCCTTCGGCGTCTGCCAGGTCGGCAAGGCGTTCCGCAACGAGATTACCCCGGGCAACTTCACCTTCCGTACCCGCGAGTTTGAGCAGATGGAATGCGAATTCTTCTGCAAGCCCGGCACGGACCTCGAATGGTTCGCGTACTGGAAGGACTACTGCGTGAACTGGCTCAAGAGCCTCGGCATCCACGAGGAAAACCTGCGCCTGCGCGACCATGAGCCCGCAGAACTGGCTTTCTACTCGAGAGCCACGACCGACATTGAATATGCGTTCCCGTTCACCGACTGGGGTGAACTCTGGGGCATTGCCGACCGCACCGATTATGACCTCAAGCGCCATCAGGAGGCATCCGGCAAGGATCTGACCTATTTCGATCAGGAAGCAAACGAGCATTATATCCCCTACGTCATCGAGCCGTCGCTCGGCTGCGACCGCGTGGCGCTGGCGTTCCTGTGCGAAGCGTATGACGAGGAGGTCATCGACGAGGCAAAGAACGACGTGCGCGTGGTTCTGCACCTGCATCCGGCGCTGGCCCCGTACAAGGCTGCGATTCTGCCGCTGAGCAAGAAATTGGCCGAGCCTGCAAGAAAGATCTATCAGGATCTGTGCGGCGACTTTATGCTCGACTACGACGACACCGGCTCCATCGGCAAGCGCTATCGCCGCGAGGACGAGATCGGCACGCCGTACTGCATCACGGTCGATTTTGCGACCGTCGGCGACGACAAGACCCCGGCGGACAACGCTGTTACCATCCGCGAACGCGACTCTATGGAGCAGGTTCGCGTTCCCATCAGCGAACTGAAGAACTGGCTGGCCGAGCATACGAAATTCTAAAAATAAAAAGGGGGCCGCACGGCCCCTTTTCCATATCCGCGCACAGGAGGAACGACACATGAAAGCCATTATCACCGTCGTCGGCCCTGACCGGGTCGGCATTATTGCAGAGGTATGCACGCTGCTGGCAGAACTCCACATCAGCGTCGTGGAAATCAGCCAGACCATTATGCAGCGCACGTTTACCATGATTATGCTGGTCGAATGGACGGCTGGCGCGCCGGAATTTGACACGGTGCAGACCCGCGTCACGGAAAAGGGCGAACAGATGGGCCTGTCCATCCGCATCCAGCGGCAGGATATTTTCACTGCCATGCACACCATCTGACGGAGGGGACAGACCATGCTGAACCATTCCGATATCATGTCCACGGTCGATATGATCGACCATCAGCATCTGGACATCCGCACCATTACCATGGGCATTTCGCTTCTGGACTGTGCAGACCCGAACCCGGAGGCCTGCGCCCGGAAAATTCATGACAAGATCTGCCGGCAGGCAGAGCATCTGGTCACGACGGGCTGCCAGATCGAGCGGGAACTCGGCATTCCCATCGTCAATAAACGCATTTCCGTTACGCCCATCGCGCTGGTCGCAAGTGCGTGCGAGACGGAGGATTTTGTTCCGTTTGCCAAGGCGATGGACAGCGCCGCAAAGACCTGCGGCGTGGATTTCATCGGAGGCTTCTCCGCTCTTGTGCAAAAGGGCATGGCCTCCGGCGACCGTCGGCTGATCGCTGCCATCCCGCAGGCGCTGGCCGAGACAGACCTTGTCTGCTCGAGTGTCAACGTTGCCACAACGAAAGCGGGTATTAACATGGACGCGGTGCGGCTCATGGGACAGGCAATCAAAAAGACGGCTGAACTGACGAAGGAACGCGATGGCCTTGGCTGTGCGAAGCTTGTCGTATTCTGCAACGCGGTTGAGGATAACCCGTTTATGGCAGGCGCGTTCCACGGCGTGGGTGAGGCCGATGCAGTTGTAAGCGTCGGTGTATCCGGGCCGGGCGTAGTGTACCACGCGCTGCAGAGTGTGAAGGGCCGGCCCTTCGGCGAGGTAGCCGAGTGCATCAAAAAAACGGCCTTCCGCATCACGCGCATGGGCCAGCTGGTGGCGCAGGAGGCGTCCCGGCGGCTGGGCGTGCCGTTCGGTGTTGTTGATTTGTCCCTCGCGCCGACGCCCGCTGTGGGCGACAGCGTAGCGCGCATTCTGGAGGAAATGGGACTTGAGACGTGCGGGACGCACGGAACGACGGCGGCTCTGGCGCTTTTAAATGATGCGGTCAAAAAAGGCGGCCTGATGGCCTCCGGTTCCGTCGGCGGGCTGTCCGGTGCGTTTATCCCGGTGTCTGAGGACGAGGGGATGATTGCTGCGGCCAGAAGCGGCGTTCTGACGCTTGACAAGCTGGAGGCCATGACGTGCGTATGCTCGGTGGGCCTTGACATGATTGCCGTTCCCGGCGACACGAGCGCGGAGACGATCTCCGCCATCATCGCGGACGAAGCCGCCGTTGGCATGGTCAATTCCAAGACGACCGCCGTGCGCCTCATCCCGGCTCCGGGCAAGACAGTTGGAGACGAAGTTTCCTTCGGCGGCCTGCTCGGCGCGGCACCCATCATGCCGGTGCACGCGGAATCCTCTGCGGACTTTATCGCCCGCGGCGGGAGAATCCCGGCTCCGATGCAGAGCCTGAAGAACTGAGCAGAGGCGGCTGTTTTACGGAAGGCTCTCTGTTTTGTGAGTAGGGGCCGATGCCCACTCAGCCCGGCAGAATGTGCCGTTTTTGCGGTAATCTTCGGCGGATTCAGAACTTCCCAATGGGTCGATGTGGGCATCGACCCCTACAGGGGCAACACTTAATAAATCCCTGCTTGCTTCACTGGGGTTTTCAGCGAAGCAAGCGGGGATTCGTGTCATTTTCAGCCCTTCAGCGTCTGCTTTGCGTGCAGCAGCGCGTGATAGAGCGCGTCAACGTCGGATTCCGTGTTGTCACGGGAGAACGAGACGCGGATGGAGCCGTCGATGACGGCGGGGGACAGGTGCATGGCCTCAAGCACATGGCTCCGGTGGCCCTTGGAGCAGGCGGAGCCTGCTGAGACATAAATGCCGTCCGACTGCAGGCAGTTGATGATGCCCTGTGAGCGAAGGCCGGGCAGGGACAGATTGACGATGTGCGGCGCGGTCTGGCTGCCGATCAGAACAAGGCCGTCGATGCCGGACAGCTTTTCCCGGGCCAGATCGCGCAGCTGCGCCATGCGCGCGATGTCTGCTTTCGCATCCGTATCGGCACAGGCTGCGCCGAAGCCGCAGATGCCGGGCATGTTTTCCGTGCCGGAGCGGTAGTTGCTCTCCTGTCCGCCACCGTTTAAGAAGGCGGGGAGGGGAAGGCCGGGACGGATATATAACGCGCCCGTGCCCTTTGCGGCATGAATTTTGTGCGCGGAGACGGAGATCATATCCGCTCCGAGCGCCTTTGCCCGAAACGGGACCTTCAGAAAGCCCTGTACCGCGTCGGTATGGAACAGCGCCAGCGGCGCGGCGCGGCGCGTGGCCTTTACCATGTCGGCAATCGGCATGACTGCGCCCGTCTCGTTGTTGACCATCATGACGGAAACGAGAATGGTATCGGGGCGGAGGGCCTTTTTCAGTTCCTCGACTGTAATATTGCCGTCGTGGTCAGGCTGCAAATATGTGACCTCGAAGCCCTTTGCTTCCAGCTTCTGCATGGGGTGCAGGACAGCGTGGTGCTCCACGGCGGTCGTGATGATGTGGCGGCCGCGCTTGCCGAGACGTTCAGCGGCTGAAAGGATGGCCCAGTTGTCGGCCTCTGTGCCGCCGGAGGTGAAAAACACCCGGTCCGGCTCCGCGCCGAGGGCGGTGGCGACCGCCTGCCGCGCCTGCCGCAGACAGTGGGCGGCATCAATACCGAGGGCGTAGACGGACGACGGATTGCCCCAGCAGTCCGTGAGCGCCTCTGTCATGGCCCGCACGCAGGCGGGACAGGGGCGCGTGGTGGCGGAATTATCGAGATAGATCATAGTAAAACCTGATTTCTGTGGTTTATTTTCCGACGCAGAACCGCTCAAAAATGCGGTTTGTGATATCCTCGCGCATCGTCCGGCCCGTGACCTCGCCGAGCGCATCCATCGCCGATTCCAGATCGACCAGTACCGCGTCGGGCGTCATACCCGCACGCAGGCTCTGCACGGCGGAATCGACGGATTTTTTTGCGCGCAGAATGGCGCCGGCCTGCCGCGCGTTCGTCAGAAGCGAACCGTCACACGGCGTATCGTCCGGGAAGAGCATATCAAACGCCTGCTCCAGCAGATCAAAGCCCGTGCCGTCCTTGCAGGAGATGGGGACAATGTACGCAAACGGCAGATCGGACGGTTCGATCACGGCAGCCAGATCCTGTTTGTTCAAAATCGCAACGGCTTCCGGCGCTTCGAGCGCCGCGCCCATCGCGCGGCGATCCTCTTCCGTCATAGGCTTGGAATCATCAAGGACATACAGCGCTACATCGCAGTCCTTCGCGGCTTCCATTGAGCGGTCAACGCCGATTTTTTCGATCACATCCTGTGTGTCGCGGATGCCTGCGGTATCAACCAGACGGACAAGGTGCCGCCCGAGTGTGACGGTCTGCTCGACCGTGTCGCGCGTCGTGCCGGGAATGTCGGTGACGATCACGCGGTCAAAGCCGGACAGGCGGTTAAGAAGACTGGATTTTCCGGCGTTCGGACTGCCCAGAATGACCGCCTTGATTCCGGACTGCACCATCCGGCCGCGACGACAGGAGGAAAGCAGTGCGGTAAGCTGACGGCTACTTTCTGTCAGAGATGCTTCATAGCCGGAGAGCGTGAAGGGGTCGATATCCTCGTCGGGGTAATCGAGCACGGCGTGGAAATGCGCGCACAGATCGACCCAGCCGTCGTAGATCGGGTCGATCTTTTTGCGGATCGCACCTGCAACTTGTCCGGCGGCGTTTGCCGCCGCGTCGGCTGTCTCGGCGTCGATGAGATCGATCACGGCTTCGGCCTGCGTCAAATCCATCTGGCCGTTCAAAAACGCGCGGCGCGTGAATTCACCGGGCCGCGCCTGCCGGAAGCCTGCGGCGAACAGCGCTTCGAGCCCGGCGGTCAGTGCTGCGGGGGAGCCGTGGCACTGAATTTCGGCGGTATCCTCGCCGGTGTAGGAATGCGGGGCGCGGGAGATGAATGCCATGCAGTGGTCGATGGGCCGTCCCTGTGCGTCAAAGAGCGTGCCGAGCGCAAGCTTGCGGTCGGAGAGGGAAGAAAGCGGCCTGCCGGAGTTCAGCTGGAAGACCTGTTCCGCGGCCTCAATGCACCCGTCGCCGGATAGACGCAGAACGCCGATGCCCGTGCGGGCGTGGCCCGTGGCAATGGCGGCAATTTTATCAGACATGGTTCCTCCTTACCGGTAGACGACTTCAATACCCTTGAGCAGCAGCGGCTTGATATCGAAGATCGCTGTGTCGCCGACCGCGCATTGGAGTTTCGTCACGTCCACACAGGTGTGCAGCATGCCGATATGGCCCAGTACGCGGCACTTTTTCCCGTTTACCGTTACATAAAGATGCTTCTTAAAAATCATCTGCTTCAGATTCCGCAGAATGCCGCGCAGACAGTCGCGGAAACGGAACAGATCGTTTCCCATCTCCACGCCGAACCCGTGGTACCAGCCCACGGAAAAAACGGCCACGCGAGTGGGTTTTTTCGCTGTCCAGCCCGCGCCGTAGCCGCAGCTGTGGCCCTTCGGAAGCCAACGGAGTTCTTCCACCGTTGCCTGACACTCGCCGATGCGGGCAAGACCCCAATTTCCGCGCACAGACACACGCCCCAGGATGGCCGAGCCTACGCGCACGCCGTCCATCGCGTATTCGGGGTATTTCAGAAGCCCGGCGGAGTTCAGCATATGCGCCATGCCGGTGTCGCAGCCCTCGGCGTGCAACTTGTCCAGAACGCCCTGAAACGCCTCGGCCTGCGCGATGGTTGCTTTCTGATTGCAGAATGCAGAGTGCAGATGGGTATAGATGCCGGTCACATGCAGGCCAGGCATGTATTTGAAGATCGGCAGCAGCTGATCCAATTCGTCCGGCAGAAAGCCGTAGCGGCCCATGCCGGTGTCGATCTTGATGTGCACCTGCGCCTGCATGCCAAGTTTTTCTGCTACGCCGTTCAGGACTGCCGCGTCATTCTGGCTCGAAACGGTCAGAATCGCGCCGAGGTTCAGCAGCTGCGTCAACTCGTCCGCGTCGGCGGTCGGGCGGAGCATCAGAATGTCACAATCCTGAAACCCGCCCGCGCGCAGACGGCTGACCTCGGAAAGTTCCGTCACGGCGAAGTGCGTGACACTTGCTTCCCGGCAGATCGCGGCCATCTGGACAAGGCCCAGGCCATAGCCGTCTCCCTTTAAAACGGCCCAGAGAACCGCGCTGCCTGCACGCTCCTTTAAAATTTGCAGATTGCTCCGCACGGCGGCGGAATCGACGACATACGCTTTCATGCTGCGCCTCCTGCGTTATTTCTTATCGCGGTTTTTGATGAGATAGACGGCCTTGCGCACATCCTTGAAGACCGACGTGCCGTGCTCTACAGCCCAGTAAATGACCGGCGAGAGCACCAGATCCTCTTCGCCGACAAACTCGGTGAAGTCTCCGCCGAAGCCCTGCTTGAAGCGGAACAGGCCGTAGAGCGGGTTATCCTCGGACACATTGCCGGATACGCCGCGGAAATCGTAGATGCGGCAGCCGGTTTCCACGGCCCACTGGATCATGCGCCACTGCAGCAGATAGTTGGGCATCAGATTGCGGTGCTCGTTGCTGGACGCGCCATAGAGATACCAGACCTTGTCGCCGTAGTGAATGGCAAGCGTGCCCGCGATGGGGGTTCCCTCGGGGTCGAACGCCATGTAGAGCCGCGCGTGCTCGCCGAGATTGTCGAGCATGTTTGCAAAATACTCGGGCTGGCGCGTGACGAAGCCGTCGCGCACGCCGGTCGTCAGCATGAGATCGGCGAACGCCGGAACCATTTCCTTGCCGCAGATCTGTACGGTCACGCCCTTGCGCTCGGCCAGCCGGATGTTATAACGCCACTTCTGGTGGAAGGAGGCCATGAGTTCCTCCTCTGTTTTGCCCTCGACGTTCAGGCGGAAGACATAGCGCGGCTGGATTGCCTCAAAATTCTTGCCGCCCTCCTTGCACCGGAAGCCGAACGACTGCATAAGCGCGGCAAAGGCGGTGTTGCTTGACGGAACATCCGGGTCAAGCTTGATGACATAGGACTTATATTTTTTTGCCAGTGCCTTCGCACCCTCGAGCAGCTGGGCAAACGTCTCGCGGCCGTCCAGATCGCAGACCGGGCCGCGGCAGCCGTACATCAGCGTCCGGCCGATGCCGGGAACTCTGCGGGTCATCAGGGCCAGCGAGCCTTTGATTTTTCCGTCCTCGCCGCGCACAGCGACGGCGTCCCACGTCCACATGGGCTTCTGTTTGGCCCAGAGGCTGCTCTGCGCAAAATGGCCCTTCGGATGGCTCTGTAAAAACGCCTCGTATTCTGCAAGCGTCTTGTCGGTGATCAATTCATACATGGCGGTACATCTCCAGATACATATTATATATGTGTGATTTCAAATCGCTTTCGCTATAGTCTACCACAAACAGACGGGATATGCAAACCTGCGGTGCGGAAAACAGGTATACTTTTCTGCATTTGCGGAAAAATGACAGAAGAATCATCCACACAGGAGGCAAAACGATGGCGCATTGGGGCATGGAGGACGTGCAGGCGTGCTTCGGCGATACGGCGGATCTCAATACCCGGCAGATCACGGTCGGCGGGCAGACGCTGGGGCTTCTGTTTCTGGATGGGCTGACCTCGGGCGGAGATATCGCCGAGCAGGTCTTAAAGCCGCTGATGGAGACGGTCACGCCGGGAAGCATGCAGGAGGTTCTGACGCAGGCGGAGCGGACGAGAGTCTACTGTGCCGTCGCCGAGCGTACGCAAAGCCCTGCGCAGACGGCGGACAAGCTGCTGCACGGCTACTGCGCTGTGCTTTTCCACGGAACGGATACGGCGCTCTGCTTTGAAACGAAAACAAGCGCGCGGCGCGGCCCTTCCGCGCCGGAGTCGGAAAACACCGTCAAGGGCGCGAAGGATGCGTTTACCGAGACGATGCGCATCAATACAAGCCTCCTGCGCCGCCATCTGCGCACAGCGCAGCTGCGCTTTTTGCAGAAGACCGTCGGTCTGCGCACGAAAACCGCCGTCACAGTCTGCTATCTCGCGGATCTGACCGCGCCGGAGTTGGTGCGGCGCATGGAAAAGCGGCTGGGGGCAATCGATATTGACGGCATGCTCACACCCGCGAGCGTTGAGGAATACGTCACCGGTTCACGAAGAACCGCATTTCCACTATTACAATATACCGAACGTCCGGACACCTTCTGCCAGGGGCTTCTGAACGGACAGGTCGGTCTGCTTGTCGATGGGCTGCCGCTGGGATATCTGGCGCCGGTCAATCTCGGCATTCTGATGAAATCGACGGAGGACCGCGCGGTCGATTATCTCTCGGCGTCTTGCCTGCGGGTGCTGCGATACCTGGCACTGCTGGCCGCGCTGCTGCTGCCGGGGCTGTATGTCGCCATGGCAATGTATCATCAGGAGATGATTCCGACGAAGCTGCTGCTGGCGATCATCGAATCCAAGCGCGAGGTGCCGTTCGACACGGTCTTCGAGGTGATTGGCCTGCTTGCCACGTTTGAACTTCTGCAGGAGGCGGGACTTCATCTGCCGCAGGCCATCGGCACGGCAGTCTCCATCATCGGTGGTCTCGTCGTTGGCACAACGGCGGTCGATGCGCATCTCGTTTCGCCTGCCGCGCTGATCGTCACAGCCTCTGCCGGGATCTGCGGCTTTACGCTTCCGAGCCGGGATTTATCAGACGCCGTTCGTATCTGGCGCTTCGCACTGGCAATTTTAGCGGGAGCGGGAGGCCTGTTCGGGCTGACGGCGGGCGGCATTGCGCTGCTGATCCACCTGTCGGGGCTGACAAGCCTGGACGGATCCTATCTCGCGCCGTTTTCCGACGCACGGGCAAGACGCGCCGTGCTGCGTCCGCTTCTGGCGCGGCAGAAATGGCGCGATGCGACGCTGCGCCCACAGGATCTGAAGAATCAGGGGGACGGGCAGGATGAAAATCGCAAATAAAATCAGTATCGTGCTGCTGGCTGCGACTTCGGTGGTCAGTCTGTGCATGCTGCCGCGCACCGGGACGGATGCGGCGAAACTCCTGCCCGCGCAGGTGCTTATGATCGCGCAGAAGGACGGGCGGATCACCGTGGAAAGCGACAACGGCGCGTCCGGCTCCGGCGCGACCCTCCCGGATGCGCTTGCGGCCATGCGGGAAGGTGCAGAGGGCACGCTCTTCCTGGACACGGCAGAGCATATTATTCTCCTGCAAAGCGCACAGGCGCTTCTGCCTGCAGTGGTGCAGCAGCGGCAGTTCCGCCCGGCGGCAAAGCTGTATCTGGCGCGGATGGACGCGCTGGACGCAGAAAGCTGCGTGGATTTTTTGCAGGCGCACCCCGGCAGCGTGACGCTGGCGGATGCGCACGCCGCGCTCCTGCGCGGCGAAACGCTCAGCCCGGCGGTTCTGCTGCCGGGAGAAAACGGAGGGATTATTCTTGCGGGATAAGCTGACGCCGCGGCAGATGCGCGCATGGAGCCTGTGCGCGCTGAGCGTTCCGGCGGCGATGGCGCTGCCGGGCAGCGGCTGGCTCTGGGTGCTGGGCGGGAGCGTGCTTGCCTGCGTGCTCACAGTCTGCCTGCAGGTAATGCAGCGGCGTTCTGGACTTTGTATGCGGGAGGCGTTTGACCAGGCATTCGGAACGGGCGGCGGACGGGTTGCGGCAGCGGCAGAACTTTTGTGGCTGCTGTTTGCAGCCTCCGGCGCAGCTGCGGCCAGCCAGATTGCGTTTGAGGATGATCTGGGGCCGTTCCTGTCTGCGATTCCGCTGCTGCTGGCAGCGTTGGCTGGGCAAAAGGGGAGATTGGCCGTCGGGCGTGTCTGCGGGGCGCTGGCTTTATGCCTTGCGGGATTGTATGCGATCATTACCGCGGCATCCCTGCGTCATGTGCAGGCAGCTTGGTGCCGGCCGGAAGGGGTGCCGGCAGATGCAGCACTGGCACTCTGTCTGTGTCTGGCACCCGCGTGTCTGGCATTTATCGCGGCAAAAGAGGAAATGCCGCGCAATTCGATTGGGACTGCGGCGGTATCTGCGCTTCTGCCGGCAGTTCCGGCGTTTCTGACGGCGGCCTGCCTGTCGCCGGAACTGGCGCGGCAGGGGCCGCTGCCGTTTCTCACGCTGACAAAAAGTCTTTCTGTGATGTCGGTCATGCAGCGGTTTGAACTGTTGCTGTCGGTCGCGCAGCTGCTGGGTCTGTTTGCACTGCTGACAATGCTGGCGTGCGCAGCAGGAAAAATGGCGGCGGCAGTCAGAGGAAAACGGATTGGAGAAAACGAAAGCGGCATGTTTTGTCTGCTGGCGTTCGGGGGAAGTTTCTTTGCATATGCGGTTCCAATGTGGGTCTGGGCTGTGGGAGCGGCTGTATTTTGGGGTCTGGTGCCGATATTAACACAAGTGATAGTAAATATAAAAAAGAGTGAAAAATAATGAAAAAAGGGGTTGACAAACCATGGTTTCGATGGTATCATAGCCGAGCGTTCTGAGGGAGCGCAGCAAATCGGACGAAGCCAAGAAAAAAGATTGGAAAG
>OKVK01001211.1_pt1 | contig 13924 bp, 11 predicted proteins | sample 1604771 | NCBI WGS metagenome assembly OKVK01 (sample SAMN01760906, study PRJEB22395) | human gut metagenome | reverse complement strand
GAGTGGCAGCAGTGCCTCCTGCACCTCCACTTTTTTGACACACTGAAAGGTCGCTAAAAGCGGCCTTTTTTGACGGCCTGAGAAGATTGTCGCAAATGCGAGAATCTTCGTTGCGGTTATAGAGGCTGTGTGATATAATAAAAAATGACCGCTATAATCGCAAATTGAGGTGAGGCTATAAAATGAAAGTCAGCTATAAGAAACGAAGGCTCATGTGTGGCGAGCGACGAATAAGCAGGGCTGAACTGCGGAAAAAAGAGTAGGCTTTTTCTCAAACTAAGGAAAAAACAAAAGATCACACTTGGTGTGCTGCTTAAAATTCCGGCATTTTGGACTGCCCAAATTTGGTGCTATTTTTTGGAATTAGATGTATTTGCTGATGCTTTAGTAGCAATAGCACAAATGCAAAATCCCCCATACCAGAGCCCGAATGGAATCGTTTCGACTTCGACAGGGAAAGTTTTTGTATAAACTATCACTAAACAAAAATTGTGCATCAATTACGGAACGGGCAAAAATCCGGAGCGAATCAACATGGATGAGGAATTCGTGGACAAAATATATGTTTCTGGTGAAGAAGGCTCTTTTTTGAAATTGGAGACTTTTGAAACCTGGGTCAATCACCAGTTCGTTGTGAAATCAATGACTTAAGGAGGGAGAATAGTGGGCTTTTTCGATTTTTTAAATACCCGACCAACAGCGCCGACTGTTCCGAGCGTTTTGCCAGATGCAGCAAAACAGCAAATCCTCCGAGGACAGTTGCCTACCCTTGCGCCGAATAAATTGTTCTTAAAAAACGGCGAAACCTGCCATTATGCTGATCGCGCTATTTACGAAAAGCGAACCGTAAACAAAAAGAGGATTCGCAACCATACCGGTTATAGCATGCCTGGATTGTTCAAAGGGACACACTTCCATGTTTGTAAGGGCAACTCTGAGTATGTGGATGATGTAAAGTATTCGACAGTCAAAGGAGTTCTTTACATTACTACAAAGCGCATCATTTTTGTGGGCGGTGCAGATGGATTTGATCGCAAGACCGAAGATCTTGTTGCTGTTACTCCCTATGCAAATTGCATTGAGTTCCAGTTCACCAAGGAAACATTCAAACTGTTTGTGCCAGATGGAAATCTTCCCCACATTGTGCTTCGATTAATATGATTTTTGCGAGGATGTAAGCATGGATAACCCAAAGAAGATATTGAGCGTAAAACGTCGACTATCTACTATCTTGTTGACACTGGTGCGAAAGGGGCGGGTGACAAAATAGGGGTCATTAACTCCGTCATGGAGGAGGATATGACTGAGGATTCGCCTGCTATTTCCACGGCTAATAAGGATGCTGATATCCAAGTAGCAATATCCAATTTTCTGACGGCACATTCTGGAAAACACAGGAAGGCGGTAAAACGACTTGAGAAATTGGATTGCTTCGGGAATGTCCATTGAATCGGATTACAGATAGGTTCCGATGTCAAAAAAAGCATTGGAGGCATTTATGGCGCAGTGATCACAGGTAACGATAAACACACATAAAAAGCACTAATGCGAAAAACAAGCATAGGAGAGAATTCCATGGTTGATCTAAAATCAATTTTGAGGCAGCATCCGAAATGTTTATCAAGCAGAGCATCGTTCAAAGCTGTATTGATGGACACATACCCAGATGAAAAACGTACGGTAAACATTCTTACAATTATGTTTGAATGCGGGCTGGTTCAAAAAATAAAGAGCAAGTCCGTATTAGAAGACAATGACTTCCGGGCAATGCTTTTACAGCTTGAAAATGATTATGGTATCATTTCAAAATATTCTGGTGAGAGTATTAGAATTTGGGCAGATGCTTTAGGCGTTGCTGTTCAAGCAAGAAGCGAGCAGCCATCATCGCCTGTTACACATGAACCGATTATTCACAAACCAATAATAGATTCTGCTGTTATAGAAGGTTGTAAATCAGATTATGAAACAGAGGTTCTGAAATCAGGCACCTTAAAAATTACGAGGTTTATCGGATTCGACGAAAAGGAAATCACTATTCCCAACCAATTGGGCGGCAAGGCGATTACTGTAGTGGGAGAAAGCGCATTTGCGAAATGTACGGGGATTGAAAAAGTAATGATTCCGGAGGGCATTACAACTATCGAAAATGGGGCTTTTTTTGGGTGTGAGTCCTTAAAGACGGTTTTACTTCCGACAACATTGAAATGGTTAGGAAATAAACCTAAAATGAGTACACCGACTTATTCCTGGCAATCTCCCACAGAAATGGCACATGATGGAGTGTTTGAAGGAACAGCCATCCGTTCGATTGATTTGCCAATAGGTTTGACTTTCCTTGGGAAAAAAGCATTTCAGAGTTGTCAGCATCTGACACACATCGATCTTCCCAATGGGATTAAAATGATTCCTGAAAGTTGCTTTTCTGGTTGCTCTGCGTTAAAGACGATTGCCTTACCGGATAATTTGTCAGCCATACGCGCATTTGCATTTTCCAACGCCGGTTTAGAGCAAATCGATATTCCACCTTCTTGTGGAGAAATCGAGAGCAAAGCGTTCAATGGATGCGAACATTTAAGTCAAATATTGCTGCATGAAGGATTAACAAAGATTGGTGATAGCGCATTTGAAAACTGCAAAGGTCTATGTGCAATTACAATTCCAAAAAGTGTGACAGAGATTGGAAAGCAGGTTTTTGATATTACGGGATGGTATCAGCCTTATGATCGGAGATATAATGGATGGTCTACTCGTGAGAAAAGCAAAGATCTGATTATTTCCTGCTATGCGGGTTCTTACGGACTTTATTACGCTCGTACAGAAGGCTATCAAATAAAAAACGCCGCTAAGTAATGGAGGAAATAATAATGGGTGTAATGAAAAATGGGGATGCCGTCAAAATGAAAAATGGCGGTGAGGCAAGGATATTGGCAGAGTTTGGCGCAGGCGGGCAAGGTGCTGTCTATAAGGTTTCTTATAATGGAAAGGAATACGCCTTAAAGTGGTATCACACAGGTGTATTCAAAGGCAAAGAGAAAGAATTCTACGCAAACCTTGAAAACAACATTGCAAAGGGTGCTCCTACCGAGGCGTTTCTGTGGCCGCTTGGTATTACAGAAGTGCAGAATGGCTCCTTCGGTTATATTATGGAGATTCGCCCTGCAGGATATGAGGAGTTGACCAACTTCTTTGTTAGTTCCAAAAAGAAGCAGCAGGTTCGGTTCAAATCATTTAATGCCATTTTTACCGCCGCAATCAATATTATTCAGGCGTTCAGAGAACTGCACAACAGAGGCTACAGCTATCAGGATATCAACAATGGCAACTTCTTCATCGACCCGAATAACGGCAAGGTTCTGATTTGTGACAACGATAATGTATCTCCTTATGGTACAAACCTTGGAATTATGGGAAAGCAACGTTGGATGGCTCCGGAAATTGTTACCCTCCAATCCGATCCAGACAAACAATCTGACCGCTTCTCTCTCGCAGTTGTCTTGTTCCGGTTGCTGTTCATCAATCATCCGCTGGAAGGGAAGTATTCTACTCCGCCTTGCATGACTAAGGAGCTTGAGAAGAAGTATTACGGCAGCGAACCGATCTTCGTATATGATCCCGATGACATGCGGAATAGACCGATTCCCGGAACTGACAGGAACCTGAAGCTGTTCTGGAATATCTATCCTCAGTACATTCGTGATCTGTTTATTCGCGCTTTTAGCCAAGAGGTTATGCACAAAAAGAAAGCTCGTGTACTTGAAAAGGAATGGCTGGATGCATTCTTCCGTTTAAGAGCAGAAACCGGCAGATGTCCTTATTGTAAGAATGAGATGTTCTATACGGCAGAGGGTGTGAATGAATGCTTTGAATGCAAAAAGAAAATCAACAAGCCCGCTGTTCTGCTGCTGAAGAATTATCAGCTGCTTGCTTACACAGGTATGAAAGTTTACCTATGGCACATTGATTCCACCTTGGAAGATATTGAAACAATCGCCGGTGAAATCGTGGTGAACCCCAAGAATCCGCAGATGCTTGGTCTCCGTAATACTTCCAATTACACATGGAAGATTAATTTGCCCGATGGTAGTCAGAAGCCTTTGGCCCCGGGAAGCGTGGTTCCTATGAAGAATGGCTTCGTCATTGACTTCTTCGGAAATAATCAGTCTACAGCAACGATGAAAATATAAAAAGAGAGGTATAAATCATGTCACTGTTAGATCAAGTTACTCCTTCTCCCCGCAAAATCATGACCCTGTTCTATGTCGTTGATACTTCTGGTAGTATGGCTGGCGACAAGATTGGCTCCGTAAACTCTGCTATGGAAGAAGCAATCACCGTGGACTTGCCCGACATCTCCACTGCCAACGACGATGCTGAAATTCGTGTAGCTATCATGCAGTTCTCCAACGGTTGCTCTTGGATTACTCCTTCTTCCGGTCCTATCGGTATTGGTGATGTAATCTGGAACGACCTTCATACAAATGGTTTGACCGATCTTGGCGCTGCTTGCACAGAGCTGGACAAGAAACTGTCCAGAAATGAGTTCCTTGAGTCTCAGACTGGCGCATACGCTCCCGTCATCCTGCTGTTCAGTGATGGCGGCCCTACCGATAATTGGGAAAAGGGGCTGGAACAGCTGAAAAAGAACAACTGGTTCAAGCACGCCATCAAGATTGCTATTGCTATCGGCGAAGATGCGGACAAAAGAGTTCTGGCCACCTTTACCGGAACCCCCGAGTCTGTCATCGCGGTCAACGATAAGCACACGCTGAAAGCCCTTATTCGTAAGGTCAGTGTTCGCGCTTCGGAGTTTCAGAGTCATAGCAAACAGACTTCTGACGTTGAAACCTCTCCTGAAGAAGATTCTGCAAATATCGTTCAGAAAGTAAAGGACGAAATCGTTCAGGAAACGGGCGGAAGTGATACTCCCATTCAGGTCGATGATAGCGGCTGGGGCGATTGGTAAACCCCATTTCGGAGGAAAGCAATGAATACAATATATGATTTCGCTTTTTCCGAACAAGGATACAATCACATCAAATCGGATAAGGTATGCCAGGATTCTTCTGGTTGCTATTCCGACAATTCAATGGCTGTCGTTGTTGTTGCTGATGGTCACGGAAGCGACAATTATCCAAGAACGGATAGAGGATCGAGTTTTGCTGTTGAAGCTACGATTACCGCCGTTAGAGAGTTTATAAAAACCGTAGAAGAAAGCGCGGTTGATATTTCTACAGACAGTGAAGCCTATTTGGAGCAGCTGGCAAAGAATATCTTGGCTAATTGGTATGCGGCTGTTGATGCTGATTTGGAAAAGTATCCTTTTTCGGACGAAGAACTGTCTAAGGTTTCCGAAAAGTACAAGAAAAGATATATGTCTGGTCAAAGTCAGGAAAAAGCATATGGCACTACTCTGATTGCTGCTTGCCAGACAAAAAATTATTGGTTCGGCTTACAAATTGGCGATGGTAAATGCGTCTGTATTTCGCAGGATGGTTCCATGTACGAACCCATCCCGTGGGACGAGGATTGCCAAGCAAACATAACTACCTCTATCTGTGATTCCGAAGCGATAGAAGAATTCCGTTACTTCTTTACGAGGGAATGTCCCATTGCGACGCTGATGGGAACGGATGGAATAGATGATTCCTATGCGAACACAGAGGAAATGTATGTTCTCTACCGTTCTATCCTTGCTATTTTCGCAGAGCATGGTCGTGAAACGGGAGAAGCCGAAATCCAAGCATTTTTGCCGGGACTTTCTCGCAAAGGCAGCGGTGATGATGTTTCTATCGCCGGTATGGTCTCTGCAACGCTTTCAACAGCATTCATCGAAGTGCTGAAGGCACAGTGCGAATTTTCGAATGCCAAGGCCCAGCGAGAGCAGGCAGAACGTGAAGTTACACTCGCTGCCGAAAAGCAAGAGTATGTGCTGGCGGCTATGAAAAAGGCGAAGATGAACTATGATCTTTGTATTCAAAAAGCAAATGAAGCACAAGAAGCCATAGCGGCTGCTCAGCAAACCCAAGAAGATGCAGTTAAGAGGTTTAAGACTGCTGAGATTGCGCTTTCTTCTGCTGCTGCGGCGTACCAAAGCAGCATCACTCCGGATGGAGCAGTTATATCAGAGGACTTTGAAACTGAAACCGAGGCCCCTGACGAGCATTTGAATGCTGAGATTTCTGCTCCTCCATCCGTTGATTCAGAACAGAAAAGTGAGCTGTCTGCCCCTGAAAAAACAGATGTAATTAGCTTCATTGAGAGTGAAAAATCTTCAAAAACAATTATTGATCAGTTTTCTATTGGAGAGGACGGTATGGAGGGCCAATAGGGCACCCGGTGAATACAACTCATGCTGTGTAATGCAGAAAAATATTGCAGTGAGATGAACATATGAACCTTAAACAGATATTGCATGGTCATGCTGTCACTCTCTTGGAAAGGCAGTCTACAAAGGCAATTTTGAGTGATGCCCTTAATAACGATGTTCCCAAAATCAACGCCCTTATGAATGCGTATGATATAGGTATCGTTACATCCATTCAATCGCAATTCCCGCTTGGAAATCTGGAGCGCAGCAATGCAATTACCAAACTGATTAAGCAGCATTCGATGCTTGAAGACAAGGCAACTTGGGCTGTGGATCAGTGGATTGCTGCAATTGATGGCGCTGTTATCAGAGAGATGCAGGCGGCACGAGCACAATTGGATAAAGAAAAAGAAGAAAGGCTCTTGGGAGGTAAAAAAGAGCTGTGGGGAGATATGGAACTTCCGAGTTCGCATGACGATCCGGCTGAGCCAACAGCGATAGATTTCACAGATAAGTCCGACCAGGTTGATTACTATACGAATGTCCGCCTGAATAAAATCCAAGGCAAAATATACATCCCTTGTGGCGTAGGCAATACGGACAATGGCTTTTATATTTGCGGTATAAGTGAAAAGCATTGCAGTGAAGCTCCTACCGTTTTTGCATTGGTTTATAACTACCTTGTTAGGAATAGCTGTATTACGCCGGAAGACTACCCGCACTATTTGAACACCATATCTACTACATTCCAAATAAACTATCAGCGCGTGTTCCGGTTGATGATGATTATTCTTCAGCTGATAAAGAATGGCGCAGTTGGCCAAAAACTTGACCTAATTTACTCTGGCAAAGGCGAAGAACTGAATATAGCTATTGCGATCATCAACGACTACGTTGCTCGTTTTTTAAGGCTTATGAGAGTCGGCAAGAAGTGCCGCCTTGAAAGAACAACTCAAAGTAAAAATGCAATTAAAATCTCTCTTGACAAGAAGATCAATGGTGTCTATATTGAAGAAAACAAAGTCCCTTGCAACGCCCGCGAGCTTTGGCTTGGAGAAAAAATCAATTATCAGCTCGATACCGACTTGCTTCCGGATCTTGAGTATTTGCTTGGCGAAATTTCTCCTTTTGATTCTTTCAAGGAAGGACAGTTTATCGCCCTGAAAAACATGTTGGGAACGAACGCCCACTCCATTTGCATTATGCCTACCGGTAGCGGCAAGTCTTTGATTTTTTACTTTGCATCGTTGCTGCAGCCTCTGCCAATGTTTATTCTTGCACCTACAGAGATTTTGATTGAAGATCAGATTAGAAACTTAAAAAAGTTCCATCATATGGACAATGTATCTCATCTGAAATTGACAACTGACAATGATTTCAGTCAATTTGAGATGCGAAATAGTTTGATGTACCTTACACCTGCCACTTTCCAAAATAGACATTTGTTGGTAAAATGCCGACATATCAATAGCGGACATGAGTTCATAAGGAATGAGCAGTCAAGAGTAATGCAGGAACTCAAGGTGGCTCCGGGACCGTCTATCTCCTATGTGGTGCTGGACGAAATCCATTGCCTTTCTAACTGGGGCCATGATTTCCGTCCGGAGTATTTGATGCTCTCGAAGTTTTTGAATAAGTTTTTAGACAGGATTACCTTCCTTGGCTTTACAGCGACTGCGAATTATACGGTTGTTGAGGATATCCAGCAGCAGTTGAAAATTCCACAGCAAAACATTTTTTCGCCTATTGCATTTGAAAAGTACAACATTTCTTATCATTTTCAAGCACTTCATAGCTTTGACGAAATGCTTGAAAGAGTGTGCGAAGTTGTGGGTGAGCAAATACGAAGGAATGAACGAACCATCGTTTTTACCAAGAACGATGCGGTCTCCTTCCAGGTGGCCCAGGCGATTGGCTATGAGGCAGATGTTTTCCAAAAAGAAAACACATACGCATACCATTTGTTTGCGGATGAGAAATGCAGGGTGTTGGTTGCAAGCGAAGAACTTGGTATTGGTATCAATTTGCCGAATGTTCAAAACATTATTCACTTTGGCCTGCCCGTATCAAAAAATGAATTTGTTCAAGAGATCGGACGAGCTGGACGAGCCAATGAAGCTGTAAACTCATATGTGTTTTATCTTGACCCTGTACCAGATAATGTTCCATCGATTTTACTCAAACGAGAGCTTGAAATTCCGAATATAGCTCAGATTCTCAACAACATCAGCAATGATTATTCTGACTGCTATCGCAAACTCAACAACAATATCGACTCCAAGGAAGATTTGCTCGGAAAAATCATGGAAATCTATGACGATTTGAACCGAACTGGTCGCGATATCAATACGCGGAAGTATCCCATCGCAACTGTTAACATGACCAAAAAATACATATATATGCTATACGTGATAGGTTTCATTAAAGACTGGTATTCGTATTCCACGGATGAAACCAGTGGTCAAATGGAAATAATGATGACGCTGGGTAATGACTGTGATTTGAACCGTGTGAAAAAATGCGCGACAGAATACTATGATTCGCTTGGCTCTAATCGGGAACAAATCGTTAAAACGCAGCGAGCAGCAGACGTTCCCACTGTAATCAAGATTTATGTGGACTGGTATTATGCGAAGTTTCTCTACCATCATAAAGAAATGTTCTTGGACTTCCTTGAGTTTGCAGAAGCGAACAAGGAGAGCGATAGCGAGAAAGTAACTGAGGAGATCAGAGAGTATTTCACACTGCCATTCATTGAAATTAAGAGCGATGAGATCTACTATTCCAAACTTTCACTCAAAGAAATTGCAGATAAGGTCGCACAAGGAATAGGGCGCAATACGCTGACTAATGTAGAACGAATCAACAGCAATCGGTACATGTATAATTTGGATTGCTTCTTGTTCCTTGGCAATCTGAAACTGTATGCGCGTTTTGATAAGAGCAGATTTGACCGCATTATCAGAAATACACCCGCCAAACAAAATAAGGAGCTGATGGATGCCATCAGCAGGGTTTTTGCCAAGCTGAATGCCGAAGGACGATTTGAGACCATTCGCTGTTTGAGTGAAATCGGAACACTATTCGGCGGTGACCCAATTAGTATATGCGATGCATTTTATAAAAGCGCGGATAAGGATACTGTTTACTATGGAATGTTAGCAACACGGCTGAACAAGCAGTTTTGCTGATAGAAAGGAGAACATATATGCTTACAACCCTTCAGGAACTGGAACGAGAGATAGATCATTTCCACAAAAACATAAAGGACTCAAACGAATTGATGAAGATTTTGATGTCTGTCGCTTCTCTTACAAAAACACAAACAGAATCTTTTGAAGTTCGTACCAAAGCGTTGCAAGACGAATTGGAGAAACTGCCACCAGAGCTGAGTGATTTGTTCCAAAAGAAAGCTGAGAAGTTTGTACAGGAAGTTCGCAATGAACATCAGTCGTACCAAACCGCTGTTGCGACCCTCATGGAAAAATATAGCGAAAAGGTTTCCCTTGCAGAAAGCGCAATCTCTCAGGTACCGGGTGTATTGAAAGCCCAAGCAGAAGCTACCCAAAAGCGCCATTTAGAGGAATTGGCGAAGGCCGAAGTTGCTTATTCTCAAACGCTGACTTCTTCGATGGAGAGCTATACTATCCGAGTCGCCGATGCGGCAGGAGCCATCACGAAGGTTCCCGAGAATTTGGATGCTCAGCTGCAAAAAGACCGTGCGGAACATATTGCAGGGCTAAAGCAAGTTCAAGAGCAGTACGCGGCTGATTTGGCAAGAGTAAATGAGGCGTTTGCAAAACAGCTTCAAGCTGTGATTGAAAATATTCAAGCCGTTCAGGGGCAGATGAAGGAGAACTCCGATCAACAGTACGGCGCATTTTTGAAAGAACTTGAGAAAATGATGAATGCTCGTTTGGCGCAGCTTTCCGATACTGAAAAGCGTGTTGTAGATCTAAGTCAACGGCTTGAAGCGAAATATGATGCTTTCGTTGCCAGGCTCGAAGCCACAAACATGGATCAGCTGTATAAGTATTGTCAGAACATGAATAAGTCCATCAATACAAAGCTGGGCATTGCCTTGGGCGGCGTTGCTGTCGCTCTGATTGTATCTATTATTTCTTTGTTTATATAAGGAGGTTAGATCATGACTGCCGTTATTGCGCTGAGCAAATGCGCTCAGACAAAGAAAATGTATGGTATTCGTTTTGAGCGTACTAGACGCGATTGGAAATATACTTGGGCATTTCCGATTCAAGAAAAGGCTGCTCTTCATGAAGAATACGACAAGACTACGATTACCGGCGCGTTGATCCAAGGAGAAGAGTACCCTGGATGCCCTTATTGCGGAGCAAAAGGATTTTTTTACTGTAGCTGCGGCAAATTAAATTGTTGGAATGGAGACTCAAGCATCGCCACATGCCGTTGGTGTGGTGCTACTGGTAAACTAACCCGTGGTATTGACAGCATAAATATTACAAGTAATATGTGATGTGTATATCGCATTTTTCTTCAAATATTTTGCAGAAAGTACCTTTTCCGTGTTAGCCTTTTACAGGCTGCGAATCCTGCTTACCCCTGCTTTTGACAAAGAGCATTCTTTTCAGCGGCTTTCGGGCCGCCGTTTGATGTATAGAAGAAGATACAAGAAAAACGCTTTCCCGAACCGGGAAGCGCTTTCTTATCCTATGAATCGCCTTGCGGCGGTTTGGCTGGGGTAGCAGGATTTGAACCTACGAATGCGGGAGTCAAAGTCCCGTGCCTTACCGCTTGGCGATACCCCAAAAAAGGATATAAAAAAATGGGGTGAGTGATGGGGTTCGAACCCATGACATCCAGAGCCACAATCTGGCGCTCTACCACTGAACTACACCCACCATGTCTGGCGCGCCTGAAGGGATTCGAACCCCTGACCCACGGCTTAGAAGGCCGTTGCTCTATCCAGCTGAGCTACAGGCGCAAACCGTGCGACCCAGGAAACAAGCCCTACAGGTTTATCCGCTGACAAGATAGGATTTTACCATGTTTGGCGGGTGCTGTCAACTAGATTTTCCGTTTTTTCTTCCCTAAAAACGTATTTTTCCGGAAAACAGCCTCCATTTCCTGTCACCTTGACACAAAATTCGTGAACATTACAAAATTCAACTTTTCTGTAATAGTTTTTTCTTATTTTCTGCATGCTTTTGCCTCATCTGTCCGCTATAGTATTCGTGCAATCAGTTAGTGCCGGAGTGCGGACTCCGACACTTCCTCTCCAAAAATCGGAGCTGCCTTGCGGAGGGCGGCTCCGATTTTCCATATCCGCGTTTTTCTGTCTCTTTATCAAAAGCTGGGCTGCGCAGGATTCGCAACCTGTAAAATGCGAACACGGAAGCAGCAGAAATTATGAAGAAAAGATCGCTGATGACGCTCCATTCAAGCAATCACTTTAATCGCAGCCCAAACAAACCCAGATTGAAGTCGCCGAAAGAATGAAGGCAATACCGCACAAATGAGGTGGTGCAGTATTGCCTTCATTAAATGAAAAAATAAATTTCGAATTTCCATATGGAAATTGCGGCAGAAATGAGGATGATTTTAATCGACAGGGGAGCAAACCGTGTACAGCGCGTAGCTCAGGAAACCGGCGCAGGTGGCGAAAGCTTCGCCTGTTTCACAGAGACCTGTATCCTCGTTGACGCTTTCGCAGGCAACGCCGTTGTCCAGCGGTGTGCGGCTCAGATGAAGCAGCGCGCTATCCGCATGGCCGCTGAGCAGGCTGTTGCAGATGGAGAGAATCCACGGGTGCGGCGCATGCTTACAGCCGATTTCTGCGATGGGATGACCGGCAAAGGACAGCGCGTAGCTTTCGTCCCGAATCATGGCCGCTGTGTTCTGCCATATCGGATCCTCTGCTTCGCAGAAACCATAGAAGGGAAGCAACAGCAGGCTTCCGGGCGGCTCGTCATAGATGTCGTAATGACCGTTCAGATCCACAGACCAGGCAAAGAAAGGTTTGTGGTTCTGCTCCTTGACGCAGTGTTCATAAATAGCTTGGCGGGTTTTATCTGTCTCGTCCATCAATTCCGGACGGTCCAGCAGCTTGGCCAGTGCTTTCAGGGCATAGCAAACCAGCGCATTGTCATAGGTCAGATAAAGATAGTTGTGCATATCGTCCGTGGGCTGCAGGAAGGTTTCGTACAGGGGAATGGACGGATGCCTTTTTTCGCGCAGTCTGCAGAGAATCATCTGAAGAGCCTCCTGCACAAAGGGCTGCTTCGAAAAAGCTTCATCGCCGGTCTGTTCCATATAACGATTCAAAGCAACGACAGGAGCGCACAGCTCATCCAACTCAAAGCCCGGCTCCAGCATGGTTCCGTCGATAAAACGGCTGTGAACGCCAAAGTTTCGGGCCTGACGGCGAAAAACGTAGGTCAGAATTTCCCGGGCGTAAGCGCTGTCTATCGCTAATATGGCGGGAAATGCCCACAGCAGGCTGTCCCTGTCCCAATAGGCCGCAGAAACATAGTAGCGCGGGCTGCGGCTGGTCATCAGACATAGCTCCTCCGTATCGACCGTGCGTCCGGAGGCATAGAAAAAAGCGAAGAACAGGTTGGTGTTCAGAAGCTCGGTGAGCTTCGGGTCGGTAAGATGCTTTTCCCGGGCGGACAGCCAGCGAACGGTGCGGTCATACACGGTCTCAAAGCCCTGACGAAGCAGCTCCTTGGCGCTGGTGGAAGCGGCCACGCCGTCATACCCCACGCCCCAGGGAATATCCAGCATGGCCTGTTCGCCTGGCTGGAGAATCGTTTGGCGGAAAATATCGTAGGAAAAGCTCTTCTGGCTCCACTGGCCCTGCTGATCGATCTCTGCGAACTGCTGCGGGTCGGAAATGCAGGGAGCAAAGGCGAACAGGGGCAGTCCCGGCTTCTGGCTGAAAATAAACATGTGATTCCAACCGGATTCATAGACCTCTCTGCCCTCGGTCAGCTCCGTTGTTTCGTTGATTTCGTGCAGGGTGTGCGCCCATTCGCCCTCTGTTCCGAAACGAACGGCGCGGGCCGCGGAACCAAGGTTCTGCACCGTCAGCCGGAGAATCAGCCCGCGCTCGCCGACGGGGGTGAGATAGGTGCAGGAAAAGCGCAGCTCCTGTTCTTCCGCTGTAAAGCTGGGGATCCAGCAATGGGCACGACTCCATACGGGCCGGAGAGGGAGACGGCGCTCGTCCAGCTCCCAATAGGGACGAATCAGCCCTGCGTTTCCGCGAAGCTCCAAAAGGCCCTTCACCTGCATGTACAGAAAAGTGATGCCTTCTACCGCGCCGTCGCTTTCCCGGATGGTAGGCAGAGAAAGAAATTCGTTGCCAGTAACCTGATAAGCCATGGGATACGCTCCCTTCTATGATTCGATAGCGGTTTCGGACGTTTTTGACAGGTCGACCTGCTGACTGTCAGGTTCCAGACGGCGGACGCTCTGGCGTTCCACCAGCCAGGTGCCCAGCAGCGTTCTTTCAGGCGCAAGCGCCCGCTGGCGGATATGCCGCAGCAGCATGTCCACCACCAGATGCGCCTTCTGAGAGATATCCTGCGCCAGCGTGGTCAGCGCAGGCTGCACCTGCGTAGCCAGCGGAAGATCATC
>OKVK01001204.1_pt1 | contig 13957 bp, 8 predicted proteins | sample 1604771 | NCBI WGS metagenome assembly OKVK01 (sample SAMN01760906, study PRJEB22395) | human gut metagenome | reverse complement strand
AAAATCTTTAATTAAAAAATATTTTATGCAGTATTTAAGTGAAAATATTAATACTGCATAAAATTTTTATATTTAAATAGGGGGAAAGAGTAAATGAAAACAATGTCAAAAAAACTTATGAGTATTGCGACAACTGTAGCAGTTTCGGTAAGCGTTTTAAGTAGCTTTGCTAGTGTAAATGCAGCAACAATAAGCAAAGAAAATATAGTTGAAAAAGCAACAGTAGCTGAAACAAGAGGAAAGTATGCAACTAATCCTAATGGAGTAGGTAAAGAAAAAACAATAACAATTGATGGAGATGCAAGTGACTGGTCTGATGACATGTTAATAGCTCAAGGTGCAGCATGGGACATAGCTAATAACTGGAAGGGTGGACATGAAAACTGTGTTCTTGACTCATATGCTTTGTATGCAGCATGGGATGACGATAATCTTTATATAGGATGGCAAATGGTAAATACTACTGATACTTGGGCAAGAGAGGGAGATGGGCCATTAAGTGATGGTGGAAGAGTTTTAGATGTACCTCTTGTAATTGCATTAAATGTAGGAAATAAAACTGCAATGAATGGAAAAATGGCAAATGGGAAATTACTTTGGGATGCCTTACAAATAGAGTATGAAACAAGAGTTGACCATTTATTTTTAATGAGTGGAAAAGTAGGTTTAGGAACTCCAGCAATGTTTACAGCAGCTGATGAATCAGGTGGAACTAGCTATGATGCAGAATATTGTCAATCCTTTAAAGATATAGGAGTAAAATATAATATGGCAGAAACTTCTATACCAGCTCAAATATGGGGATTAGAATCATCTACTTCACCAGATGATGTTTATAGTGATAGTGCCAATTGGGTAGATATGATGACTAAAGGTCATGATAGAAAATATGATTCTTTCTATGAAATGTCAATTCCATTATCAGTTTTAGGAATAGATAAAAATTATATTACAAGTAATGGTATTGGAGTAATGCAACTTTCAACTAGAGGAATATCAGCAATAGATTGTTTACCTCATGACCCATCAATGTTAGATAATGCTACAGGTGATTGTGCTGTTGACCCATCAACTTCACATGAAAAAGATGATACAGATATTATTACAGTACCATTAGCACAAGTAGGTAATAATGGAGGAGTAACTCCACCACCAGTTAGTCAAGGAACAGTAAAAGTTCAATATGTAGATGAAGAAGGAAATGAAATAGCTACTTCAAAAACAATGACAGGGAAGGTTGGAGATAGTTATACAACTAGTGCAGTAAGTGTTAGTGGATATACTTTAAAGACAACACCAAATAATGCAAGTGGAACATATAAAAGTGGAACAACAACAGTAACTTATGTATATTCTAAAAATAGTGATGTATCTAAAGGAACAGTAAAAGTTCAATATGTAGATGAAGATGGAAATGAAATAGCTTCTTCAAGAACAATGACAGGGGAAGTAGGAACAAGCTATACAACAACAGCAAAGACAATAGCAGGCTATACTTTAAAAACAACACCAAATAATGCAAGTGGAACATATAAAAATGGAACAATAACAGTAACTTATGTATATTCTAAAGATAATGATGATGTTGATAAAGGAACAGTAATAGTTAAGTATGTAGATGAAAATGGAAATGAAATAGCTTCTTCAACAACAAAGACAGGAGAAGTAGGAACAAGCTATACAACAACAGCAAAAACAATAAGTGGATATACTTTAAAAACAACACCAAGTAATGCAAAAGGAACATTTAAAAATGGTACTATAATTGTAACTTATTCTTACACTAAAGCTAGTACAGTAGTAGCACCTATAGTAAGTAGTTTTACAACTGATAAACAATCACCACAAGTAACTGGTACACAAGTGAAATTAACAGCAAAAGCAACAGGAACAGGAACATTACAATATAAATTCTTAATAAAGGATGCAGCAGGAAACTGGTCAGTATTAAGAGATTATGGAACATCAAACACTTATACATGGACAACAAAGGCAACAGGAAATAAGACATTATATGTAGATGTAAAAGATAGTAATGGACAAGTAACAAGAAAATCAATGAACTATGTAGTAAATGCAAATTTAGTACAAGATACTGATTCTAAAATATCATATACTGGAACATGGAAAGTAGCAACTTCAACAAAACATAGTGGAGGAACTTGTAAATATGCATCTAGTACAGCAACAGCAACTTATAAATTTACAGGAACAGGAATAAAGTTAATAGCATCAAAGTCATCAGATAAAGGAATAGCTAAAGTAACAGTAGATTCAAAAGTGTATTATATAGATTTATATAGTGCAAGTGCTAAAGATCAAAGTGTAGCATTTTCATTATCAGGATTAACTTCAGGAACACATACAATAAAAGTAGAGTGGACAGGATTAAAAAATAATTCTTCAAAAGGAAATGCAATAACTTTAGATGCATTTGAAATAAATTAATATGATATATATGATGTGGAAATATAATTTATTTATTTCCACATCTTTTTTTTAAATTATGATTGAAAAAGCACCTTTTATTAATTGAAGATAAAATATTTAGATAAATATATTATGGAATTAAATAAATAAACAAATAATTTCTAATATTTTATTGATACTGATTAAAAAAAATTGTATAATACATTATATAACGATTACAAAAAGTAATTATGAAATGAAAGGGGAAATTTTTAATGGGGAAGACACGAAAAAGACTTACAAGTATAGTTGCTACATTAGCAGTAACTTCAAGTTTATTTGTGGGAAGCTTTTCAACTAATGCAAGTGCTGCTACTGTAAGCACAAATAATGAATCAACATATGCATCAGAAAAGGCTGCTACACAAGCCGATTCCATTAAGGATGGAGTTATACTTCATGCTTGGAACTGGTCATTTAATTCAATTAAAGAGAATATGAAAGAAATTGCTGATGCAGGATACACTTCTATTCAAACATCACCAGCACAAGCATGTAGAAAAGGAAGTGGTTGGAATAATGCAGATAAAACTAATACTAATTCAAATCCATCTTGGTATTGGTTATATCAACCAACATATTTTACATTAGGTAATGAATATCTTGGAACAGCTGCAGAATTTAAGGCTATGTGTACAGAAGCTCATAAATATGGAGTGAAGATAATAGTAGACGTAGTAGCAAATCACTTAGCAGATGGAGCTAATGCTTCAAATGCAGATGCAACATTATATAATGAAGCACGTAAGTCACCTAGAATAAATCACTGGAATGTAAGAAGTGAGGTTACTCAAGGATGTTGTATTGGTATGCCAGATATAAATACAGCAAGTTCATCTTCACAAAAGATAATAGGAGACTACTTAGTAGAGTGTTTAAATGCAGGAGCTGATGGATTTAGATTTGATGCAGCTAAGAGTATTGAATTACCAGCATCTGAAGAAGGTAACAATCCTTCAAGTGATTTCTGGCCTAACATAATAAACAGAGTAAAATCAGTAAAATCAGATGCATTTATTTATGGAGAAGTTTTACAAGGTGATGAACCTGGAACAAACTTTAACAATTATACTAAGTATATGAGTGTTACAGCTAGTACTTATGGTTGGCATTTAAGATCAGCAGTAGGTTATGAAATGTGGCAAGAAGAAAAGAATGGAGTAGACGTTCTTGGATGTAATGGAAATAATGGTAAGGTAGATCCTCATACAGATACTCTTGCAACAACACAATATGCAGCAGGAAATGGTGAAACACCAGGAAGTATAACTAATGATAAGCTTGTAGGTTGGGTAGAAAGTCATGACTTATATGCTAATGCAGGTGCTACAAGAGGTATGACTCAAATTCAAAGAGAAATGGCTTGGGCAATGTTAGCAGGACGTGCTAAAATAGTACCACTATTCTTTAATAGACCAACTGATAGATCATTTGGAGATAATCCTATGAACCCTCAAGGTGAAGCTTATAATACAATGGGTCAAAGAGGTTCAGATGATTTTGCGTCTAAAAATGTCATGGCAGTTAACTTATTCCACAATGCTATGGCTTCCGAAGGAGAAAAAATTTCTTCTATAAATAATGATAAAGTATTTAAAATAGAACGTGGAAATAAGGGTATACTTCTAACTAATGTAGGTGGAAGCACTTCAATTAGCACAAGTACAAGTTTACCAAATGGTACTTATGAAAACCAAGCAGCTTCAGGCGGAACATTTACTGTTTCAAATGGAACATTAACTGGTAATATGGAAGGTTCATCAATAGCTGTTTTATATGTAGGCGCTACAAGTGGCGGTGGAAGCACTGGCGGTGGCGGAAGCACTGGCGGTGGCGGAAGCACTGGTGGCGGTGGAAGCACTGTTATATCAGGAGCAGCTTCAGCATATTTTGTAAAACCATCAGGTTGGGGAACACCAAATGCTTATGTATATACAGAAAGTGGTTCATCAGTAACTAAGCTTAATGGAGAATGGCCAGGAAAAGCTATGAAAGATGAAGGTAATGGAGTTTATAGTTACACATTACCAGAAGGTACAAGTAGTGCATTAATAATTTTTAATGATGGAAGCAATCAAATTCCAGGAGCACAACAATCAGGATATGCTATAACATCTTCAAAATCTATGAAATATGAAAATGGAACTTGGTCAGAAACAGTAGTAGATACATCATTAAAGGTTAAAGAAATAACAACTGATTTACAATCACCACAATCTACAGATACAGATATAAAGATTACAGCAAATGCAAGTGGACAAGGGACAATACAATATAAATTTACAGTAACAAAAGGTTCAACTAGTGAAACATTAAGTAGTTTTTCAACTAAAAATACAGTAACTTGGACTCCAAGTGAAGCTGGAACTTATACAATAAAAGTTGAAGCTAAAAATGATAAAGGTGAAACAGCAGAATTAACTAAACAATTTGTTATTAAAACTGGTGATGTAGATAGTGATGCTCCAGTAATTAAGAGCATAAAGGTAAATAAAACAGCACCTCAACCAAAAAATTCAAGCATTACATTTACAGTAAATGCAATTGGTGGAGAAAATGTAGGAAATGGATTATTATTCTATAAGTTCTTTGTAACTGAACCTAATGGTAAGGAACAAGTAGTTCAATATTATTCTCGTAAAAATACTTATACTCTTAAAGCTACTAAAGAAGGAACTTATAAAGTAAGAGTAGAAGTTCAAAATGCAGATAATACAACTGTTTCTAAAGAAATGTCATATGAAATAGCTACAGTTGTAACTCCAACAGAACTTACATTAAATAGTTTTACTTCAAGTAAGTCATCACCACAACAATTAGGAACATCAATAGTTTTATCAGCAGATGCAGAAGGTGGTACAGGTTCTCTTACTTATAAGTATTATGTTAAATTTAATGGAAGTACTACAACATTAAGTACTACAACATCAAACACTTATACATGGAAACCAACTAAAGCAGGAACATATACAGTATATGTTGATGTAACTGATGAAGATGGAAACAAAGTAAGTGATAATTTTAGTTATACAATAAAATCTAATGAAGCTGATAATTTAGTTATAAATTCTTTTACAGCAAGTAAACAATCACCACAAGTAAGTGGAACACAAGTAAAATTAACAGCAAAAGCAACAGGAACAGGAACATTACAATATAAGTTCTTAATAAAAGATGCATCAGGAAACTGGGCAGTATTAAGAGATTATGGAAAATCAAATACTTATATATGGAGAACAGGTAAAGCTGGAAATAAGACATTATATGTAGATGTAAAAGACTCAAATGGAAAAGTAACAAGAGCTTCTATGAGTTATACAGTAAAAGCAGCAGCACCAAAAGTAACTAGCTTTACAGCAGATAAGAAGTCACCACAAGCAAGTGGAACACAACTTCTATTAATGGCACAAGCAGCAGGAGAAGGAGAATTACAATATAAATTCTTAGTAAAAGATGCATCAGGAAATTGGTTTGTAATTCAAGACTATTCATCATCAAATATAGCAGTATGGAAAGCTAGTAAAACAGGAAATAAGACATTATATGTAGATGTAAAAGACTCAAATGGACAAGTAACAAGAAAATCAATGAGTTATACAATTAAATAAGTTTAAACAAAAAGGCTAGAGAAAAAATTTATTCTCTAGCTTTTTTATGTATAAATTTTCAAATTAATAAATAATATTAAGTACAGAATTATGTTGACTAGCGAACAAAAGTTCTGTATAATAAGAACATAAACATATGTTCGCGTGAAGGGAGTAAAATAATATGAATACAAGTGATGTTTTTGTTAAATTAAATGTTAAAACTATAGGAGAAGTTAGAAGTTTAATAATAGATAAAGATGGATTAAATAAATCTTGTGATGATAGATATTTAATGTGTGTAGGAAAACATACTAGAGATGGGTGGACTATAGTTTTTAAAGCTAAAAGCTATAAAGAAGCAGAATATATTATAGAAAATACTCCTTTAAGATATAATAGTTATTCTATGGGAAAATCAGCATTAGCTTAGCATAATAAATTATATATAAAAAAGACGTAGGTTAAAAGTTCCTACGTCTTTTGATTTATTAGATATCTAATAAATTTTTCTTATAAGAAGAATATAAATCTCTTAAAATTTCCATTTTTTCTTCTAATTCTAAGTAATACTTAGATGCTTTTGAATAGTCTTGTTTTTCAAAGGCTTCTTTTATTTTAGTAAATAGTCCTTTAGATGTATAAGTGTCTTTCATAATATAATGTCTTAAATCATTTATTTTCATCCAGTTTGATATATCAAGGTCTAAAGCTTTGTCCAAAGAATGAAGAGGAACAAATGAACGAATTTCATTCATATATCCACCAATAACTCTCTTAGTTATTTCAGTACTCCATCTTTGAAGTGCAGCTATTTTAAAACTATTAATTAAAGTATCATCTAAAACATTATCTCTTTTAAGAACCTTTAATTTTTCAGGATATTTATCAAGAGCTGTTAAGTTTTCATAAACAGTAGCTGGGGCCTTTCCAAATAGTTTATTTCTTTCTTCTACTGAGAAGTGTTCAAATACATCTTCTTCACTTCTATAAGCTCTGTCTTTTTCAAGATAATCAGCTTCTTCACCAGCATGTTTTGATAACTCTTTTAAAAGTTCTTCTTCTGTTTTATTGTTATTTACAGCATATAATATACCATCAAGCATACTCATATAAGATACTGCCATAACTATATATACATTTGAATGTGGGTTTGGAGAACGTAATTCAAATCTTGTAGCTTTTGGATTAGCTAAATCTCTTATTAATCCAATAAGAATACTTCTATTTCTTGAAGGATTTGAAGGACTTAATCCAAGAGATGTAACAGTACATATTGGAGCTTCAAATCCAGGTCTTAATCTTCTAAGGGCATTATTTGTTGAAGATATAAATGGATTCATTACTTCATAGTTTTTAAGAAGTCCCATTAAAGCACCGTATCCAATAGCACTTAAGAAATCTTCTTTAGTAGCGTGGAATAGGTTTATTCTTTTACCATTTTTAAGTTTTAGGCTTACACCAAGATGTACATGCATACCAGAACCAGCTATTCCCTCTAATGGTTTTGCCATGAATGTAACTTCAAGTCCATTTCTTCTGAAGGTTTCTTGTATTAATATTTTTATAAATAATTCATTATCTGCAGATTGAAGGGCATCAGAGAATTTCCAGTCTACCTCCATTTGCTCCATTATATGATTAAATTGACCATTTGAAGTAAGTTTTGCCTTAACTCCTCCTACTTCTTTATGTCCCATTTCTGGTTCAAAACCATAAGCTTCCATAAGAAGTAAAGATTCTTCTAATGCAGTTCTTACAGTTCCCTTTGTTCTAGTCCAATAATGTTCATGTAATACTTCAGATGTATATAATTCTTCTACTTCAGCTTTATCATTTGGAGTTTTAACCCAGAATTCAAGTTCAGTAGCAGAAGTGATATTAATCTCATCTATATCACCTTTTGTTATTCCATAAGGTTTTAAAATTTCAGGCTTAGTTTCAAAGATGTTCCATAAAGTTTCTTTAAAGCTTGTTACTGCTGATTTAAGGATATGTCTTGAATCTACTGGCTTGTTTGTATGGTATAAAAAACAAGGAATTCTTAAAGTTCCGATAGGCTTTTGGGTTTCTAAATCTATATGGTCATAATTATAGTCAACAAACCACTTGCTATCTAAATCAGTAACCATATCGACTTTAGCATTATTAAGAGTTGCTATACCAGGAAGAACAACTGATGAACCGTCAGTTTGAATTGCAACACCATGTAAAATAGTTTCTAAATCTTCAAGAAATAATTTTACAGGTATTTTTTCATCAGTGTCATTGCAAGATAAATCAACTCCAACGAATGAAACAAATTTTATTTCAGGATGAGCTAACAAAATAGCTTTTATATCCTCACTAGTATGTTTGTCATGGGGAATGGTATAAATTAAATCTTTAATCATAATTATATTTACACAAAAGCTTGTGCAAATTTTTCACATCCTTTCTGAATATATGTACTAAACAAAGAAATATTTGGATTGTAATGTTAGTAACTCTCTAAGAAAAATTCTATTATAATGAAGTTTTACTGTCAATAACTTTATAATCAAATGTTTAGCCTATAAAAAATAAAGGTAAATAATAACTTATTCTTAAAAAAACAAACTTTGATTATAATTTTAAATTTAGATATTTTATGTAATAAATATATGGATTTATTAGAATTAAAGTAATAAAATATAAATAGGATTTTATATAAAGTTAATGTTTTTTTGTTAAAATAGTAAATTAAATTTAAGGTATAAATATTAAATAAAAAATGGAGTGATATATCTTGGATAACAAAAGTATGCCTATAGGCTTTTTTGATTCAGGTGTAGGAGGGTTAAGCGTTTTAAAGGAAGCAATAAAGCTTATGCCCAATGAAAATTATATATATTTTGGAGATTCTAAAAATGCACCTTATGGGGTAAAAAATGTAGATGATGTAAAAGAACTTACTTATAATGCATTTAATTTATTAAGAGAAAAGGGAGCTAAGGCAGTAGTAGTTGCTTGTAATACTGCAACAAGTGCAGCTGTTGCTGATTTAAGAAAAGATTATAAAGATATTCCTATAGTGGGAATAGAACCAGCATTAAAACCAGCAGTAGAATTAAATAGGGATGGAGCTATTGTAATAATGGCTACTCCAATGACTTTAAGAGAAAAGAAATTTGGTAACTTAATGAATAAATATAATGGAGGAAAGGAAATTATTCCTATGCCCTGTGCAGGTTTAGTTGAATTTATAGAGTCAGGAGATTTAGATGGTGATGACTTAAAAGACTATCTAAAAGATAAGTTTAGTGAATTTAAAGGACAAAAAATAGGCTCAGTAGTTTTAGGATGTACCCATTATCCTTTTGTAAGAAAGGCTATTCAAGAAACTATAGGTAATAATATTCCTGTAATAGATGGTGGACTTGGCACTTGCAAAGAATTAAGAAGAAGACTTGCCAATCAAAATCTTATTAATGATAGCACAAAAAAAGGAAACATTGAGATATATAATTCGTTAAAGGACCAAAGAATGATAGACATAAGTAAAGCATTGCTAAAAAAAGAGATGTAGTTTTTACACTCTCTTTTTTTCTTTATAAAAAATAGCAAATAGGATATAATAAAAACAATATATTTATAATAAAGTATTCAGGAGGAAAAGTATTATGAAAAATCCAATTGTAACTATAACCATGGAAGATGGAGGGATTATTAAAGCAGAACTATATCCAGAAGTAGCACCTAACACAGTAAATAATTTTATTGATTTAATAAATAGAGGATTTTATGATGGATTAATATTTCACAGAGTAATTCCAGGCTTTATGATTCAAGGGGGATGTCCAGAAGGAAATGGAATGGGAGGCCCAGGATATTCAATAAAGGGAGAATTTAGCCGTAATGGATTTAAAAATGAATTAAAACATACTAAGGGTGTTTTATCAATGGCTAGAACTATGGACCCAAATTCAGCAGGAAGCCAATTCTTTATAATGGTAGAAGATGCACCTCATTTAGATGACCAATATGCATCTTTTGGTAAGGTAATTGAAGGAATGAAAGTTGTAGATAAAATAGTAAATGCAAAAACTGATTATTCAGATAGACCTTATGAAGACCAAGTTATAAAGAGTATGACAGTTGAAACCTTTGGAGAAACTTATAGCGAGCCAGAAATAATTGAATAAGTGGTGAAATTATGTTAAAAAGCAAATGTGTTTTAGTTTATGGTCTTTCAGAAGAAGAAATAGAAAAACTTAAAAAAATAAATTTTAAAGTTATAAAAATAGAAAAGAATATGTCTTCTATGAAAATTAAAGATATATTAAACAAAAAAGAAGTAATAGATGAAGAAAGTTCTTTACCAGAGGAAAAGGTTATATTATTTAATGGATATGGACAAAATCAGTTAAGAACTACCATAAAGTCTGTAAGAAATTTAATAACAGGAGGAATTCTTGCTGTTGTAACACCTATATCTATTAACTGGACCTTTGAAAGACTTATAAGTCACTTAATTTTAGAAAGAGAATTAGTGGACACTAAAGGGAGAGAAAAATAAATGAGCAGAGTTGGAGAAAAGATTAAAGAAGCACGTTTAAAGTCTGGACTAACTCAAAAAGCATTAGCAAAGAAGCTTGGAGTTTCAGATAAATTTATAAATGAAGTTGAAATTGGTAAAAGAGTAGTTCAAGAAAATTTCATAGAAAGAGCATCAAAGTTACTTAATGTAGATTTTAATGATGTAAGTATGGTAGTAACAGATGAAGCTTTAATGGAGGAAAGAAAAGAAGAAAAAGCTAAAGAAAAGGAAAAGAAGAAAGTTTCACCAAAAACTTTAGGAGAAACTTCAGCTGTGTGGACAGAAGCCTTTTCTTCAGTATTAAAGAAAGTAAATGTTTATGACTATTCTTTAAAAAATACATTTGGAGGAAAAGAACTTCCAAACTATTCAGGAAAGATAGAAGGTTTTCCTATTGATAAAGTTATATATTTAAAAATTGCAGATAATGATATGTCTGGATTTAGAATAATGAAGGATGATTTAGCTTTTGCACATTTAGTTAAAGAAGTTAGTAATAATGGAATATTTTTAATTGAATATAAAGAAAAAAGAATAGTAAGACAAATTAAATTATTAGGAAATTCAAGAGCTTTACTTATAAGTAATGAAGGTACAGTAAGAACTGAAACTGTAGAATTAAATAATTTAAAAGTTATTGCTAAATTAGAAAGAATAGAATTTAATCTATAATAAAAGGCAGATAATATGTGAATTTCATATATTATCTGTCTTTTTCATATATTTAAAATATTAATATAATTTGGAGTGAGAATTATAGCAACCATAGAAAACACTATTAATCTATTAAAAAATATTCCAAAAGAAGTTTTAGGAAAAATAAATATAGCACCCTCCTTTGCTAGTGATGAAAATGAAGATATAGAAGTTGTGGTTTTATATGGAGAACAAGTAGAAAAGGTTAAAGCTTTAGTTGAAAGTTTAGATGGAACACTTCAAGATTTAGGATATGGTTTTGGAATAATAAGTTTAAAGCCTAGTAAGATAATATTCTTAGCAGAAAGTACTTATATACAATATATAGAATTTCCAAAAAGTTTATATGCATCAGATGAAAGAAGCAATAAGGTAGCTTGTGTAGATAGAGCTAGAAATGAATTTGATTTACAAGGTAATGGAATTGTAATTGGATTTATTGATACAGGAATAGATTATACACATCCAGCTTTTATAAAAGAAGATGGAACAACAAGAATAGAGTATATTTATGATTTAAGTTTAAATGGTGCAGTATATAATAAAAATCAAATAAATGAAGCATTAAAAAGTGCAGACCCTTATTCAATAGTTCCTTCTTATGATGTTATAGAACATGGAACTCATGTAGCAGGAATAGCTTGTGCAGGTGGAAATATAGATAAAAGATATTATGGTGTTGCACCAAAAAGCTCAATAATGATGGTTAAAAGTGGAAGAGGTTTATTTACATTAAGTACAAATTTAATGAAAGGTATAAAGTTTTTACTTGATAAATCACTAGAGTTAAATATGCCCTTGGTTATAAATATAAGTATGAGCACAAATGATGGAGCACATAATGGAACAAGTCTTTTAGAACAATATATAAGTACAATATCAACTTTAGATAAAGTTACTATAGTTATTGCAGCAGGAAATGAGGGAGATACAGCTCATCATGTAAGCAGAACCTTTAACAAGTCTAATGCAGTAAGATTTGAAGTATCTGGTGATGAAACAGCAGTAGTAATTAATTTATATAAATCAATACTTCCAGAAGTTTCACTAAGGCTTATAACCCCTTCTGGAATATCAACTTCAGAGATAGTAATATCAGAAGGGTTTTATGATGGAGTTATATCAGGAAATAAGTATCAAATCTATAATACTGGAGCAAGACCCTTTGATATAAGTGGAGAAATAGGAATCTCTCTTATATCAAATGGAAATTATATATTATCTGGAATATGGACAATTGAATTAAATTTAATTAATTCCTATGAAGGAATTTTTGATATGTGGTTACCTACCTCTGAAATATTAAATAAAAAAACAAAGTTTCTTCAGCCTACTTTAGATGGAACTCTTGGAATACCTGCAACAGTTTCAAATATAATATCTGTTGGAAGTTATAATTATATAACAAGGTCTATATCTTCCTTTAGTGGAAGAGGAAGATTATATCCACTATATTTAGAAGCAAAACCAGATATAGTAGCACCAGGAGAAGATATAGTAGCACCTATACCAGATAGGTCTTTTGATACTAAAAGTGGAACCTCAATGGCAGCACCTCACGTATCAGGTATAAGTGCATTAATGATGGAATGGGGACTTTTGAAAGGAAATGATTCTTATCTTTATGGTGAAAGATTAAAATATTTTCTTATAATAGGAGCTAAAAAAGAAAGAAGAGATATAACATATCCTGATACAAGTTGGGGTTATGGAGAAGTGTGTTTATATAATAGCATGACAGAACTTTATAAAACATTAAATATAATTGATATAAGAAAAAATGATTTTAGAAATGTTGTTTTTAGTAATTTTTTTCAAGAAGAGAGTGATAGTGAAGAAGTTGTAGGTATATTAGTAGAATACTCAAATAGGGATAAATTTTTGCAATTAAATAATATAGAAAATATATCAGCTATTATAATAAGTGAGTTTTATGGGATAGTATATTTACCTATAAATAAAGTATCAGAAATAATGCCTTATATAAATAATTATATTTTTGAGTTAACTCCACAAATATTTACTTTAAATGATATAACTCCTTTAGAAGCAAGTAATGCAGAATATTATCACAACAATCCTTATATTTCTTTAGATGGAAGAGGTGTTATTTTAGGAGTAATAGATACAGGGATAGATTACTTAAATACAGAATTTCAAAAGGAAGATGATACAACAAGAATCCTAAGAATATGGGACCAAACTATACAATCAGGAAAAGAAGTGTATGGTTTAAAGCTTGGAACTGAATATACAGAAGAACAAATAAATGAGGCAATAAAGCTTAAAAACTCTGGAGGAGACCCTTATAGTATAGTTCCTAGTAAAGATATTAATGGACATGGCACAATGGTTACAGGTTTAGCAGCAGCAAGGGGAAAAAATCCAGATGTAATTGGAGTAGCACCAGGTTGTGATATTGCAGTTGTAAAATTAAAAGAAGCTAGTAAAGTTGTTTTATATGAAGCTGGAATTACAAGTAAAGGAGAAAATAGGTATGATGTTATAAGTATAGTAACTGCATTTAGGTATTTAACAATGTTAGCTGTAGAATTAAAAAAGCCTATAGCTATATTAGTACCAATAGGAAGTAATATTGGTTCACATACTGGAATTGGAATAGTGGATGATTATATAAATGTTTTAT
>OKVK01001193.1_pt1 | contig 14024 bp, 4 predicted proteins | sample 1604771 | NCBI WGS metagenome assembly OKVK01 (sample SAMN01760906, study PRJEB22395) | human gut metagenome | reverse complement strand
AAAAGCAGAATGTTAAACTACCATAACCCCAAAAGGGACTTTTTCAGTGCCCTCCGTATATACCGAAGGAGGCTATGGAAATGTATAATGAACATAAGATCGTCAGTATGTGTATGACAGATAAGACAAAAACTTCCGAGTCTCAACAATTGTGATTTCTTTTACAAAAGATTTCGAAGGTTATAGTTTTTTTTTACCTGCGACCTTAAAATAGAATTGACAATACATTAACAGTTTATAAACAAGTAAAATAACAAGTCCAATATGGCACAGAGAATTACAATACAAGAATATGCTGATATCAAAGGCCTAATGGTCTATGACATAGTTCAAAATGCTAAGAAAAAAGGAGTAATACTACCTGAAGACCCAGAGTATGTATTAGATGATTCGCAACTTAGACAAATTGATCCAATATTCGCCCATCAATATAAATATAAACAGATAATACCTAAAAGTAATATTGATTCAAACGAATCTGCACCGAAGATATTCACGTTAAAGAAAGAAAATCAAATTAATAAGGAGCCTAGGGTTCTTGGTAAAATAGATTTAAGTTCATTAAACCAAAGTACTAGACCTAAGCATAGGACAAAGAAAGAACAGAACCCCAAAAATCTTCTTTCCGAAGAAACGATTGCACAGTTAAGAGAATTTGGCAATACACATCAAAACGAGCGATTTACAGGAAAGGTTCAACGAGTTATGCCACATGGCGCATATGTAACCGTTGAAAAACTTTCTGCTTTCTTATACACTAAGGATGTCACATGGGGGTATATCGACGACATAAATAACTTTTTGTATGAGGGGATGGAAATAGAGGTCACCATTATTGGTTATGAAGAAGAAAAGAAAAAACTGAGAGTTGGAAGAAAACAATTACTGGATGACCCTTTACTATCACAAATTGATCAGTTCGCAACAGGAAATGAAATTCAAGGTATTGTTAAAAAGATATCTAAAAGCCGTGCATATATCGAAATTCAGAATGGTGCCATTGTTGAAGCTTCTATTCCGAACGGATATACTTATCCAATTGGAAAAACGATTTCTGGTAACATTATAAGTATAGATATCAGTAAGCATTTAGTTGAAATTGACATCACAAGTCAACTTATGTCAAAAGCTGACCATGGCTCAAAACAACCAAAAGAAAAAGAACAGCTTAAACTTGACAAGAATATTGCCATAGTTCAATTCTATGATAGTCGTGTTAATAATTTCGGAAAAGTTCTCACTAACGCTCTTGGCATAAATAACGAAGATACTTCCGGCAAATTATACACTTTCAATCTCAATGAGAGAAATTGGAAATCAGAGGTTTCTCCTGAGGAAGATGTATGGATTATAATGAATCCATCAACATTTAGGAGAAGACGTGAAGCTATAAATGGTGATTGGTTGACATATGACAAAAATGGACTTTTATTAGCTCTTCCTTATAGAGGAATTTTCGCTAAAATAGAAGGGCAAGATTCAAAAGGATCGTATCATGATCATGACGTAATCTGCCATGTCGTAGGCAAGATTCTAAGAAAGCCTGGAGGAAAAGAAATAGTAATAGAAACTTTCGCAGAGTATCTATCGAAGTATAGCAATGTGGAATGTTCTCAAATAATTGAAGAATTTCTGCAGGATAGCAATTTGCTTAAACAACTAATTGCATTGTTGCCAGAGTTAAAGTCATACACATCAGATAATGATACTTATTGTAATGCTATAAAATCAATAACAGCTACCGTAGAAAATAGTATTTTCACCCAAAAAGATATAAGTATCTTACAGGCACTACCTGATGATTTCGATTTTTCTTCATGTCTTACAGAGACCATTGAATCCCTTGAAAAATCATCAGAAGAGCACTTAACAGAAGTTAGACATTGGATTTCGGCACATACTTCCATATTAAATGCTTTATTGGCAAATCCGACAAGCCTTTCGATGAATCTGCTTTATGTAATTTCTCTTATTACGCAAAATAATTCTATCTACAATGACGCAGGTAAGCCCTGGAACGAAACATACAAATTTCTCAAGGAAAAATCTGATTCTGAAGCATTTTCTTTCTTGATTTGTTATTTTTCAGATAAAGACAAAGCGTTCATAGAACAAGCAAATTTAATAGATGAGCTTGACTATGAGACGTCAAAAAAACTGGTTACTAAGTTATTAGATAATCCACAACATCATTTAGAAGTCCTAAAACTGTTGGCTGGAAGATTTATACAAAATGATTTCGATATCATTAACAATTATATACTAAACGGAATAGATGTACGACATATATACCCACAAATAGGAGAACATCTGAATACTCTGATAGCAGACAAAGAGCCAGAGGTACGTTCGTTTTTCAATTTGTGCATTAATAATAACAACCAACCTGCAGATATTATTTCCATCACTGCCTCAGTGAAGGATGAATTGTATGTTGAACTATTTGCATTAACTGCTAATCCAGATAATCTAAATGAAATAGAAGATTTTGATTCTATACCTCTTTGGATAAATGAGCAAGAGCCTTCATTTGTAAGTCAATTTCTCCTAAGTTGTCAGAAATCTTTTGTTGATGATGAAGATAAAGAAGCTATTGCTGAAACCCTTACATCTATAAATAGTGAAAAATTTAGAGATTCTATAATTGAGTTATCTGAAGATGACCAGTATAAGATTCTGCAGTTATGTCCTGAGACTTATGCAAAAGACATAGTTGTTCGGTATTTTGCTTCAACAAAACTCTTTAATCTGTTTATTGGTGAACAATGGAAGAAATTAAAATCACAAATTCCATATGTGGCTTTCGATTTAGAATCAGATGGGGATACTATTAAGGAATTTGCTTTTAGAAAAGATGAAAGCACAAAGGTGTACCAAGGAGAAGAGCAGCTAAATACACTTCTACGTGCATTAAAAGGAACTGAGATTATTGTTGGTCACAGAATCAAAGCGTGGGATTTGGGCTGTATATTAAGCAAGAAAGGCTTTGAGTCAAATGCATTTGTTTGGGACACTTTAGAAATAGAGATTCTATTAAATCCTTGCAGATACTCATATGCACTTCACACAGGACATACAGCTCAAGAAGATACAGAACTGGTAGATCGATTATTCTGGAATCAGCTTTATAGACTCTCAAAGAATATGTCTTTGTGTGGCGAACTTAAAGACTTACTTCCTGCTAAAATTAATGAGATCTTAGATGTTTTAAGACAACCAGAATTTTCTGATTTCTTTAGCAAGGATTCTAAAGAAGACAACTTTTATCAGGTTCTTACTGATACAGATGAACAAGTTGTATCTCGTATAAAGGCAATTAACGATATTGATTCAAAGAGGTTAATTATTGCTCCTAAACGTCTATGGTCAAGAATTGCAGAATATGTGGATATGAAATTTATCCAGAAGCAGGAAGACATTGATTACATGTCTATTAGTAAAAAAATACTTCATGAGAAACCTCTTGACGATACTTTCCTTAATGCAATTTTAAATAGATTTGTTACCATGTCAAAAACTCCAGTTGTAGCAAATCTTGCTCAATATCTTAGGCTCAATTATTTATCTGATAATCTACTTGAAGAGTACGTTATTGAAAACTCCGGAAATGTAGATTGTGCAGACATGGAGTTTCTAAGGGAAAATAGTAACCTAAAAAATTACGAACATATTTGGTTTGTTGGTTGTGAAATTGAAAATCGAGTAAACCAATATTCATTGCCAACTCATTATTTTCCTTCTGATTTTTGGCAAAATGATAGCAGTATCCCTATGCGATTAGGTGCATCCAGTTACATTGCTGTAAATAAGGAAGAACGAAAACTAGATATTTTTAATGATGTACCTTCGGAAGCTGCTAACGTATGGATTGAGAGAACTAGAGAAGGCAAGTATGTCGTTAGCTACAATTATGATTTCTTCTCTATTTTAGAGTCACTGAACAATGGCTCTGAGGGGGTGACAATAGAAATAATTCCATGGATAACAGACAGCGGAAATAACAACTCAATACATTTAGTATATAGTGGACATGGCAAAGGATTTGATGCTTTACAAAAGCGCGTCAGTGCAACATCAAGGTATAGAGCCACCTACTGGGCCTATCAAATGGCTTTACTTAAAGACATTCATTTCAATAAAGACCATCGCCCTATAATTCTATTATTAGAAGATTCTCTGGAAATAGAAGATGTCGTGTCTTATGCAAGAACATTAGGTTTCTATATTCCTGACAATGGTTCTTTGGTCAGAAAACTTGAGTTGATAGACCATCATGAAAACGGTATGCTTGTAACAAGCAAAAATCATTTCTTTGATATCGTTGATTGGCGAAGAGACACACCATATTGTTATGTGTGGGATAACCTGGCCGTTGAGAAACATATGATGATGTGGAATGGTTTTACAAATGAGTTTAACAAATCATTCTTGTATGATGGTATAAAAGAAAAAGGAACATCTGTTGCAATAGGTTCGGCAAAAGATACTTACCAGTCTATTTTGCTGTCTATATGGCCTGTATATGAATATTATTATCATTTTATAAAAGCTAACAGCATTGAATCAACAATGTATGTACTTGACTCTTTCCTAGAGAAATATCACTTCCTTTCAGCAGTATGGGGTGTATCTTCTTATAGGGTAAAACAATTATGGAATAAAGAGGAAGATTTTAATGATTCACTAAATATTTGCAAGACTTTCTTTACGGATAGCTCATCCATTTATGAAAATGATTCAGATATTGAAAAGGCTAAAGACCTTATTTTTTCGATATTAGTAAATCCAGAACATGATCCTGAAAAGAAATGGAGCCCTATTCAAGCGGAGATTATCCCTCATATCCTTAAAAGACAAGGAAACTATCTTGTCTCACTACCTACAGGTGGTGGAAAATCCGTTTTATTCCAAGGACCTGCGCTTTATAATTCAGCATATACAAATAAACTGTCTATTGTAGTAACTCCATTGAAGGCATTAATGCAAGATCAGGTAAAAGAACTAGGAGAAAAAGGCTTTATATCCAATGTAGATTACTTAAATGGAGACAGATCATACCAAGAAGTAAAGAACATATATAGAAAAATTAATGGTGGTGAAATAGCGATTCTTTATGTAACTCCTGAACGTTTCCGTTCAAGAGCATTCTTAAATGCTTTATCCTCAAGAATGGCAAATGATCATGGACTTGAGTATATGATATTTGATGAAGCGCATTGTATTTCACAATGGGGAATGGAGTTCCGTCCAGAATATTTAAATGTTATAAAAATATGTAAGAAGTTCAAGGATACTTATGGCGATGACATGTGTATATCAATGTTTTCAGCGACAGTAACCGACATGATATACGATCAAATAAATGATGTAATTCCTGTAAAACGATTGGGACAAGAAAATGACAAGAAGATTTACAATCCTATCAGGAGCCACATCAAAATGGACTTTAAATTGGTGTTTCATGATATACCTCATCGTTTGAAAGAAATCGTTGACTATATCAAAGAACATAACATCAAATCGCAAGAGAGTCGAATGCTTGTTTTCTGTAAAACAAGAAATCAATGTGAAGAAATGTCTTTGCTTCTAGCGGATGAATTGTACAAGGCCGGAATCCTAAGTAAAGAATTGTCAACACAAGCAATAGGCTATTTCCATGCTGGTATGGATGGCGATGATAGAGAAGAAACATATAAAAGATTTAAAGATAACAATGATCCATTATATATACTTTGTGCAACAAAGGCATTTGGTATGGGGATGGATATACCTAACATTCACTATATTGTCCATTTGATGCCGCCAAGTGTAATGGAAGATTATCTTCAGGAAGTTGGTAGAGCTGGACGAAATAAAAAAATGTATATAGATGCAGGATTTAGTGAATCAAATCCTATACCGACCTTGTGTCTGTTCTCAAAGGATGATATTAAGAAAGCTAAAGAGCAGCTTCTCCAAAGCACCTTAAGTTGGAAGAATCTTGAGGAGATTAGAGTAGCTATTAATTCGTACATTACAAAAATACAGCCAATTGATAAAACTAAAGAATATCCTGTAGTAGTTCCAAATACGTTATGGGCAAATGGCCAGTTCGATCATGACTTTACAGACTTCAAAATTGGCCAGTATTGGCTTGAGCGAATGGGAAGAATCAAGATGGGATATTTGAGTCCTGCACATATTAATATTACAATTCTTGATAATAATTCAGCAGATTCAAATGAAGAGACGTTAGAAGAAAGAATCAAAAGGCTTTCTACATCCCGTAGCGCCACTTATGCTACAGCTATTTTAGCTGAGTTGAGATTCATTCAAACAGAACAACAAAATTCAAATATTCAGGTCTCCATTCAGAAACTTGCTGCAAAACTGTCAATGCCTTCAGCCAAACTGCTAGACAGTTTGATTTGGTGCGAGAAACATAAAATTATTCGAATAGAACAAGAAACTCGATGCCACATTGCGTTCACTAGACTGAGTGAAGTTTCCTACATGATGGACTGGAATTCACATGAAGTTGCATTTCATATAATTTTGAATGCCACAAGATCACTGTTGCTGAATAATGGATTAAAACTCGAAAAGAATTATACTCTTTCCGATATTCGTCAATTCATTAAGGATTCAGATACCCTAGAAGAAATTGTAAAGAAGGTCACTAAGACCGATGAAGACGGCAATCAGTCTACAGAAAAATACATGACTTGGTATAATGAGAATGATAAACAAAATAATAAAGGCTTATCTATTGCCCATTCATACCATGACGATTTATACAAGAAACGCCTGAGACAAGTCATATCATTATTGGAGATTATTCCTGATGTTAAAGTACAATCATACATAGATACAAAGAAAAAATGTGTTCTTCAATCTGTAATAGTAGAGAAAGATACATGGAAAGAATTTTTAAATGATTTTCAGGCAGACTGTTTGAAAACCTTGGAATATATCAATAAATGCCAAAGCACTATAATCCGCTGGTCTGATGCTATTGTTGAGTTGGGATTTGAAAATAAAGGATTCGTATATTTCGAGAGCCTTTTACGATATCTAAATGGAATGGCATACATCTCCACGGATGCATTGCTTCCTACTGGCATTGAGATATATACAACTGACAATTCTGAAGAAGTGATTTTAGAGAACGTTGAGCCAGATTCGAAAGATTATCAAGACAAAGTCGCATTTGATGAAGCTATAGAAATCAGAAATCTTCGTTTATGCGTTATGGACGTTCTTACAACGAAGATTCACTCAAAACAGGAATTCCAGGAATTGATCGGATCATATTTTTCATTAAAAAACTCCGAAGACTTTAAAACATTATTAAGTAACTACTATGAAGAATCTGATCCTATCTGGGATGCTCTTCGTGCCACGGCAATAAAAAAAGCGGAAAAACAATTACAAGACAATCCGGAACAATGGGCCATCTACAATGAGAACTCAAATGAAAATGTTAACGTAGAAGCAGGCCCTGGATCAGGAAAAACACATGTCCTGACATTAAAATGTGCAAAACTAATATACCATCAACATGTAAACCCTAAGAGCATCTTAGTGTTGGCTTATAACAGGGCTGTAGTTGTTGAGCTAAAAAGTCGTTTGGCTAAACTATTCGCGTCACTTGGATTGAGCCGTTCTGCAAGTCAATTACATGTATACACTTTCCACAGTCTTGCAAAAAGAGTGTGCGGAGATACTGCACTCTCCGGACATGAAATGAATGAGTGGGAAAGAATACTACTTAATACGATAAAAAAGAAGCCAAATGACGTTCGAGCAGCAATGCCAGATCTTCAATATATATTTATTGACGAGTTCCAAGATATTACTCAAACAAGACTTAATGCAATGTTCGGGTTGAAAGAAATCTATAATGACCTCACGTTCTTTACAATTGGAGATAAAGATCAAAGTATATATGGATTTGAGAAAGAAGAGTCTATGGATCCAAATTATTATTATGAACAGCTTTATAAGACTTTAAGTCCTAAGAAAATGACAATGAGCACTAATTATCGTTCATATCCAAAGATTCTCAAAGAAGCCAGTCGCTATCTACCAGCAACTTCTCATGTACCAGTTCCATGCAAGAAGAATATAAAAAATGAACCACAATCAGAGTATGTGATTATTTATCAGGACAACAGAAAGTGGTCAAACGATTTTGAAAGATATGTTCAACGCTTAAAAGAGCTGGGTGTGACAGATTTGGCCGTGTTCTTCAGAACGAATAACGAAGTCTATCACGGTTACTCACTCATAAAAGCCCTAAATTTACCTGGTATTAGAATCAGAATACAAGGAGTTTCTGTATGTGAGTTATATAGAATGCGTGAGATTTATGCTGTACTTACACTACTGGATAAAGACAGCAATAAGAAGATCAAACTTGAGAATAACATAACAGAATATGAATTGAAGAAAAAAATTGCGTATTGGATGAGCCAACGTCCTAATTGGGACTCATTCTATATGGATTTTGCATTTGTACTAATACTTGATTATCTTGATTTCGCATCGACAGATGAGGAATTACATACTTATGGGGATATGGCCGATAGTATCAGAGAGACTTTAAAGGAAGATAATCCACAGCTATATAAGTTATATGATGACAAGCGGTTCCAAAACAGACGTATATTATCAGATCAACAGCTAAATGTAGTGCTCACTACTATGCATAAAGTTAAAGGATTAGAGTTTGATGCTGTTATCATAACACCATCAGTTACATCTCTTCCTTTTAACCCGACTGAAGATATTGATGAGTCTATCCCACTCTCCTCTAAAGACATTGAACAAATAGAGGAAGAGAAAAGACTACTATATGTTGCATATACTCGAGCAAGAAAATACCTATTCGTTTATAAAGGCAACAGAGAAAGAGCTGTTGAAAACATCCGGTGCTTTACCAGCCTTGAAGACCAATGGGGAATAAGAGAAAGAAAGGTTGGACTCGATAATTATAATATAGGATTTAATGCTGGATATAATTTTAATAATAACAAAGCTATCGCATATAATGTACGCAAAAATGATCCTGTAGAAATTAATCGGAACTGTCATATTACCAAAAATGGACAGCAATTCTATACATATGATATTATTCATAATAGAAACATTGTTGGCCAACTATCCAGTAGTAGCAGTATAGCCCACCGTATGGAAACTAATGACATAGAACTATTAACTGGATTTTTTGTCAGCGATGTTTTCTATTGGTCTTACCAAGACACATTGGATGCAGATAAAAGAAAAGAGAAGGAATTTTTAAAAAATCCCGCAAAATTCAACTATAAAAAGCCAGAGCCTTTTGCCCCAAAATGGTGCGAAAATGCCCGCAATCAAGGTTATATTTTTATTGTTAACATTGCCGGATATGGCAAATAAATTATAAGAAATATGAGTTTAATAACATATGAATTTAATAAAGCTGATAATGCTGGAGAAATTAGTCAATTTCGTTCAACATTGCCAATCATGCAAAAACATTATCAGGGAAAGAACGAAGTTATACTATATTTAAGTGGCAAACTGAATATTAATGGAGTTGATATTGATGGGCTAATAATCAAAGAAGATGCCATTGTATTAGTTGAATTTAAAAACTATGCTGGTGAGATTAAAGCTCAGGCGAACGGTGATTGGTTTCATGGCAGCGAAAGAATAAATGGAGGAGCCAAGAAGAAAGATGGTTCCAGTAAAACTGTATTTGAGCAACTTAAGATCAACCGTCGAGCTTTACGAGATGGGTTATCGAGATATATCAAGAATGAAGATGCATGTAATAATATACAAGCACTTGTTGTGTTCTCCTCAATTTCATCCTTAAAATTGGATGAAGAATTTAAATGGGGAGCAAATGCGTGGGTGAATGTATCTGATGTAGAGCATATTTGCGAAGAGTTAGATACAATTAAAGCAAGGACACGTTCGAATAAATCAATTATTTTGACCGATGGTGATATATTTGATTTTATCAGAAACAAGGGACTAGATGAGCGTTATATAATCACAAAATATAGCGATACAAACGTGATGCCGGGAGATTTATTCCACGAAGAGTTTGCTCATAACGGAGATGATTTCTCCCCTAACGTCCTTCTCGCAAAAGAAAAAGAGGATAATGCCAAGAACAAAGAAACAATACATGAGGCTGTAGATTTACTTCAGACTATGATGGCTAAAATGCAGAAAATGGCAGAAGAAAAGGATATAATTATCCAACAACAGCAGGCAGAGTTGCTTCAGATTAAAGCAGAACGATTGGAAGAAGCTAATAATCATGTAGACACTTCAGCAGAGCAATTATCTGTGATTAAAGAAGATGCAACTCAATTAATTGAGGACATTAAAGCTGTTGAAAATGAAGTTGATGATATTGTTAATCAACCTAATAATATTATAAAAGAACAAACTTCAAAGCCTAAGAAACGATTCGGCTTGAAGCAAAAAATATTAAAAGCATTCAATGTCGATACAGAATCTATGGACGATGATCAATTAGACCTAATTGGAGATAATATTGGAAAATCCATGATTGTAGCAGGATGTGCAGGAAGTGGAAAATCTGTTATTGCTATGTACAAAGCTCAGCAAATTCTAGAAGCTGGAGGTGATGTAATATTAATCGCCTTCACCAAAACATTAAATAGATATATGAGTCAAGGAAAAGCAAATACACTTGATAAGAAGTTCTTTTATCATTGGCAATGGATTGACCAAGGTATGCCATCAGCAGATTATATAATCGTTGATGAGATACAGGATTTTGATAAAAAAGAAATATTGCAGTTTATACATGCTGCCAAAATATGCTTCTATTTTTTCGGAGATACAGCTCAATCTATATATAAAGCATTTGGAAAAATGACAATGACAATAGATCAAATATCTCAGATGACAGGAGTAGCTGTATCACGACTCTACAATAATTATCGTCTTCCTAAACCAGTTGCTAAAATTACGCAGGATTATCTTGGTTTGGATGAAAAAAACGATAAAGTTAGAGATTTCTCTGAAAGCCTTTATTTAAGCAAAGAAAATGCATTACCTGTAATCATGAGTTGTGAATCAAAACAAGAACAAATTAACAAGATTATTTCTATAACAAAAAAGAACAAATATCGAAATATTGGAATCTTAGTAGCTGATAATGAAATGGTTATTGAAATAATGAATTCATTTACTTCTTCTAAATTTGCATGCGAATTTAAATACAATGCTGGTTATAATGACTCAAGAAATAAGGACACACTGAACTTTAAAACCGAACATCCAAAACTCATGACTTATCATAGTGCTAAAGGCCTCCAGTTTGAGACTGTAATTATACCATTTTACAATGGTGCACGAAATACAGACGAAAAGAAGGCACTTTACGTGGCAATGACCAGAACATATAGAAACTTGTATATTCTGTATGATGGCAAATTACAAGAACCCCTAAAAAGTGTTCCTGAAAGATTATATGAAAAAAAAGAATAAATATGATTTTTCCTACTAGAATAGAGAAGAAAATGCACGAATAATCATAAAAGTAAATATGTGATATGCTCGAACTCGAACTACAACAATACCTCCTCCGTGAGTACCCACAAGAGGATGCTCGCTGTGAATGGAAGGAATTTAAGAATCTGAAGAACTCGTTCTGTGGGGACGAGAAGGATGATGTTATTTCCTACGTGTCAGCTATTGCCAACATGGAGGGTGGACATCTTGTGATTGGTGTAAAGGATAAGACGCTTGAAATAGTTGGGACTGATATTTCAAGGCTTACTTTCAATGGGCAACCTGCAAACACTCAGTCGGCAACGTTCAAACTCACAGAACAATGCACTTATCTTTCATCTGAAGGTCTAAGCATTGAGGAGTTTATAACCGATGATACAAATAAGCGAGTATGGATAATACATATTCCAAAGCACTTGCCTCGTCGCCCTGTCCTTGCCCACAAGAAGGCATGGCAACGCATAGAAGATTCGTTGGTGGAATTGACCCAAGAAAGAATGGCTGTCATTCTTGAAGAGCCAATCTATGCAGCAAAGGACTGGTCTGCAGAAATTGTACCTGATGCTACAATAGACGATTTGGATGAGGTTGCTATCGCCAAGGCTCGAATGATGTTCAAAAAAGTCCATAGCCGTATTCCTGCAGAAGAAGTGAATGCTTGGGATGTTCAAACTTTCTTGAGCAAGTGTGGATTAACGAGAAACGGAGGTATTACTCGGGCAGCTATCATTTTGTTGGGCAAATACGAATCCGCTTTCAAACTGCGTCCTGCTGTTGTACAGGTTACTTGGACACGGCGAGACAAGAACCAGGAAGTGGTTGACTACGAACACTTCACAGTACCTTTTATCTTAACGGTGGACGAAATCCTCTCAAAGATAGAGAATCTGACATTGCGTGAAATGCCTGGAGGTACACTTTTCCCCGACACGATGAAGCAGTATGACGACTATACCATCCGTGAGGCCCTTCATAATTGTATTGGCCATCAAGACTACACTCTTCAGCAACGCATCAATTTCGTAGAGAATCCAGGATATCTGTATTATTCCAATGCTGGCACATTCATTCCTGGCACTTTGGAGAATGTTTTGAGGAACGAAGAGCCTCAGACGCACTTCCGCAATGAATGTTTATGTAGGGCGATGGTAGATTTCAACATGATAGATACCGTAAGCCGTGGTATCAAGAAAATGTTCAATGAGCAATGGCGCAGACACTTCCCTATGCCTGACTATGAGATTGACCAGATCAAGAAGAAAGTAGTTGTCCGCATCTATGGCAATGAAATCAATAAACGATACACTGATTTGTTGAAGACAAACGACACTCTATCTCTCTGGGATTGCATCTCTCTTGACGCAGTACAAAAAGGCAGAACTATTCATGAGGATATAGCGCAAGACTTACTCAAACGTGGACTGATAGAAGGTGAGGTCCCGCATTACAGCATTTCTCTTAGCATTGCCAAGAACACTCACCAACTGCCTTCTTATACAAAAAACAAAGGATTGGATAAGGAGAGATTGCGTCAAATGGTTCTACAGTATCTCAGCAATGCAGGAAACGAAGGCGCCAAGCGAGATAGTATATACGAATATCTCAAAGATGTACTTCCTGCCAACAAGACGGAAGAACAGCAACTTCGCTATGTCGGCAGACTATTAATAGAATTAAATGAAGAAAAACTAATAGACAGGATAGGTTTGAAATGGATATTGACAGACTACAATCGGTCGGTTTAGTCATAATCCGACCGAAAAGTACGCAATCCGACCGAAAATCCGACCTTTTGAAGATATTCCGACCGGAATCTGTCAAAATACTAAAAAAAAGGTCGCCAGCATTTTGGCGACCTTTTTTAGTATCATATTTATTTCGTATTCAAAACCAGCTTCTTGGCTTTCATCTTTTCGCAAGCCACCGAAAGCTCTATCTTTCCTGGCTTATCGCCTGCTCTCAATATCACGAGGGCAGAACCCTGGAAGAGATTGCGCTGGATAGACTTCTCCAACTGGGTCTTTCCTATATGAAGTTCATCAGATGCGATGTTTCCATTATCCACCGCCACGATATTCGCATCGCCCTTCACGGTGAAAGTCAACTTATCGAATGCCTTAGCATCCTTCACGTTCAGTACCCTTCTGCCCTTCTTATCTACTGCATAGATGCGAACGTACATCAGATCCTTACCGTCAGCATGCCAGGTCTCCATATCCGGAACCAGCTTCAGAGCCACAGCCAGCAGACTTCTCCTTCTGGTCGTTGTGACCGAACTCACAAATCACATAAACAGCAATTAAAATTTCATTCTCCTTTCACAATCACTAGAGCATACTCATAATCAGCTACTTAAGTGTGAAAGGAGAATTCTCTGAAACAACAATTATAATCAGCAGAAAGGACTATAGATATAAGGAGAAGACAACTTAGTCTAAAGGAGAAAGCTACTATCACAAAAGGAATAGAAAAGGCTTCTTTGTATCGGATGACCCGGGTCATCC
>OKVK01001192.1_pt1 | contig 14026 bp, 8 predicted proteins | sample 1604771 | NCBI WGS metagenome assembly OKVK01 (sample SAMN01760906, study PRJEB22395) | human gut metagenome | reverse complement strand
CGCAGGCCCTTGCGGTGCGGCGGCAGCGGCACTCTGGACACATCGCAAGGCGGTTGCTGCCATCATTGCCGGGTTGCTGGTGCTTCCCGTCCTGTTCATCATGCTGCTGCCTTCCCTGATCTTCGGCGGGTTGACCAAGGCAGGGGTTGAAGGAAGTCCAGACACACCGATCCTCAACGACAACGCCGCCGTTGTGGAGAACATCAATCAGATCTCGCAGGCGATCAGCGACTTGCTGGAGGAAGGGCAGGAGGATGTTCGCGCCCGTATTGACACGGATTTTACCGCTTCCGGTGCCGACCAGAAGGAGATCATCAATCCCTATGAGAGTTCCCCGGCCTATAACGCCAACCGCTTCATCGCCATGTACTGCGCCGCCAAGGATCAGGACTACGCCTCCATTTCCCTCAAGGATATGGAAACGCTGATCCGCAAGGCCAAGGACGCCCTCTATACCTTCACGAGCACGGAGGAGTCTCGCACGACTACGGTAACGGAAACGAATACGGATCCCAAAACCGGTAAGGTCACGGTGACGGAAACGGAAGTAACAGAGATATGGAAGATATATACCATCGTCTACAACGGAGAGGCCTATCTTGAGGATAAGATATTCGCTCTGTCGGACGAACAAAAGGGATTGGCGGAAAACTACGCCCAGAACCTGAGCGTATTCCTGGGCGATGGTATGATGCAGGGCTTGCTGCCCGCCGAGTCCGCCGGCCTTGTATCTTTGGGCGACATTCGTTTCTCGGATGGCGCGACGCAGGTGGTCTACTATAATCAGTTGGACAAGCGGTACGCGAGCAAGCCCTACGGCACCGACGACATCGGCACCTACGGCTGCGGGCCTACCTGTATGGCAATGGTGGTATCTTCTCTGACCAACGAGACGGTCGATCCCGTAGAGATGGCACGTTGGGCCTATGAAAACGGTTACTGGTGCAGTAGAAGCGGTTCCTACCATTCGCTGATCCCCGGTGCTGCCAAAGCGTGGGGGCTTCCGGTACAGGGCTGCGGGAAAACAGAAGGGCAGCGTATTGTGGACGCCCTCTCTCAAGGCAAGCTGGTGGTGGCAATCATGCTGAAAGGTCATTTCACCAGCTCAGGACATTTCATCGTGCTGCGCGGTGTGGAGAACGGAAAGATACTGGTGGCCGACCCTGCCAACTATACCCGAAGCCAACAGGAATGGGATCTGTCTATCATCCTGAATGAAGCCAGCGGCCGTGCCGGTGCCGGTGGGCCTTTCTGGATCATAGGGTAGGAAGGAGAACTAAATGTGAGTAAACCAAATGAATATGACACCTATATCATCCCGCCCAATTTTATTGAGGGCGGGACTTTTTTCGGTGGACTGCTGAAGCTCCGCAATACAGTCGAGGCACTGGTTATCGTTCTGGCTATCGGCATACCGGTGTTCTCGGTGTCCGCCCTGACATTGACTGCTAAAATCATCATTCTGTGCCTGACCGCGCTGCCTCTTGGCATCATCGCGCTGGTTGGCATCAACGGCGAAAGCCTCTCGTCATTTATCTTTCTTGTTCTGAAATATCTCTGCAACCGCCGCGTTATTACACGCAACGAAGAGGAACAGGGCAAGCGGAAGAAACGGAAAAAGCGCAAGGCCAAGGGCGGCGACACCGCGCCCAAGTACATCAATCCCGTGGCGGAGTACCTGCCCGTAGAGAAGATCGAAAACGGCATCATCTACACACGGGATCACCGTTACCTGAAGATTGTCGAAGTTATACCTATCAACTTCCTGCTGCGCAGTGCTAGAGAGCAGCGGAACATCATCTATTCGTTTATCTCGTTCCTGAAGATCAGCCCGGTCAAAATGCAGATCAAGGTCATTGCCAAACGTGCCGATCTGAACCGGCATAGGGAGATCGTGCAGCAGGAGATGGCGCAGGAAACCGATGAAAACTGTCGCCTGCTGCAGCAGGACTACCTGACGCTCATTGACCGGATCGGTGCACGGGAAGCCACCTCGCGCCGGTTCTTCATGGTATTTGAATATGAGGCATGGGCAGGCCGGAAACGGGATAACGAGGAAGCGGAGGCCATCGCCTCCCTGCAAACGGCAGCCCGCACCGCAGTCAATTATCTCAAGCAATGCGGCAATGAGGTGCTGATCCCGGAAAACGACGATGAATTTACGGTCGATACCCTCTACCATTTGCTGTGCCGCAACGCCACCATGTCGCTGCCGGATCGGGTTCGCCGGATCGTTGCCCAGTATCAGGAGAAAGGGCTGGAATCTGAGATCGACGCCATTCCCTGTACGGAGTTTTTCGCCCCTGACAGCATCGACTTTACCAACGGGCGGCATATCTGTATTGACGGACTCTACTACGCCTATCTGCTGGTGCCCTCTACCGGCTATAAGGCGCAGGTGCCGGCCGGCTGGCTGTCTCTCATTGTCAACGCCGGGGATGGCATGGACCTGGATATGTTCATCAGCCGCCAGCCGAAAGCCCGCATGGTACAGCGGCTGGGACAGCAGCTTCGTATCAATCGCAGTAAGATCAAGGACGCCAGCGATACCAACACGGACTTTGATGATCTGGATGGTGCTATCCGAAGCGGCTACTTCCTGAAGGAAGGGCTGGGCAACAACGAGGACTTTTATTACCTGAATCTGCTGATCGCAGTGACAGCTCCCACAGTGGATGAACTGGAATGGAAGGTCAATGAACTGAAAAAACTGCTCGTGTCCCGAGATATGGACGTGTGCAGCTGCGCCTTTCATGAGGAGCAGGCGTTTCTATCGTCGCTGCCGCTGGTCAGCATGGAGAAGCACCTCTTTGAACGCTCCAAGCGCAATGCGCTGACCACCGGCGTGGCAAGCTGCTATCCCTTCACGTCCTATGAGCTGAGTGATGAAAACGGCATCCTGTTCGGTCTGAACAAGTACAACAACTCTCCGGTCATCATCGACATCTTTGACTCCAAGGTCTATAAGAACGCCAACATTGCCGTATGCGGCACCAGCGGCGCGGGCAAGACCTTCCTGATCCTGCTGATGGCACTCCGTATGCGGCGCAAGGGCATACAGGTTTTCATGCTGGCACCCCTGAAGGGTCATGAGTTCCATCGTGCCTGTTTCAATACGGGCGGCGAGTTCATCAGTATCTCCCCCGCCTCCAAGAGCTGTATCAATGTGTTGGAGATCCGCAAGGTGGACAAATCCGTAGAAACCATGCTGGATGGCCCCGGCATCGAACGCTCTGAACTGGCAGCCAAGATCCAGAGGCTTCACATCTTCTTCGCACTGCTGATCCCGGATATGTCCTATGAGGAAAAGCAGCTGCTGGATGACGCCCTGATCCGCACCTATGCGCGGAAAGGCATTACCCACGACAATGACTCTCTCCGTGATCCGGATGACCTCGACGTTTACCGCCAGATGCCGGTGTTGGGAGACCTCTACGACGTTCTGAAGGTGGAAAGCGATACCAAACGCCTTTCCAACATCATCAACCGCTTTGTACACGGCTCGGCCAGCACCTTCAACCAGCAGACCAATGTGAATCTGGACAACAAATTCACAGTGCTGGACATCTCGGAACTCAGCGGTGATCTGCTGCCTATCGGCATGTTCGTAGCTCTGGATTTCGTGTGGGATAAAGCCAAAGCCAACCGCACGGAGGAAAAGGCCATCTTCATCGACGAATGCTGGCAGCTCATCGGCGGCGGCTCCGACACCTTCGGCATCGGTAACCGTCTGGCGGCTGAAATGGTGCTGGAGATCTTCAAGACCATCCGCGCCTATTCCGGCAGCGGCATTTGCGCGACGCAGGATCTAAACGACTTCTTCTCCCTGGACAACGGCAAGTACGGCAAGGGGATTATCAACAACTGCCGCACGAAAGTCATACTGAATCTGGAGGATGAAGAGGCCCAGCGCGTTCAGCAGGTATTGCATCTCTCCGAAGCGGAGGTCATGGAGATCACCCACTTTGAGCGGGGTAACGGCCTGATTAGCAGCAATAACAACAATATCACGGTAGAGTTCAAGGCCAGTCCGCTGGAACGCGACCTTATCACCACAGACCGCCGTGAGCTGCTTGATCTTCTGCGCCGCATGAAACGTCCGGAAGCCTAATACGGCGTTTATACGGAGATAACACGCATTACAAAATCAATACGCATATAATACGGAGTTAATACGCATTACGGAGGTGATGCCGCCTATGAGAAACAGAGAGCAGATCTATGGACAGGAGGCCGCAGAGCTGCTGCGGAGCATAACCGTCTATCACTGCATGCGCCGTGACCAGCTTCTACGCCTGTATCCGGGCAAGGAGGGCGTGATTGAAAACCTGCTGCGCTATCTGGTCAAGCAGCAGCGGATATTTTATAACACTGACCGGGATTGCTACGGAGATGTCCCTGACTGCCGCGAGGACAGAGAACTAACAGCGGCACTATGGGTGCTGCTGGACTTTATCGAAAAGGTGGAGTATCACAGCCCTGACAATATGCCGGCAAAGCTGGTATTCTTCGCCGATGGCGAGGTATATGAGGTCGTCTATGTAGGCCCGGGTAAGGAAGCGTTGCTGCAGCACGCGCTGGCCGCGGAAGATGATTCCGGGCAACGGCTCGTTATCATTGAAGAAGAAGACCAAATGCAGCACCTGCACATCCCTCATATCGCCGCCTACTGCATGGTGGATGAGCAGGGCTGCGTACAGTACTTCAGGAAGGAGGAACCTTGTGGACAGAGCCACCCTCTCGCAGCGGATAGAGAGCATTTTGAATGAGATCACCCGCCTGTCCAACACGCTCTACGCTATGGACAACACGAATATCCAGCGGCATTCAGATAACTATGAAATGCTGTCCACCGAGGCCGCACTGCGGGGTGAGGTCATTGCCTGCCGGCTGCGGCACCTGATCTATGAGACGACCACCATCCGAAAAGCCGAGTATCTGACATCGGCTGGTGTCATGCAGGGCATCTCCGTTATAGAGAAAGATGGCATACTGGAAATCACGCTCCCCTGCCTACTGCCTAAGAAGAGCAAGAAGCATAGCTGCGAGTATCTGACAGACCCCATCTACTACACGCTTAGTAGGTATGCGCAGACACACACGCTGCCCAAGTTCCGGCACTGTGTTGTCTGCTTTTCTCATATCTACAGCCGCGAGTTGTCGCCCAACCGGGTGCGTGACTATGACAATCTGGAGCTCAAGCAGCTTTTGGATGTGATTGCCACCTTCGTTATGGAGGATGATACAGGTCTGCTGTGCGATGCCTATAACACGACGGAGATCGGCGACGGTGACTGTACCCGCGTGTCGGTGATGGATAAGGAGCGTTTTCAGGGCTGGCTTTCGGACCGCGAGAATCGGCTCAGATCTATATCCGATTTATAGTGTTTCGACCGTATCAAAAACAGTACACATGACAATGGTACGGCAAAGCCTGTGTTTCCGGGCATTTCCACATGACCGGTGCGGGCGAAAAATACCGTGGTCATGGCAGTCTGGGTACTGCACACCAGAAGGAGGTGGTCAGTATGAGTACCCTACCACAGAAAGCTCCCGGTAGCCTATCACAAGCCTATCAGCTATTGGCGCTGGTCGCCCTGTCCGGTGAGCTGCCGGCCAGCCAACTGAGCAGGCTCGCCGGTGGCACCAGCTACAAAGAGAACGTGGTCAAGTCGCTGAAGCGTCAGCGGCTTTTGCTGTCCTACTATAAGAACGGACTGCGTGGATACCGGCTCACCGCCGCGGCGAAAAAGCTGCTGCTGGAGCACAACCCGGAGAGGTTTTCTTTCTACCTGTCCGGAGCCTGTGCCACCAACCACATCAGGAGTGAGCCAGGGCAGAGGCTTCGACTCCACCGTGTCTCTCAGACATTGATCACCATGCGTAACGCCAACGTTAGTATCTTCCGCGATGAAAAGCTAGGCGTATTCCGTCCCTGTGAAACAGCGACTGGTAGCATCTGCACCCCTGCCTTCTACTCATCCCGTGAGATCAAGGAGATGGGGACAACCTTTGTTAAAATCCGTGGTGCTCGGTCCGTGGGCGTTTTACTGACACCGCAGCATATCCACGTGGTTTACAACATGGGCAACGCGCTGATGAAATGGAGCTATAAAGCTGAGATGCGGACAAAGGCGCTCATGCAGACGGTGCTGTGCCGTGAACGAATGCCGCACCAGTACCACCCGGATGCGGTGCGGGGTTTTCTGCTGGGTGACAGCATGGAACTGGCCTATGAGCTGCTGACTGATCAGGGTGGCAAAAACTATTTCGTTCTGGATGGAAGCTATGAGCGGTTCTGCTTCTTGACCAACGACCATCATGGAGAGGTGCTGCTGCGCCTCCTCTGTGATGACGAGTTGGACAATGACCTGCGCGAGCTGCTGCTCCTTGATCTGGAGCCCCGGCAGCTGAGTGAAACAGTGGAGAATGACGCCATGACGCCGGATGGTGCGCCGGTGCTGCTTGCCTATGACTGTGACCTGCCGCGAATCAGGCGGTTCGATACGGCACTGCGACTTCAAGACCGCTATGGCATCCTGGTCTGCTTCGACCATCAGGCCGAAGTGCTGCGCCGCTACTGCGGCGACAGGGCTGTTGTGCAGGCCATTGACTTTGCTGCGTTCGAGAGGAGGTTTTTCCCGTAGAAAAAAAGAAACTGCGAACTCTGCTATTCGCCCTCCCGCTATTTCTATCAGGGCTGCTGTTTGGCGGCGGCTATCTATCGCAATTCGTCCGGAACTATCAACAGTGGAAGGACGCGGGCGGAACGCCAGGCGACGGAAGCTCCCCGGCCGCGCCGGTCCTGTCCTTCTCCGCCTGCTGCGAAGCACTGTTCAGTAAGAGCGGCATTATTGGCGTGGGACTTTGCCTGTTGCTGCTGGGCCTGCTGATCGTCATGGTGATGCGCATGGGCTATTCCGATGTTGGGGAGTATGACGCGGAGCGCAACCTGACCTACTCCAACAAAGGCACCTACGGAACGGCTGGTTTCATGGAGAAAGCGGAGATGAAGGGCGTCCTTGATCTGGTGTCCGATATCCGCAAACACAGCGGCGTCATACTGGGCAAGCTGGACAATCAGGTGGTGTGCATTCCCGAAAACTCCCGACTTAACGGCAATATCGCCGTGTTCGGCGCCAGCGGCTCTATGAAAACGCGAGCCTACTGCATCAATCGCATTTTGCAAAGCGCGTCCGAGGCCCACAACGGCCACAAGGAGTCACTGATCATCACTGACCCGAAATCGGAGCTTTACGAAAAGACCAGCGAATATCTGCGCAGCAAGGGCTACGTGGTAAAGGTGTTCAACCTGATCCAGCCGGAGAACTCTGATTCATGGAACTGCCTGGCGGAGATTGAGGGTGATGAGCTGATGGCGCAGATCTTCTGCGACATTATCATCAGGAATACCGGCAGCGAAAAGGGCGACCATTTCTGGAACGCCGCCGAGATGAACCTGCTGAAAGCGTTGGTACTGTATGTGGCGCTGGGTTATCCATCGGAGAGCCGGAACATCGGTGAGGTCTACAAGCTGCTGGTGCTGAACGCGGAGAAGGAGCTGGACAACCGTTTTTCCATGCTGCCTGCCAGTCATCCTGCCAGAGCACCCTATGCGCTGTTCAGCCAATCCTCAGATACGGTGCGCAGCGGCGTTATCATTGGGCTGGGCAGCCGCTTGCAGGTGTTTCAGAATCGGCCCATCTGCCAGATCACCAGCCATGATGAAATTGACATGGAGCTGCCGGGCAAGCAGCCCTGTGCCTATTTCTGTATCACATCCGATCAGGACAGTACCTTTGATTTTCTCACGTCCCTATTTCTGTCCTTCGCGTTTATCAAGCTGATCCGTTACGCGGATAAAAACTGTGCCGACCGCAGGCTGCCAGTCCCCGTTCATGTGCTGGGCGAAGAGTTGACAGCCTGCGGCGTTATTCCAGACTTGAGCCGGAAGATCAGTGTGATCCGCTCGCGGGGCGTCAGCATGAGCTGCGTGTTTCAGAATCTGGCGGGCTTGCAGAACCGGTATCCCTACAACCAATGGCAGGAGATATTGGGCTGCTGCGACTATCAGCTTGCACTGGGCTGCACCGATGAGCTGACTGCCAAATTCCTCAGTGACCGCACCGGGGAGGTCAGCGTCCATGTCTCCAGCAAGGCCAAGCAGTTGGGTACATGGCGTATCAGCAACTACACGCCGGAGTTCCGCGAAACCAGCGGCGTGGGCAAGCGCAAGCTACTGACTATGGATGAGGTGCTGCGCCTGCCGGTAAACCGCGCGCTGGTTATCGCACGCGGCAACAAGGTGCTGCAGGTAGATAAGTACGACTATACCAATCACTACGAGGCAAAGAAGCTGCGGGACTGCAAGGCCTCCGCCCATATCCCGGAATGGCGTAAAAACCCTGTGTTTTCGCCCGCGCCGAAACAAACAGAGCAGCCTATTAAGTCAAAGAAAGTGCCGAACAGGCGCAGTGAGTTTGTCAAAACCGATAAGGATTCCATCATGTCAACCAAAATGTGAGCTAAGGAGGAAAGTAATATGCCGAGAAAGAAAACAGAAGAACTTGCCGTGATGCCGGAAGCACCGGCACTTCCCGTCGTCCCCGAGGAAGCGGCAGAACAGCCGGTGGCAGAAGAGTGTTTGCCGGAAGCCGCAGCCGATCCTGTTGTGGAGGATACTGTACCTACAGAGAGTGTTCTCGCCGAGCCTGCGGAAGTGGTGACTGTGCCGGAGGATCCCCAGCCCTCTGAAAAGCCGAAGCGCACCGTCCGCAAACGAACCGCTGCAAAAAAGACGGTAGAGGTGGAGAAGCAGGCTACGCCGCCTACTGAGGATGCTGCCGCCTCTGCTGAACCTGCCCCTGCCGCTGTCCAACAGAGAGATATTTTGACTTTGGATGCCCGGGGCGAAGCGGAAACGCAGGCGCAGATGGAGGACATTATCTGGCACGAGATCCACAATGCCTACCGCACCCGGCGCATGCTCTCCGGTATGCTGAGCGGCATTGAAAGAACGGAGGCGGGGAAAACCATTGCCATTGTGGACTACAAGGGATTCCGCATTGTGATCCCCTTGAAGGAGATGGTGCTGGACTTCCCGGCAGATATGTACGGTGCTGACTATAATGAGATGATCCTCCGACACCAGAAGATCCTCAATAAGATGCTGGGCGCAGAGGTGGACCTTATGGTCAAGGGCATCGACGCCAAAAGCCGAACCGTTGTTGCCAGCCGAAAGGACGCCATGCTGAAGAAGCAGCAGATCTACTATTTCGGTAAGGACAGTGACGGACAGTATCGTATCTATGACGGACGCGTGGTAGAAGCCCGTGTGATCGCTGTGGCGGAGCAGGTCGTCCGGGTCGAAGTGTTTGGCGTGGAGACATCCATTCTGGCTCGCGACCTTTCGTGGGACTGGATCGGCGATGCTCATGACCGCTATGCTGTGGGCGACAAGACTCTGGTACGTGTGCTGGAGATTGACCGCACAGAGCCGGAGCACATCAGAATTAAAGCCGACATCAAAAGCGTATCCGGCAACAGCAAGAATGACAATCTCCAGAAATGCCGTATTCAGGGCAAATATGCCGGGAAGGTCACCCATATCCATAAGGGCGTTGTGTATATCCGCCTCAGCAACGGTGCCAATGCCATAGCACATTCCTGCTATGATCGGCGCAGACCCGGACGAAAGGATGATGTCAGCTTTGCCGTTACCCACCTGGATGAGGAACACGGCGTTGCACTGGGGATCATCACCCGAATTATCAAGCAGCATGTCTGATCTGACACGGTATCGGCAGGGTATGGCAATGGATTGGCACTGTTTTGCGATTTCACCGTAAATCACCATGTGCTATACTTGGTACAGTCAAAATTGTAAAGACCGCCGGGTGGTAACTCGGCGGTCTTTCGCATACAGGAAGAGGGTGTTTTATATGTGGTAGGCAGAGCAGCGTTTCGCGCCCGAGCGGCAAATGCAATCACCGCAAAACCCAAACAACAGTACATAGTGTTGAAAAAGGCGAGGCTCCAGTCGTAAATATCTTCAAAGCACATTAAACAGTGCTGCGATATTTACGTAAAGGAGAGAACGCCCATGAGGAGAAAAAGAATGCGTTTAGTTTCACTTATTTTGAGTGCCGTGTGTCTGTTAGGCTGCGCAGTCCAGCCGGCACCGGTCTCGGATTCGTCTGAGTCCAACACCAAGGTCTCTGCCTATGCAGCAAGTCAGGCCGAGCAGAACGAAGAGGAGCGCACGGTGGCCGAATCCCTGCTGCCGCAAACAGAAGATGGAGGCGATACATCCGAGAGCAGCGTCGCTCCTGAGCGGGCGGGTGCGGAGAAGGCGGATAACGCCGCAGAAAAACAGCCTGCACCCGCTGAAACGGCACCGCCCGCTGCACCGAAAGAGCCGGCAATACCCGCGCCTGCGCCGGAGGATAAACCTTCTCTCGCACCCACGCCGGCACCTGCACAGAAACCAGCAGAGAAGCAGGAGGAGGGACCTGCGCCTGCGCCTACGCCCGAACCTGCACCCGCGCCTAAGCCTGCCGCCAGCGGGAACATCTACTCCATCGCGGAGGCTATTCAAGCAGGCAACGAGTACGCAAGAGCGCAGTACGGCGTGACCATCGATACCGGTATGACCGCCGCTGACTCCAGCTTCTTCCCCGGTACAGCGGACAGCGTGGCATGGCTGGCGGAGAATGGCGGACAGGCGGCACTGACCGCTGCCGTAAAGGGCAACGGGGACGCCCCCCTCGCCCGCCTCGCCGCCATGGACGGCGCGGAAACGGTCAGCGCGTATGCGCGATTCAACTGCACCGCCCGCTACAATGCGGCATCGGACGAATACATCGTGGTGGTGCTGTACGGATAAACCAACTGAATACCCGACCAGAAGACCGACAGCGTGAGCTGCCGGTCTTTTGCGTTGGGAGAAAGGACGAGTATGAAGAAAACAATTCCTAAGCTGTTGACGCTGGTATGCCTTTTAGTAGCAATCATGGGTCTGTCCATCGTGACAGCCCACGCAGCCACGGTCACAGGCACGATCAGCGGCGGTAACGAGTACCGATACCATGAGGACAGGTCTCCCGTGCCGCAGTGGGGCGCGTTTACAAGTACAAAGCTGAAATACTTTACCAGAGATGATACGGGTGTAACGGTGCCTGCCTACTGTATGGAGCCATCCGTTCGCTCACCCCAGGGCGATGCCGAATATTCCACCGTCAGTTGGAGCGGTTTGAGCTGGAACCAGCGGTACGCCGTGACGCTTGCACTCTCCTACGGCTACGGCGGCAACTATGATTTTTATGGTATCCATCCTGACTGCGCGCAGCTGGCGACGCAGGCGGTGATTTGGGAGTTCGTGTGCGGCTACCGCGGCACGACCTATCCGTACACCCTGTATGATACCACCTGCGCCAATCTGTTTCACTATGCCGGTGACGGCGTGCAGGAGGCGTATGACATCCTTATTGACCGCATTATGGGTCATGGTGTGATCCCCAGCTTTGCTGTGAAGTACCGCAATCAGCTTTCGGACGCTAATGCCATTACGCTGACATGGGACGGCAGTCAGTATGTGGGTACAGCCATCGATACCAACGGTGTGCTGTCGCAGTATTACTTCGACACCGACATCAGCGGTGTAAGCGTCAGCCGACGGCGAAATGTGCTGACCGTGACGGCCACAAAGGACGCTGCGGCGAAGCTGAACGGTTATATCAGCAGTGACTACGGCTACGCACTGGATGTGGAGGGTACGGAGTCTGTGCTGTTAGAGCCCAGCAATGGCAGCAATTATCAGGCTTGCGCCGCGCTAACCTCACTGCCCGACCCCGTGTGGGCGTACATTCATTTTAAGGTCAAAATTGTGGAGGAGGAAGGCAGCCTGACCATCAATAAGGTGGACGCAGAAACCGGCAAGGCACTGGCAGGCGTGACCTATCGGCTATTTGATGCCAATGGTAAAAAGGTGGCTGACATGACCACCGGTGCAGACGGTAAGGCAGTGTCCAAGGATCTTCCACAGGGCAAGTATAGCTATCAGGAGATCAGCGCTCCCAGCGGCTATGTGGTGGACAACACCAAGTATCAGATCACCATTACGGCCACAGCACTGAACATTACGCAAAAGAGAACCAACACACCTGCCAAGGCCGGCATCGAGATCGTCAAGGTGGACGCTGATCACAAGACACCGCTGCAAGGCGTGGGCTTCCGACTGTATGATGCTTCTGGTAAACAGGTCACGGAGGGCTACACAGATGCCAATGGTAAGCTGACCTTCTCCAACCTGCGGTTGGGTAGCTATACCTACAAGGAATTCAAAGCACCGGACGGATATATTTTGGATACCACGGCGTACTCCGCTGTGCTGAACCAAAACGGGCAGGTGCTGAAGGTCACTCGCGAGAATATGCCGGTCAAAGGCAGTATCGAGGTCTTGAAGGTGGACGCAGAAACCAAGCAGCCGCTGGCCGGTGTGGTGTATCGTCTTTTCGCCGCCGATGGCAGCAAGATCGCGGATGGCACGACCGATGTCACCGGCAAGGTGACGTTTTCCGGCCTGCGACTTGGCAAATACGTCTATCAGGAGATCAGCACCGTGGACGGCTATGTGCTGGACGAGACCAAATACGATTTCAGCATGACCACTGCAAACCTTAATATCAAAGTCACACGCGAGAACGTACTCGCCAAGGGCAGCATCACCGTCCGCAAGGTGGATGCGACGGGCGCACCTCTCGCTGGTGCGGAGCTGCTGTTGGAAACTTCGGCAGATGGCAAGACGTGGACGGAGGTGGGCAGAATTACCACCGACAAGATCGGCGTCGCCAAGTGGGAGAATCTTAAAACCGGTGTGCAGTACCGTGTGATGGAGACCAAAGCCCCAGCAGGGTACACGCTACTGACCGAGCCGCTGTTCACGGGAGTATTGGACAGCAGCAACCGTGATGTTACCATCACCGCCTGCAACAATGCGGACTTTGTGCTGCCGTTTACGGGCGGTCGTGGCTTCGCTGCACCCATCCTGTTTGCGGCACTCATGCTGGGCATGGGTGTTTATTTTTGCAAAAAATCTGAATTCAAGAAGGAGAACAACTGAACATGAAAAAGATCCATCGCGTAGTGGCGCTGCTGCTGTCGGCGCTTATGGTCATCGGCCTGATGACCACGGCGTTCGCCGCAACAGATTCTGCGCCTACCATCGACCCCGGCAAGAAAGCGTCCCTGAACATCTATAAGTACGACATCACCATGGCCAGCAAGGACGGCACGTGGGACGCGGAATCCTATGTCAGCACCGGCCTGCATGACGATGCCGTTATCGACAAGCTGGCAAAATACGCCGTGCAGGGCGTGGAGTTTACCTACCTCCGCGTGGCCGACATCGCCATGAATAATGAGGTGGTGGACGGCCAGCGTCAGGTGGGCGTGCTGTACGGCTTTGACGGCGCGGACGCCGTGCTGTCTGCCATCGGCCTGACTGCCACAGACGCTCACAAGACCGACAACGGCGTCAACTACTTCACCAGCGATATGCTCAACAACAAGCTGGCCGCTGCGCTGACTGCCAATGCCACCACTGTGAAGAATGCTTTGGAAGTTGCTGTCAAAAACGGTGGTGTTGCTATGACGGAGACCGATGCCACCGGACACACCTCCGCTTCCAATATGGAGCAGGGGCTTTATCTGGTGGTGGAGACCCGCGTCCCTGAAAACGTGACCTCCACCTGCAATCCCTTCTTCGTGTCCCTGCCCATGACCACCATTGACGGTGCGGCATGGAACTACGATGTGACCGTCTACCCCAAGAACCAGACTGGCAATCCTACGTTGGATAAGACTGTGCGCGAAGCCAAGAACTCCACTGGCAAGAACACTGGCAGCCTGACCGACATCAAGGACGGCTACACACATACTGCATCCGCCTCTATCGGTGATACGGCGGATTATCAGATCATCAGCACCCTGCCCACCATCACCTCCAAGGCATCCGGTCTCAGCGAGT